>Ga0207058_1113_pt1 | contig 16088 bp, 13 predicted proteins | sample Alteio_BWMinCont_34_FD_153271 | JGI IMG/M metagenome (GOLD analysis project Ga0207058, IMG submission 153271) | Enriched cells from forest soil in Barre Woods Harvard Forest LTER site, Petersham, Massachusetts, United States -... | ecosystem: Environmental > Terrestrial > Soil > Temperate forest >...
GGGGTCCGGCGTTGTCACGCAGACAGGTGGAACGGTAACGGTCAATAGCGTGATTCAATTGGGAACCACGACGAATAGCTCTGGCACCTATAATCTCGACGGCGGCGTGCTTCAGGTCGGCGGAACCAACGGTATCTCCGTCGGTTTCGGCACTTATCAATTCAACCTGGGGGGCGGCACGCTTCAGGTCATTGGCTCCGATCTGACGACCAACCTGAATGCCTCTTTCACTTCCGGCACCACCTCAACAGTGGACACTAACGGGCGCAATGCCACCTTCAGCGGCACGCTAGGCGGTTCCGGTGCGTTGGTAAAAACCAACTCAGGCAACCTGATTCTCACCGCTGCCAATAACTACAGCGGAGGGACGGAAGTGAAAGGCGGTGCGCTGATCGTCAAAAACACGAGTGGTTCCGCCACCGGTTCCGGTTCGCTGCAGGTCGATACTGGGGCGACGGTCGGTGGTTCTGGACGGATTGTCACCACCAGCTTCACGATCAATGGCACAGCGCAGGTTGGCAATGGTGTCGGGGTCGATACCACCAGCAACCTGACGCTGGCAAATTCGGCGGCCTCTTTCTTCACGAATGCCACGCTTCAATTCAATTTGGGCGCCACCTCGAACGATAACAACAAGCTGACTATTGGCAGCGGGTCTATCGCCTTCGATTCATCCAATATCACCACTGTTTTATTGAACATCAACAGCATGCCTGCCGCAGACACCAAGAACCAGTACGACTTGATCGACACGGGCCTCGGTACCGGTTCCTACTCGGGACTCACTTTCGGCGGCCTCGACAGCGAAGGCGACGAGATCATTACCGGAGGTCTTGTCATCGGCGCTAACTCGTCCTTCGGAACGTCTGTCAACGGTATCGTGACCATCGGTCCCGAAGCTGGCTCCTATCTCTTCCTTAAGGGGGGAGAAATTGGCGTGATGGTGATTCCGGAACCCAATACATGGATGATGCTTCTCGGTGGCCTTGTCTTTCTGGCTCTGCTGCGGTTTCGCTGCCATCGGGAGAAAAAATAAACGCCTTTTCATCTCTCTTTCGTAGGTGTTCTGAATTTTAATCCCTTGGGTCGAATTCTCCGAAACTTGCTTCGGTTTGATTGAAGGGGTTGGTTCCGTGGTAGCCGCCGCTGTCCCTAACGGCGGTGCCTTTTTTCGACGGACCGCCGCTAGGGACAGCGGCGGCTACCTTAAAATGCCTCGGAGCTTGCTCCGGGCTCTTTACTCACGCTTGTCTTCTTTTCCACGACTCATGCCCAAAGGCTCAGTCAATTGTCCGCCAAGGGTCGGTGGAACCTTGGCATCGATACCGTAGACCGTCGGCCAGTGGCGCGGGAGCCAGGCAGTGCCAAAGATACGGTCGATCACGGGAAAAACGGACGCAAAATTGCGGTCGCGATGCTCGTCATTGGTATGATGCCAATGGTGGAAAGCTGGCGAGGAGATCAACCATTCCACCGGCCCCAGGCGCCATCGGATATTGGCATGAATAAAGAAGGTCCAGATGGTGCCGAAAATCGTAATCACCGCCACTCCCGGATCGAGCCGGCCACCGGTCACCTGGGCCAGCCCGAGCAGATAGACCGGAACCAATCCCGAGAGCCGGGTGAAGACGAGATCCACCGGATGAGCGCGGGTGTTGACCAGCCAATCGATATGTTCGGCACTATGATGAATAGCGTGAAAGCGCCAGAGCACCGGGTGGGCGTGTGAAGCCCGGTGATACCAATACGCGCCCAGGTCGTTGACCGCAAGCATCAGGAGCACCTTGATCCAAAATGGCAGGCGAGCCACGGACGAGTAAAACCCACCGGGATCAGCCCCATGCAACACCCCCGCCAAGAGCGACAGTGGCAGGGCGATAATCACGGCCGGCAGCAGGCTGTTAAGAAAATACCAACACAGGTCAACCCCTGTCTGGGCGCGCCAGATTCGGGCGGGACGCAAGGTAAACAATCGCTCCAAAGGCACAAAGATGGCCACCAGCAGGACCAGCCAGACAGTCAGGCGCATCACATCGAAGGCAAGGAGGGACAGGTGCTTGAATACGTTCTCCACCATGAGGGTTCTCGGTTACCTGTCCGTCATGCATGACCCTGTTGGCAAGACATCGCCTTGGGCCTCGTCCGGATTACGGATTCGTTGATGATCTCTTTTGGTACCAGCGCCACGCCCGATTTCCACCCAGGATCAACATCCCAAACAAGATCATCCAACACGCAGAGGCCTTGGGCTCCGGGACGGCGGTCATGCTCACATCGGCCAGAAGCGAAAAAGGCGGTTCACCACTGGGTGTGCCATTGGCCAGGAAAGAAAGAACATCGGTGGTGCCGGTGGCGGTAAAATCAAATGTCTGCGAGAACCAACCGGTAAAGCCCTTGTTGGTATTGGTCAATGTTGAGGTGGTTTGAGCTCCAGCGGTGCCACCCAAGCTTACCGTCCAACTCTCCGTCGTGGTACCGGTATAGGTGGTTTGTTGGGCACCTGCATATTCAAATGAAACGGCGTACTCTTGACCCGATGTCAGGCCGGTGACTGTCTGGGAAATGGGCCCGATCTGGTACGCGCCGTCATTTGCGATGATATTGCCCCCACCTGGAGGCGCGACGAGGCCATTCGCGTTGCCATTGGCCGGGCCATAAAGCGAAAGCGCGCCACCTGATCCTACTACGGTCACGTCACCTACATTGCCTCCCCTGAACACAAAATTGTACCCTGTGCTGGTCCAGCCAGTTAAAGTATCACCGGCGTAGCCGGAAGTGCTCAACCCGCCGCCCGTTCCGCTATCTGTCGTCGCCAAGCTGGTGAAATTCGTAAACTGGCCATTGATCAGACCTTGGCCAAACGAGGTTTGGGCCGTGCTCAGGTACAGAGCTCCGGCAAGCGCACACGTAACAAAATAGGCTTTCAGATTATTCACAGCTCAAAAACTCAACGTCTTCTTATACAGGTAAATGATTTTTTTATGCAATCTTTTCTATGCTGACGCGGCTGATCCTTCGACAAACTCAGGAGACGGCATTATAGATCGTTACTAGTCCCTTTTTCTTTCAGCTGCGACAGCGTCACCTACATCTCGCAAAACCAAGAGAAAATCGACAAGGACTTGGTCATGATTAAACAAGGGAAACAGGCTTCACCAAAATCTTCGACAAAATGAAACTTTTGCCTTAGCTTAGGGTTCATTCATTTAGGTGGATGGTTTTTCCTCTAAACTACTTATGAAAAAGCTCGCTGTTCTTCTCTTCGCAGTCGCTTCTTTTCTACCTGCAGCTGCGCAGAATGCGACTCAAAATCAGATCAAGCAGAACACGACGGACGAACAGGATGTCCGCGCCCATACCGCTGCGGTGGTGACGCAGATTCAGAGCCTGATCGACGAGTTGGCCGCCAACGGAATTTCCGGCGATGACATCAAAGTCCTCAATGCAACCAAGGCCGCGCTGACCAATCTTTCCGGCCCGGAAATGGATCGCGTCATCAGCTCCCTGCAAAAAGCCGGTGCCGCGACCGATACCGCCTCCGGCCAGCAGAACGTCGTCAACGCCTATGCGGGCCAGAAGGGAATCATTCTCCAGTTTCGTCAGATCCTCAAGGATTACGAGCAGCGCCAGGCAGCCTACGAATTGCCGGTACGCTTCAAGGAACTCGCCGCCCGGCAGACCGAAACTTTGCTGACTTCCGCAGACGTCGCGCGCGCCACAGCCGGGAAATCGGCCAGTGAATTGACGAGCATGCAGCAAACGACGCAGCAAATCGTGCAGGCCGACCAGGAAGCGATTGGCAATGAAGTGGCCCTCGCGCAGGAGCAACTGGCCAAGGCCGCGCAGGGCAGCACGTCCGACGACTCCAAGACAATGCAGCAGGCCCAGGCCGACATGAAGAGCGGCACCCTGCAGCAGGCCCTGCAACAGGCCAACGATGCGCTCAAGTCGGGACAGATGCTCAAGGCGATCAAGGCGCAGTCCGTTGCGCGGGACGAGTTGCGGCACATCGCCCAGGATCTCAACCCAGCCACCAATGCCGTCGATGCCCTCACCGCCACCGCCGCCACTCTCGCGAAGTTGATCGAGGAGCAGAAAGCGCTTCTCGACCAGACTACGGCAGCGACCAGCGTCAAGCCGCGCGTTACCGGTCTCGATGAAAAGCAGGGAGCCATCGTGGATGAAACCAACTCGCTCCAGCAGGACATGCAGTCCTTGAGCGCAGGCGCTGCCGCCACGGTCAAGGAAGCCATCAATCCCATGCAACTGAGTCGTGCCGCGCTGGCCCTGCAGTGGGGCGGCCCCGAAACTTTCACGAAAGCGGCCACCAGCCAGGAAGATGCCATCGCCAAGCTTGAAGATGCCCAAAAGCAGCTTCAATCCCAGTTGGCCGATGCGAAGAAAGCCGCTGACGATGCGAACAAGGATCCGGTCGCCAAGCTGCAGGATGCGCAGAAACAAATTCAGGCCGCGCAGCAGCAACAGCAACAGGTGGCCAACCAGACCACACAGGCACTCAACACTGCCACCAGCACCACCCCGCCGGATAAGACGGCCACGAACCAGGCCCAGCAACAGCAGCAGCAGCTTCAACAGCAGGTCGCCGCCTTGCAGCAATCGACGCAGGCACTCTCGCTCGATGCGTCCACCTCTCTCTCCAAGGCAGCCGACCAGATGAATCAGGCCCAGCAGGATTTGAACGACCCGTCAAAGGCAGCGGCTGCACAGGCGGCCCAGCAGGCGGCCCAGGCCGATTTGGCGCAGGCCAATCAACAGGTCGCCCAGCAGATCGCGCAGGATCAACAGCAGACGCCGGATCCCGCCGCACTGGCTGCCGCCGCCAATGCACTGCAGCAGGCGCAAAATTCCGTCAGTGCCGCCATCGCTGATGCGGGCACGCCTCCTCCCGGCGGTACACCCCCTCCCGGAGGCACCCCACCTCCCGCCGCTGCCACGCCAAGTTTGGCGGCTGCCACTGCCGCCTTGACCGCCGCCGCCCAGGATACCCAAGCCGCCGCCGCCGCGCCCGGCCTGCCGAATGCCGCTGCCTCCGCCGTTCAACAAGCCCAAGCATCGATTGCCCAGGGACAGCAAGCTGCTGCCCAAGGCGATGCCAAAGGCACGGCATCTGCCGCCGCCGCCGCTGAACAATCTCTCGCGCAGGCGCAAGCCTCCGTCGCCATGGCCCAAGCTGGCTTGGCTGCGGCAGGCCCACCGGGACCTCCAGGAGGTCCTCCTGGGCCTCCCGGACCTCCCATGCCCGGCCAACCGGGACAGCCCGGAACTCCCAGCCCAGATGGAGCGAAGGACCTGACTGGCGGCAGTACGCAAAAGGGCTCGCTACACGATGCTGCGTCAAGCTCCGGTAAATTCGTCACTGTCGCCTCCCGCGATCGCGCCGCGATTGACCAGACTCAATCGGAAAAGCGTCCCCAGGAATATGCGCCGATGATCGACCAGTATATGAAAAATCTGGCCGACCAGTCCTCAGCCTCGCCATGAGGTTGCGTCGTTCATTTCCAGTCCATCGCATCGCGGTCCTTCTATCCGTAGGACTTATTCTGTCATGCGACCGCCTGACACCGCGCGCCGATCCGGATTCCGCGCCGACCGCGAGCGGCGACGATACCGTCAAGGTCGATAAGAACACGGAAACGATCATCAACGGCGCGTTGAAATATCTCGCCGCCCAGCAAATGCCCAATGGTTCCTGGACCGGGGACAAGAACAATCCCGCCTCCGCCAAATGGGCGGTGGCGATGACGTCCTACGTGATGATGGCCTTCATGGCCAACGGCAATCTGCCCGATGCCGGCCCCTACGCCAAGCAGGTGAAAAACGGACTGCAATTTCTGCTCGATTCGGTGAAGGCCGACGGAACCTTCAACGAAGGCGACCGCTCGCATTACATGTACAGCCACGGCCTGGGCACGATGGTCCTCGCCGAGATTTACGGAGAAACGCAAAGCCCATTAATTCGTCCCAAGCTCGAACATGTGGTGCTGCTGATTATTCACGGCCAAAATCCGGAAGGCGGATGGCGTTACCAACCGGGATCGAAGGATGCTGACATTTCGGTCACCGTTCCCCAGACCGTGGCCTTGTGCGCCGCCAAGCGCGCGGGAATCGCCGTGCCGCAGGCCACGATCGATAAAGCTGTCGCCTATATCAAGAAGTGCCAGGTGGGAACGTCGGGCGGATTTGCCTATCAGGCAGGACAAGGTGGCCCCGGTTTCGCGCGAACGGCAGCGGCCATTTACGCTCTCCAGATTACCGGCCTATACGACGACCCCATGGTGGCCGACGGTTCACGCTACGTGATGCAGAGCATCAATCAAAGCGGTAACCCGGGCTGGCAGGTTGAGTGGCTGACCTATGGAAATTACTATGCGGCCGTGGCGCATTACCTCATAGGCGGCGAAAAATGGAAGGCCTACTACGATACCTTCGGCCAAAAATATCTCCTCAGCCATGTGACGACGGAGGGAGACACGAGTTATTGGAACGAAACTCTGGATCCCCGGGCCAAGGGCGTCGGGTCGAATTGGTGCACGGCGGTCTTCGCCACAGTCCTCTCTCTGCCTTATGGATATCTTCCCCTCTACCAGCGGTAGATGCCGCCGTTTTTTGTGATCCCCATGAAGCACGTCGTCCTGATTGGCGCCCTTTTTCTGACGAGCAGCATTCTGCTTATCCGGGCAGGCAACGTCGTCACCCTCGCAGACAGCCCCGAAGCAACCGGCAAGCTCACGCTCAGCCCGACCACCATCAAGGTCGATGGTTCATCCTCGACCGAAATCAATCTTTCGGATGTCTTGGAGGCCAATTTTAGCGAGACCCCGTTTCAGTTGAATTACTATTTCGGCAACGGCGACAAGGGAGGCCAACTGCCGCCAAACTGGAAAGGACAGGACATCGGATCTGTTCAAAGTCCGGGATCCGTGGTCGTTCTCGATGGCACGTTTACCGTGAGTGGCAGCGGTAGCGACGAACCGCAGAAAAAGAAGGAGTCCCGGGAATTGGATGCCCTCTATTTCGCCGGCCAACCTTGGACGGGCAACGGCGAGTGGACCGCGAGAGTGTCAACTATTGGCACCGCCCCCTGGGATGGCGGGGCCGGATTGACGTTGCGGGACACCTTGGATGCCGGTTCGATCATGTTCAGCCTCGGAGCGGGGGGGGGGCTCCGGAAACGGTGCGTTCGTCTTTCGCACCGAAACCGGAAAATCATTCCTGGCGACATCAGTTCCCATGGATCTCCCCATCTGGTTGCGCCTGACGCGCTATAACGAAAGCATTTTTGCCGCGATTTCCAGCGATGGAAAAGAGTGGGACACGATCGGGCTGGCCGGTTCCAAGGCCCTGACCAATCCCTCGATCGGCGTCTATGTCAGCAGCCACAAAGACAAGGGATTGAGCAAAGCCATTTTCGACCAGGTCTCCCTTACTCCCGTCCCCTCTTCCGCGCAGGTTCTTCCTCCGGGCGTGCTTCTGCAAAGCGGCTCGTTTATCGCCGGCACATTCGAGCATTTGAGCTTTGATGCGGCCACCCCGGACGCGGAGGGAGGTTTCCGCCGGAACGGAAAAACCATCAACATTCCGCGCTCGAAAATCGCCGCCGTCATCATGCTGCCCATTACGCGGGGCCAGATTGCGGACATGAGCTCGCATGTGGGTCTCCTGATGAAAAACGGCGATGTCATGGACGGGGATTTTGATTCGATCAACGGAGGTTCCGTGTTGGTCAATTCGGTCCTGCTTGGAATTACCACCTATAGCCGCGCCGACGTTCGCGGCTGCTTCCTGCAACCGGTACAAGCGCAATCCGGCCTTTACACCCTACGGCTTCACGATGGCTCCATCATTAATGCCGCAGGCCTTGGCGCCGCGAAAGGCGATGTCTCCATCCAAGAGGCCTCCGGTATCCTAGTGGATGTCTCAGCGGACGAGGTTGCGCAGTTTCGCGCCGGGCCTTCGCAAATTCAATCGCTGGCTGAACTGAATTGGAAAGCAACCCCTCCCCCCGCCGCTGCGCCAGCGGCCAATGCCGCGCCGGCCGCGAATGCTGTCCCGATTGAGTCCCCGCCGCCTGTCCGATCCTGGGAGGGACCGAATCAAGAACAGATCATGGAGGCCGAAATTGGAACGACCATCGACTTTCCTCTCACCGGGAAGTTTCGCGCCATGGGCGTGCGGATTGCTCTCTCGCCCGATTCTCCGCCCAACTCGCAGGTGACGATTCGCGTGCTGGCCGATGGAAGGGAAGTCGGTCGCACGCCACCCTTTAAAGCCGGCGACCAGCCCCGGTTCATGGAAGTCACGATTCAAGATCCCAAGACCGTCACGCTTGAGGCGGATTCCATTTTTGCCGGGACAACCAAGGTGCTCTTTATCGATCCGGTTGCGATCAGGGATAATTGAAATGAGCCGTTCCGTTTTTTTTCTACTCGGCCTGATGGTGGGAACAATTCACCTGTTTTCTCAAACGGCACCTCCATCCCTCACTCCAACTTCACCTGCCTTGAAAGAAATCTCCCCCGGTGTTTTCGAATTAAACGGAGTTCGCCTCGACAAGAACAATCACCGGATTTCTTTTCCCGGCACGGTGAATCAACGGGAAGGACTGATCGAATATCTCCTCGTTAACGTGAATGGAAAAGTTCACGAAAGCCTGCTCGCCACCAAGGTGCAGCCCCGCGATATTCATGTGGCGTTGCTATTGATCGGCCTGAAAGAAAACCCGAAAGCCAATTCCGGCGACGCCGTTCCCCCGGACGCCATCGACTCGGCGTACCTTCAATCGGCGCCGAAGTTGAAGGGGCCACCTGTACGAATTTTCGTCGCTTGGACCCAGGACGGCAAACGAAAGGAAATCCCCGCGGAGGAATGGATTTTCAATCTTCAGACCAAGCATCCGATGACCACTGGGCCATGGACTTATAACGGCTCTCTCATCCAGGACGGTGTGTTTCTCGCCGATCAGGAACTTTCCATCGTGGCCGTCATCACCGATCCCACCGCGCTTGTTAATAATCCGCGCGATGGCTACAATAACGACGAAATCTGGCAGGTGCAGGACAAGCTGGTTCCACCTATCGATACACCTGTGGAAATCACCATCGCCATCACAGAAACTGATCCCGCAAAACCATGAAGCGATCCTCCTCGATTTGCCTGTATAGAGATAGGTGAGACTTATGAATCGTTCGCACATCACTGATCTTTATTTCGCCGAGGCCCGATCCAAGCTGATCGACCTCGCGGCTTTTCTCGACCGTATTGAGCGGAGTGAGGGCGTGGATGATTTTCGGATGAAATCGTTCCGCGCTGCGTTGCGCGAACTCGGCACGCCCGGCCCCGACAAGGCGAAGAAAATTCTACTCGGACTCAGTGATCCTACCGAAGCGCCGGTGGCGCAGGCGGGCACCAAATCGGCCAGCGGCGCCTGGGCCGGTTTCTGATTTTCCCTGTTTTCTCTCCACATGCGTTACATCGAACCTCACGCTCATATGGTCAGCCGCGTGACGGACGACTACGCGGCCATGGTCATGGCGGGATGCCGCGCCGTCTGTGAACCGGCATTCTGGGCGGGATTCGATCGCAGTTCGGCACAGGGATTTTATGATTACTTTTGCCAGCTGACCGACTATGAACCGCGCCGCGCCGCGCAGTTTGGCCTGCCGCATTATTCCTGGCTCTGCCTCAATCCCAAGGAAGCCGAGAACACCGCGCTGGCGGAAGAAGTGCTCGCGATGATTCCCTCGTTCCTTGACCGGCCTAATGTCCTGGGCATCGGCGAGATTGGCCTGAATAAAAACAGCCGCAACGAAATCGTGATCTTCGAAAAGCATGTCGAACTCGCCGTCAAACACGACCAGATGATTCTCGTCCATACGCCGCATCTCGAGGACAAGTGGAAGGGCACGCGTCTCATCGTCGATATGCTCAAGCGCAACAGCGGCGTCGATCCGGCACGCGTGGTCATCGATCACGTCGAGGAGCATACCGTGGATATCGTGCTCGACGCGGGATTCTGGGCGGGCATCACGCTTTATCCGCAATCGAAATGCACGCCCTCGCGCGCCATCGACATGGTGGAGATTTACGGGGCGCAGCGGCTCTGGCTGAATTGCGCCTGCGATTGGGGCCACAGCGATCCCCTCGCCGTGCCCAAGACCGCCATCGAAATGAAACGGCGCGGTCATAGCGAAGCGGCCATCGACCGACTCATCTACGGCAATCCTCTCCGCTTCCTGAGTCAGAATCCGAAGTTTCAAATCCTGGAGGGTCAGCCTCCGGCCTGACCCCATTTTTCCGATCCGTCGCACGGAGTGCGACGGCTACCTTCATGCGCCTCAAAAACAATCTCCATCTCGCCTACTGCACCAACATCCATCGGGGCGACGATTGGCCGGAGACGTTGGCCTCTCTCGAAAAATATACGCTCGCAGTGAAGGAGCAGGTCAGCCCCGACCGCCCCTACGCTATCGGACTGCGCCTGAGCGACCTGGCATCGCGACAACTAAGTGAACCGCACACGCTGGAGGCGTTCCAGAGATGGCTCCATCAACACCACTGCTACGTTTTCACGATCAACGGATTTCCATTCGGCCAATTTCACGGCACCAAGGTCAAGGAGCGGGTCTATCTCCCCGATTGGACACATCCCGACCGCCTCGCCTACACGAACCGGCTTTTCGATTTGCTCGCGCAACTGGTGCCGGAAGGCGTCGAGGGAAGCGTCAGCACGCTGCCCGGCTCTTTCAAGGAATTTATCACCACGGCGGAGCAAAAGGGCATGATTCGCGAGCACCTCTGGCGCTGCATCGATCACATCGAGCAATGCTCCGTGCGCCATAACCGCCACCTGCATCTCGGCGTGGAACCGGAGCCACTCGGTTTGTTTGAGACCAGTTCTGAAACCGTTCGCTTCTTTCAGGAAATGGAAAGGGATCGTCCGGGTGACCAACGGCTCCGCACCTTTCTCGGCGTCAATTATGACACCTGTCATCTGGCAGTCGAATATGAAGAGCCCACCAACGTGGTCGCCACATTTCAGAAGGAAGGCATCCGCATCAGCAAAATTCATCTGAGCTCTGCGTTGCAAATCACGCCCGATATCGCCAGTCGCGAGTGGCTTCGACGTTTTGCCGACGACACCTATTTGCATCAAGTCGTGGCGCGGACCAGTGACGGCACCCTCCGCGTCGACAAGGACCTCGATGTTGCACTCGATCAACCTTCCGGTGACGAGGAATGGCGCATCCATTTTCACATTCCCCTGCACGCGATAACCCTGGCCCACGGCCAAACCACCGCATCGCATCTTCTCGGCCTGCTCGACCTCCTCGCGAAACAGCCCGATTTCTGCTCGCATCTCGAAATGGAAACCTACACATGGGAAGTTCTGCCTGAAGAATTGCGCGCCAAGTCCGTCGTCGAGCAACTCGTCCGCGAATATGAATGGTGCCTCAAGCAACTCGGTCAACGCGGGCTTCATCCGTGAATACCTAAAAGAAATCCGTCATCCTGAGCTTGTCGAAGGATCAGCTTCCGGTGATTTTATCGGCTAGCTGTTGGGCTTCTAATGACGGAACGGTTTCAGCGAAAATTTCTTTGTAATTGCCACGAGCATGAAATCATTCATCGACCGCTTGCGTACCCTGCTCATTCTCGGGCGCGTTTCCAACCTACCCACCGTCTGGTCGAACTTGCTCGCGGGTTGGATCATAGCCGGTGGAACCTATGACACCTCCGTGCTTATCTTATTCGTCCTGCTCGGCGGCAGCTTCCTCTACGTCGGCGGGATGTACCTAAATGACTACTGCGACGCCGATTTCGACGCCCGTTATTGCCCCGAGCGGCCCATTCCCGCCGGAAAAATCTCCCGTCGCACTGTCGGTTTTTTGGCAGTCCTCTGGTTTACCGCTGGCTTTGGGTGTCTTGCTTCATTCGGTCCGATTGCCGTCGGGACCACGCTCCTCCTTATCTCCGCAATTGTTCTCTACGATTTCCATCACAAGAACGTTGCTTGGGCACCGCTCCTCATGGCCTTTTGTCGTTGCCTGCTCTATCTGTTGGCTGCTTCCTCTGGCCGGAATTCCTGTTTTGGCTACTTTCACGGTACTTGGTCAAACGATACGCTGGGCTTCGTCCATGGCCCTTGGTCGGTCGATGCCCTGAAGGTAACCCTGAATGTATTCCCGGCGGCCATTCCGCTCGGCCTCTATGTCGCAGGTATCACATATCTCGCACGAGGCGAAAGTCGACCGGGCAAACCGACACGTTGGGCGCTTCTGCTCCTACTTATGCCCGTTGCTTTTTCCTTCGTCACTTACGCCTGCTTGAATTCATCGTACATACCACTGCCGTTGCTCCCGGTCATCCTCATCTGCGCACTGCAACTTTACTGGATGGTCTGCCTCCTGGTTCCGTTCTGGCGCAAGACCAAGCCCTCCATCGGGCGCGTCGTCTCCGGACTTCTCGCGGGCATCGTTCTCGTTGATATTATCGCTCTTATTCCCTCGATCGGCCCCCTCGGCATCCTGCTGTTTCCTCTCTTCGCGCTCGCTCTCCTCTTGCAACGAGTCATCCCGGCCACGTAAGGTCGCTGCGCATCATGACGACTTCCATTGAGCGAACGATCACTGTTCCGTTTGCACATCGCATCTATTTCACGCGCTCCGTCTTCTCTTCACAAAATCATCTTCTCGCCGGACTCATTCCCCGTGCCGTATCGGGAAGTCAGGCCAAAGCGTTGGTCGTCATCGACCAGGGCGTCGCAGAGGCCTTCCCAACATTGAGCGATCAAGTGGTCTCCTGTTTTTCCCGTGAAAATTCGCCCATCAAACTCGTTCGCCCTCCCCTCCTCGCAACAGGCGGCGAAGCGGCCAAACAGAGCAGCGATCTCGTCGATGAGCTTCATCGCCAGATCGACCAACAGGGCATTTGCCGACACTCCTATTTGATTGCCATTGGCGGCGGGGCCTTGCTCGATGCTGCCGGATTTGCCTCCGCCACCGCCCATCGCGGTGTACGCCATATTCGCTTGCCGACCACGACACTTAGCCAGGCCGACGGCGGTGTCGGCGTGAAGAACGGCATCAATGCTTTCGGTAAAAAGAATTTCATCGGGACATTCTCGCCGCCTTTCGCGGTCATCAATGACAGCGATTTTCTGGCTCCTCTTCCACCCGCAGAAAGGAGGGCCGGGTTGATCGAAGCAATCAAAGTGGCACTGATTCGAGATGCTGCCTTCTTCGAGGAGATCGAGCGTTCATCTGACGACCTCGCACGATTCGAACCCGGGGCGATGGAGGACGTCATCCGTCGATGCGCAGAACTTCACGTCCAACATATCGCCGAATCGGGCGACCCGTTTGAGTTCGGTTCCGCACGACCACTTGATTTCGGTCATTGGGCGGCCCACAAAATGGAACAGATGTCGGGCTTCAGGATTTCACATGGTGCTGCGGTCTCTCTCGGAATCGCGCTCGACACGCTCTACAGTCACAAAAAAGGAATGCTTTCCGACGACGTGGCAGAACGCGTGCTCACCCTCATTCAGAAGCTCGGCTTCTCGATTTATGATCCGCTGATGTCTCAAAAAGACCCGACCGACAACTGGCACTTGCTCGACGGCCTGGAGGAATTTCGCGAGCACCTCGGCGGCGAATTGACCATCACCCTGCTCGATAAAATCGGGCGCGGAGTGGAAGTACACGAGATTGATGCCGGACTGATGCGCGAAAGCATTCTCGATTTGGCTCATCGTTTCTGCCCTCAACCTGCAGCTATCTGAACTCAATGCGTCGCACCGTGGTTCTTAATGTCGTCGGCCTGACGCGATCTCTGCTGGGCCGCATGCCGCGGCTTTCTGCTTTCGCCCGCGAGGGACAATCGACTGCGATCCGTCCGGCCTTCCCGGCAGTCACCTGTTCCGCTCAAGCATCTTACCTGACGGGGCTACCTCCCGCGCAACATGGCATCGTCGGCAATGGCTGGTATGATCGCGATTTGGCTGAAGTCCATTTCTGGAAACAATCGAACCATCTCGTGGCCGGACCCAAGTTGTGGGACAAATTGCGTGCGCAGGATCCTTCGTTCACCTGCGCCCAACTTTTCTGGTGGTACAACATGCACGCCACGGTCGACTATTCGATCACGCCGCGTCCGCTCTATCCTGCGGACGGTCGCAAGATTTTCGACATCCACACCGGGCCACTCTCGCTGCGTGCGGAGATCAAGAAAGACCTCGGAGATTTTCCTTTCATGCAATTCTGGGGACCCGCCGCGGGAATCGGTTCGTCGCGTTGGATCGCGGATTCCGCGCGCTGGATTGAGGAGCATTATCAACCGACGCTCAATCTCGTCTATCTGCCGCATCTCGATTACAACCTGCAACGCCTCGGGCCGAACAATTCGAAGATCGAAACCGATCTGCACCTCGTGGACAATCTCGTAGGCGATCTCATCAACTATTTCCAGAAGCGTTCGGTTCAAGTCGCCATCCTCTCGGAATACGGCATCACGGAAGTCGACAGACCGGTCCATCTCAATCGCCTCTTTCATCGACAAGGCTGGCTCGCGCTCAAGGATGAGTTGGGACTGGAAACGCTCGATTGCGGCGCTAGTAAGGTCTTCGCCGTCGCGGATCATCAGGTTGCCCACATCTATCTTAATGATCATTCGCTGGAATCGAAGGTGCGCGCCGTCCTCGAATCGGAACCGGGCGTTGAATTGATTTTAGACTCGAAATCGCAAAAAGAATGGGGCATCCAGCATCGGCGCAGCGGCGATCTCATTGCCGTCGCCGGGCCGCGTAGTTGGTTCACCTACTACTATTGGGAGGACGATGCGCTTGCGCCCGACTTCGCGCGCACCGTCGATATTCATCGCAAGGTCGGCTACGACCCGGCAGAGCTTTTTCTCGATCCGAAACTGCGCTGGCCACGCCTGCGCATCGCGGCTTTCTTGCTCAAAAAGAAACTCGGTCTGCGCGGTTTGCTCAATGTGATTCCGCTCGACGCCTCTCTCGTGCGAGGTTCGCACGGTCGCCGCCCCGAGGACGAAAACGACTGGCCGATTTTGCTGCTTGAGAAACATCACGCGCCGATCAATACAGCGAAACTTCCCGACGCGACCGGAGTTCATGAGGAACTCCTCCGTTACGTCAATCCCTCTTCATGAAACTCCATCCCCTTCCCGGAACCGATCTCCATCTCTCCACTTTTTGCTGCGGCCTCGGCGATCTCTTCGCCCTTCCTCAAGACGAATCCGACAATTTGCTCGATGCCTACATCGCGGCGGGCGGAAATTTTTTCGATACCGCGCACATGTATTCCCACTGGCTTCCCGGAGGCAACGGCCTGAGCGAAATCAGCATCGGCGATTACGTTCGGCGCCGCGGACTCAAGGACATCACCATCGCCACGAAGGGCGGCGCGAAATCCTCATGGCGCTATCGCAAAGTCGATCATTACCTCTCTCCCGGCCGCATCGCCGCCGATATCGATGACAGCCTCGCCCGCCTCGAATGCGACACCATCTCGCTTTACTATCTGCACGGCGACGACGATCGCGTGCCGGTCGCCGAGATCATGGACATGCTCCACGCCGAGATCAAACTTGGCCGCATTCGTTACCTCGCGGCGAGCAACTGGCCGGTCCAACGTCTTGCTGCGGCGAACGAATACGCCCGCGCGAAAAACCTCCAACCGTTCGTCCTTTCCTCACCGCGCTGGAGTCTGGCCGCACACAAGATCCGTCCAGGCCTCAATGCGCCGGAAGAAGCCGCCTGGCATCGCCAGACATTGCTTCCTGTCGCACCGTACTGCCCGACCGCCAAGGGGCTCTTCGCCGCCGAATCCTTTCCGGCGGAGGGCGATTACAACACTCCGGAGAATCACCAGCGGTGGAATCGTGTCCGAGAATTGGCCCACAAGCATCACGTGACTCCCAATCAAATCGCGTTGGCCTGGCTCCTTAATCATCCCTTCCCCGTCTTCCCCATTCTCGGCACCAAAAATACCGACCGCTTAAAAGAAGCGCTTGATACGCAGCAGATTCAACTCACGCAGCCTGAACTG
>Ga0207058_1115_pt1 | contig 16054 bp, 29 predicted proteins | sample Alteio_BWMinCont_34_FD_153271 | JGI IMG/M metagenome (GOLD analysis project Ga0207058, IMG submission 153271) | Enriched cells from forest soil in Barre Woods Harvard Forest LTER site, Petersham, Massachusetts, United States -... | ecosystem: Environmental > Terrestrial > Soil > Temperate forest >...
CCGTCCCTGGCAGACCGCTGGTTCGATGAGGTAACGGCGGCGACTCTGCAAACCGAGAATGTGTGGCTGGAATTCATTAAGCATTTCCGGGAAGTTGATCCCGTCGTCTCACTGCAGATGCGCTTCAAGTATGACCTGCGCGCCATCATGGAAAATAGCGGCCGGGAACGGGCGCTGATCGGAAGGTTAATCACGCAGAACGCCGATGCAACGCCTCCGGAACAGGCCAAGTTGTTGCGCTGGCAGGGTGCTGTGGATGAGGCGTGGAACGCCGCTGATTCGCTTGCAGAGCAGGGAAAACTATATCCGGCTATCACACTCGCTTTCAAAGAAGCAAAAAGCCACTATGACAACGTCTACGGCATGGTGCAGGATATTTTCTATGTGCCGCGCGCGCAGCATGGGGCGAATTATCCTCTCACAGCCGATTTCTGGTTCGAACTGTCGGAAGAAACCACCGATTCGTTCTATGAACTGAAAAACGCTGTGATCAAGGAAACACACGCTTATCTCGATATGTTGGAAGCCAGAGCGCAGCAAATCATTCTGTGGCACGCAGTATTACTTGTTCTTACTTTCATGTTATGCCTTTACAGTTTCCATGTGATTACCTACCGCGTGATCCGTCCCATCAATGGTATGGTGGCAGCGCTGCTCGACACCATGCAGGGTAAACCCGTTTCCATGCCAAAGATTACCAACGCCGAGGATGAAATCGGCAAGCTGGCACAGGTGTTGCATGCCTTCCAGCAAAATTTAGAAGAAATAAGACGCACGTCCGTTACGCTGCAAAATTATACGCATGCCTTGGAGCGTAGCAATCGTGAACTCGATGATTTTGCTTATATTGCTTCGCATGACCTTAAGGAACCGCTGCGCGGTATTCACAATCATTCGCGCTTTCTGCTGGAAGATAACGAAGACAAGCTGGATGCGGAGAGCGTCAAAAAATTGGGTCGCCTGGTTTATCTCAGCCAACGCATGGAGCATCTGGTCAACGACCTGCTGTATTTCTCCCGCCTCGGGCGGCAAGATTTGGCCATTCAGCAGACCAACATCAACGAGGTCATTCACGACATAGAGAACACTCTTGATCATTTCCTGGTAGAACATAATGCCAGGATTCACATCCCTGTGCCATTACCGACCATTACCTGCGACAAGCCGCGCGTTACCGAATTATTCCGCAACCTGATCACCAACGCCGTCAAGTATAATGATAAGCCGGAAAAAACCGTGGAAATCGGATTTCTGGCAACCTACGCGTCACCGCGCGACACGCCTTATAAAAACGTCTTTTATGTTAAAGATGATGGCAAAGGCATTGCGCCTGAATTCCATGAAGAAATTTTCCGTATCTTTAAACGCCTGCAAAGCAGCACGGATGGAGAAGACGGCACCGGTGTCGGGCTTACATTCGTGAAAAAAATTGTCGAGCGCCACGGCGGCAAAATCTGGCTCGAATCTGAACCCGGTAAGGGAACTATTTTTTATTTTACATTGGGAGAATCAAACGATGACACAGCCAAAATCGCGTGAATCGCAACCCATTCTCGTTGTCGATGATAGCGAAGATGATTTTTACGCCACCGAACGCGCGCTGGCCAAAGCCAATCTCCATAACCCTATTGCACATGCCGCTTCCGGCGAAACAGCGCTTGAGTGGCTGCAATCCAAAACTAACATCAAGCCCGGCCTGATATTGCTGGATTTAAATATGCCGGGCATAGACGGCCGGAAAACGCTTGAAATCATCAAGCATAATAGCGCATTGAAAAGCATCCCTGTGGTTATTCTAACTACTTCCGACGATGAACGTGATGTCGAGGCATGTTATGCGTTGGGAGCTAACACTTATATACAAAAACCGGTAAATTTCGATGGGTTGATAGAAGCTATGAAACGCCTGAAAGGCTACTGGTTCGAGATTGCGCTGCTGCCGAAGGAGGGATAGGAGCCAATTCGAATTGAATAATTGGGCGATACAGTAACTGTTCAATATGGAGAATTTATTTTTGACTCATAATTATTTCAGCCAGGAAAGGCACGCTCAATAAAGGATGTTTTCCATGAAGATTGTAGCGAGACGGTTTAAGCCAACTACTGACAAAGAGAGAATGTTTCGTGTAGAAGCAGAAGTGAATGATTTAATATACCCAGGCGAAGTGGTAGTTGCACTGGATGGAAATGAATATTTGATAGAAATTCATCGCGAATTCCCCAATGCTTCCACTATTTTTAACATCCGCAAATGATTCACTGCATCCTTGTAGGTTTGTTGCAATTCAAACTCATGACAACTGGTTTGAGAATGTGTGTTAGCCAGTCGGCGGTTTGGTCAGAGGTGAGTAGGTTGTTTTTTGGGGAGGCTATTATAGTCATGGTGACATCCTTTCGGTTGGTTAAGGATGTCATCCATATTATGCACGGGTTTACTGAGCGCAACAGCAATACATTGAATTACATAAGAAAAATATCAAATGAGATGCAGATGAGATTGGGGATCATTATTTTTGCGCTTTCTCATGTTTAAGAGCAATCGTCATTCAGTCGCCTGCGATGCCAATCGTCAGACCGCCTTCGCGTCGCTGAATAGGATATCAATAGCATCCATGATTTTTTGCACCGCCAGCGATTGTTTTTCGCTGTAATCGCAATAGCCGTCCATTGCCTTGTAGCGGCTGGCTTCAATCCCAACTATATATCTATCTAACCAGACGCCTCTATGCTATAAACCTTGTTACGCGCAAGCTTTCATAAACAAAGCTCTCCCAGTTTTCCGCATTTGAGATTCATTTTATGCATGAGAAGAAAAATACCATTCTGGTAGTGGACGACGAGCCGCAGATCCAGAAGATGCTGAGCATTCTTCTCGACGTCGAGAATTTCAAGATTGTCGAAAGCACCTCCGGCAAGCAGGCGATACGCATGTGCGCATCCGTCAAGCCTGATCTGATTTTGCTCGATCTTGGCCTGCCGGATATGGACGGCAAAGATGTCATCACTGCCATACGCGATTGGTCGCAGGTGCCTATCATTATTCTCTCCGTGCGTTCGGCTGATGACGAAATCACTGCGGCGCTGAATATGGGTGCGAATGATTATGTGACCAAGCCTTTTAATGTCGATGTGCTTCTGGCACGTATCAATGCTTCCCTACGCACTTCTGCCGTGCGTGAGACGGGCGAACCGGAGTTGCGCAATGGCGCGTTGCGCATGGATTTAGTACGGCATGAGGTATTTTTGAAAGATAAGCTGGTAGCCTTCACGCCCAAGGAATACGACCTGCTGCGGCATTTTATGGTCAATCGCGGAAAAATGCTCACCCACAAAGAGATTCTTCATAAAGTCTGGGGCGCTGCTCACAGCGATGATACCACCTATTTACGGGTTTTTATCGGCCAGATACGCGAAAAAATCGAAGAAATTCCTACTGCGCCAGCTTTTATTACCACCGAACCGGGCATCGGCTATCGGATGGAAGTCTTCCCGCACGGCGTTTCCAAGGCCGCATAAGCCCCTTACGCCATCCTTACGCATAATCTTCTTTCCCCTGCAACCAGCTTACAAATGCTCCTCTAGGGTCTCCTTATAACCCTAACAAAGGATCGCTTTATGAAAAAGTTACAAAATACGCTGGCTGCCATTGCGTTACTCTCATTACTCGCCGCATGCGGCAATAGCACAGGTGACCGTGCGCTAAGTGGCGCCGGTATCGGTGCCGGTGTCGGCGCTGTCGGCGGCACTCTTATTGGGGGCGATCCGGTGGATGGCGCTCTGGTAGGTGGCGCAGTCGGTGCAGCAGCCGGTGGCCTAACCAAGAAAAGCGATATCGATCTCGGCAAACCCATTTGGCGCTAATCATGGCGCTTCTAACCAAGGAGAATGTGTATGTTAAATTATGTCATTACTTTTTTTATCCTAGCTGTGCTTGCTGCATTTCTGGGATTCGGCGGCCTCGCGGCTGACTTCGCCGGAATCGCTCAATTCCTGGCGCTTATCTTCGTCGTGCTTTTTGTCTTCAGCCTGATCGCCCACATAGGCTCAGGGCGCGACACCAAGACGTTACTATAGACAACTAAAGACTTAATCCAACTTTTTTGAGAAAGAAAACTTATGACTATGAAATCCATTTTATTGGCATCCACAGCAGTTTTTGCTTTAAGTGCCGCCGCCTTTGCCGCTGATAACGAAAGCTATGAATCCAACACCAAGATCGAAAAAGACTCCGCTGGTAATTACAGCGAAAAAGATACCGTCACCAAAACGGACGCCAACGGCACCACCAACAGTTCTAAAAAGACCCTGAAGATTGCGGTCGACGCTAAGGGCAATACCGATAAGATAAGAATTACGGAAACCGTTATCGATCCCAAGGGGCTTGGCAACAAGCATGTCGTCGCGACTAAAGATACTGAAAAGACCAAATACGGCATGGTTGATACCACCCATACAAAAACGGTGAACGGCAAGAATGTCGAAGGCACGAAGGATAATTATAAATCCACCAGCAAAATCCAGAAGGATTCAGAGGGTAATTATGCCGAGCGCGATATAACGACCAACACGGATGCCAACGGCACCACCACGAGTTTTGAAAAGGATGCCAATGTTGCCGTCGATCCCAATGGTGACGTCAATAAAAGCACGACCACCGAAAAAGTAACCAACCCCAAAGGCCTGTTCAACAAGAATACTACGGTTAAAACCTCCAATACTGAACAGACCAAGGACGGCATGGTGAAAACCAGCCAAGATGTGACCGTGGATGGTAAGACGGTGGCTAGTAAAAGCGAAACCACCCAACAATAATAATACTAAACCCTCTTAATGGAGAATTTTATGAAGAAAATAATCATCCTGAGCGGTACGCTATGCCTGCTCGGCAGCTATTCAGCCAATGCGACACAGATTTCTGTAGCTATTGGTCTACCGGTTTATGAATCTCCAGGGTATGTAATCGCTCCGGATTATCCTTCTTACCATTATGACCATCACCGGCACCCGCATAATGACTATTGGGCGCACAGACAGCAACAAGAGCACGGCCATAATGAACATGCCCATGCTAACGGTAATCATGCCGAAGAAAATCATGCCCATAGATAAATTGAACAAAAATAAAAGGAGAATGTTATGAAGAACCTGCGACCATTATTTTTAGCGCTTATCGTTGGAACGCTTGTTGCCGGTGGGGCGTATAGCCCTGCAAATGCAGCGACAACAAAAGAAGAGTTGAACACCGACGCCGACCAGGCGCTGGGCACACTCATTAAAACCAACCCGAATGCCGCCGACCTTGCTAAAAGAGCAAAAGCGGTGCTCATTTTTCCTAATATCGTAAAAGCTGGCCTTGTATTTGGCGGCGCTTACGGTGAAGGCGTCCTGAAACAAGATGCGAAAGTCGATGGGTACTATAATTCCATTACCGGTTCCTTCGGCTGGCAGATTGGCGCGCAGTCCTACGGATATGTGGTGTTTCTGATGAATGATAAGGCAGTAAAATATATTCATCAAACGCAGGGCTGGGAAATCGGCACCGGGCCAACAGTGGTGGTTGTGAATGAAGGTGTGGCTAAAAACCTGTCTTCCTCAACACTGAAGAAAGACGCCTATGCTTTCATCTTCGATCAACAGGGATTGATGGTCAGCCTCAGCTTAGAGGGAACCAAGATCTCCCAGATTCGTAATCCATAGCATCCAAGAAAGTACGGCCACCTTTTTAGTCTAAGAGGTGGCTGTACTTTACGGAACCGCTTAACCCATAGGAGTTTTTATGCGAACCATACCCTCGCTCGTCTGTCTTTCCCTCGTATCGTTGCTTGCCGCTTGCGGTACGCCTGATGCCGGTTATTACGATGCCGCTGGTAACTGGATTGCCAACAATCCCAACAACGCCAACCGTTCCCATGCCCCGCTTCCGGGCGGAACGCGGAATTCTCAGAATTCCGATTATGATAGTGATCGTCCCGTCTCCACCACGACCACCGTCACGACGTACAATTACGATCATCGCGGCTATTATGATGATAACGGTTACTACCTCGCTAACGATGACGGCCCAAATGTTCCGCAGGATATGTTCCCGCCGCATGGCATGTGCCGCGTGTGGTTTACGGATCGTGAGGCTGACAATCAACCCGCCATTGAATCCTGCAAGGGCATAAAGTACCACGTACCGGCCGGAGCGTATGTCATTTATGGCGGCTGAGGCAGTAAAACATGAGAGCGCCAAGTTCCTCGAAAACCTTGCCTACCACTCAGCCCGCTGGGCAGGCAGCCCTTGGGCTTATCTTGTGGCGGTCGGGTTTACCTTGGTATGGTTGGTATCCGGCCCATTCGTGCAATTCTCCGATAGCTGGCAGTTAATCATGAAAACTGCCAGCGGCATGGTGACATTCATCATGGTGTTCCTGATCCAGCGTTCACAGGATAAGAACTCGCTGGCGATGCAGATCAAGTTGAATGAGATCATCGCCGCGCTGCACGGCGCTAACAATCGCATGATCAGCATCGAGGATTTAAGCGAGGGAGAAATCCACTCCATACAAAAGGATTATCAGAGCCTTGCCACCCACATCAACAAAGACAACGAAACCTCCACTCATGCCGTTTCCGTGGAAGAGGTAATCAAACTGGAGGAAGTATCAATATGACAAGCATTTCCAATCGCGGCACAAAGCATACCTGTTCAAGCTGCGTTACCCGCTTCTATGATCTGGGTAAGCGCCCGGCAGCCTGTCCTAAATGTAATCACCGTGTGCCAGCAGTAATAAAAGCACCTGCCCGCCACAAGCGCCGCACCGAGAGTGCTGCCTAGGAAAGAAATACCATGCAGCCCACGGATCATCATGATGAAAAGAAATTTGCTAGAATCATTTCCGTAGCATGTATGGCATGTTCCCTGATGATAACGCTTCCCGGCTGCGCGGCGACGTTAATAGCAGGAGTGCCGGATATTTTTCTTACCGAGGTGGCGCCCCGTGCATACAACGGTAAAGGGTTGGCAGAAGATGTGGCCGATCAGGCGACAGGTAAGGATTGCCGTGTGATCGAGAGTACGGTGCGCAAAGACCGCAAAATCTGTGAAACCAATAACTCTCCCGAAACCAAAAAGGACTTCAAAGGATTGTCCGGAGCGGCAGATAATCAGGCATCTTCTGCTAATAGTTCCAATGTAACCGCCTATCCATCGCAACCGCGCTAATCATTAGCGGATTTTATAGCTCATCATCAATAGGCAGGATAGAAAAGAATCTCGATGTCACATTACGCCACGCTCCGGCTTGCGGATCGGAGTGATAGCGTACCTCCTGACCATTTTCCTCGGTGATCCAAACAAGCGAGCCATCCTCAAGCATGACATGGTAGCTCACCGACGGCGCAGAGATAGTTTCAAACATTTTTACCACCTGTCCCGCTAGTTCTGGGCTGTGGATGACCAGTACCTGCTCAGTATTCAGGTTGATGGATCTTGGATCGAAGTTGAAAGAACCGATCATCAGATCGCGGCGATCTATCACATACAGTTTTGCGTGCAAGCCGCTTTGAGATGATCCCTTGAACATGGTACGATGGAGAGGTTCCGCCCGATCCGATTTTAGTTCATAGAGCTGAACGCCCCCTGTTACCAGTGCCCGGCGATAATGGCTGTACCCGGCTTCGGCTGGAACCATATCGGTCGATGCAAGCGAATTGGTTTCTATACGAACCGCAACGTCGCGCCCTGTCAGCGATGTAAGCCACTCAACGCCGCTATCCAAAGGAACGAAATAGGGCGTAATAATAATGAACTCCGCTTTCGCATTATTCACCAGTTGATCCAACTTGATTTCCGGCTTGCTGTCGGATTCATCGCTCGGCTGCTCAATTTTACCAGGTTTGTCGGCGGCTAGTTCGGCTTTAGCCCAGACCAGCGGCACCTGGCCGCTTTGAAGCTGTTTGGTCAGCGATTTTTCATACAGCCGCTTGCCGGATGATGATTGTTTTACTTCCATCCAGTGCTGGCGCAATTCCTCACGAAGATGCGCAATCTCTGGCCCGTCTGATTCTGGCAGATTGAGAGCTTCCACTGGATAAGACTCGGCGCTGTTCCAATATCGGTCAAAGCTTTTTGAAATCTTTCCGGTAATCGGCCCAGCTGTCAGTACATCCATATCCCGAAAATTAACATCGGCGCTGGCCTCAAAATATTCATCACCAAGATTCCGTCCGCCCATAATAGCGACTTCATTATCAGCAATCAGCGCTTTATTGTGCATACGCCGGGTAAATTGCTCGTGGCGTGAGAATGCGTTGCCGACATAAGCAAAAATGGACTGATCATTGGTGCTGTAGGGGTTAAATACCCTGATTTCGATGTTGGGATGCGTATTGAGCGCAGCGACACCGGCCCTGAAATCATCGAGATTCCAGTCATCGAGCAGCATACGCACGCGCACACCGCGATCAGCCGCATGCAACAGTGTTTCTAATAATAATTGTCCAGTAGTATCATCATGGGTGCTGAAATACTGAAGATCAATGCTACGTTGTGCAGCTTCCACCAGCGCGATTCGCATCATGAAGGCATCGCTGCCGTTAGGAAGCAATCGGAATCCCGATTGATCAGGGTGTGCCCTGACAGCCCGCGCTAGCGTTTTCCCCAGTGGCGTTTCTTGTCCTGATGTAATGGCATAGGATGCGGTGCGTGGATAATCGGACACAGGCGGGCGAGTGGTGCAGCTACTAGCAAGCGTCAGAACTAATAAGGTGAAAGTCCAATGCGGATGGCGTAACACCATAAATTCCTCTACTGAGCGAGTTTATCGCGCAGCCATTTTTCCGATTCTATCATCGTGCCGTCCGGAAATTCGACGTAATAAGGCTCGCCGGTCACAGACGAATGGCTGGCAATATTGGTAATAAAATCATCTACGGTCTGGATGGTACCTCCGGCGGCTTCCAACTTCATTTGCAAGTGCGCCTTTGCTTCCTGACCTGGATATTCCACGCCGTTGCGAACGAAGATTGCCTTTGAATTACCAATCACATTAAGCAGGTAAGATATTTTTTCCTGTTCGGAGTAATTATCGATTGAGGCCTGCGCTAAAGAGGGAGCCCCCAGCAATAATAACGACAGAAAAATTAAAACGAGCCTCACAGCTATTTAGGTATTGATGGCAGAGTTACAGTCAATGTCGGCGCGGGATGATTAATATAGTTGTTATAAAAATAGACTCCGCCCAGAGCAACCACAATGCCTAATACGACCAATAAACCGCCTGATATTGCGCTATCATTTGATGCCATAACCGTTCTCCTTTATTGTTTTGTTTATATATTATCTATCGTCACGATTTCCTTTGCCGTGATTCCCTTTATCGTGACCTTCATGTCCCCTATGGTTGCGGTCTCCGTTACCATGGTTTTCATTATCGTGATGATCATGTCCTCCCTGGTCACGCTCATCCCGGTCTCTGCGTTCGTTAGCCCAGTATGCCCAATCATCATGCCGATGATGTCCGCGACGGTCATAATATTGCGACGGATAGCGGTGATAATACTCCACATAACCCGGAGCATAGACCGGAGGGGCTACATATACAGGTTCAGTAGGCGCGTCGGATCCGCCAAACGTCACAGAAACATCGGGATTATCAAATGTTACAGAAACTTCCGCATTGGCCGAATAGCTGGCGAGCACACACAGCGCACTGCTCAAAAGAATTATTTTTTTCATATACTTTTCCATTCATAGAGTTTGAAACCACGCCCATTTTTGATTTGGCGTGGTTTCACTTTTTCTTACTATTGGTCTGCCTTGTCTTCATTTAGCTCTTTTTCATCGTGTTCGAGCTTTTTTCTATCAATCTTTCTCTCTGCTTTCTTTTCTGCAATAGCAGTGAGATCGGCACCAATACGGGTACTATCGACTGCCTGCTTTGTAGAGTCTCCATTGGCCTTGTCTTCAGCCTTTGCCGCACGGTCATTGCGCAGCGCCTCCCGATCTTTCTGCAGGGCGGCATCATCTTTGGCAATAGCATCGATATCCCCCTGGATATCCTGTGCGTCGTCTTTAACCTCCCTGTTGTCGGCAAATGCTGGTGAGACAAAAGTAATAGTGGCGACTGCAGCGAGTAGTGTAAAAATCTTGGTCATAAAGTTCTCCTAAAATAATGATTAATAAGCGAAACTATCAGGTATCAAGGTCAACCTAGTTATGTCCACATAATAAAGCGATGCGACAAACCTGTAGGCGCATATTTTTTGCATAAAGATTTTGGCTATTTGCTGATCAGACAGCGACTTTGTCACCGCTTTTCTTAAGATGCTTAGTCAGTATCGCCTGTAATTGGTGGGGATTGAACGGCTTGGCGATATAATCATCCATTCCTGATGCGATACATTTCTCCCGGTCACCCTTCATGGCATGAGCAGTCATGGCGATAATAGCGATTGTCGATGCGTCTTTCGCTTTTTCAAACCCGCGAATATGGCGTGTCGTCTCGTAGCCGTCCATCACCGGCATTTCCACGTCCATCAGGATGATGGAATATTTTCCGGGAGAAAACCGCTCTATCGCTTCCTGCCCGTTGCGCGCCACCTCGTAGTGATACCCGAAATTATTGAACATAATGGTGGCGACAAGCACGTTCGGCTCATAATCTTCCACCAGCAAAATCGGCAATGTTCCGGCATTGGCCTGCTTATCGAGGTAGATGATGTTTTCCTCATAATGTTTTTCGCTGTCGCTCTCGCTGGCTTCCACCGGCAAGCTAAGATGCAGGACGAAGGAGGAACCCTGGTCGACCACGCTGGTCACCGTGATATTGGCTCCCATGCGTTTTGCCAACGCCTGGGAGATGGCAAGGCCAAGGCCTGTGCCACCATATTTGCGAGTGATGGAAGAATCGGCTTGGATGAATTTACCGAAGATAAGGCTGAGTTTATCTTCCGGGATGCCGATTCCGGTATCGGTCACTGTAACGGTCACGTGCTTTTTCCCATTACCTTTTCCCCCATTAGCAAAGAAAACGGATACGGTGCCGCCCGGCCCGGTGAATTTAACGGCATTACCGACCAGATTAAGCACAATCTGGCGAATACGGCCGCTATCACCGATATAGGTCTTATAAAGACCCGTTTCGTAATGGACGACAAGGTTGACGTCTTTCTGTTTAGCCCTGACCGACATGACGCTGACGACTTGGTCGAGAAGCGAGGTCATGCTGAAAGGAGCGTCTTCCAGATCGATGTCGTGCGCCTCCATTCTGTCAATATCCAGCAGATCATTGATCAGCGTCATCAATCCCTCAGAGCTGGTCTGCAAAACGTTTACGCATTGCTCCTGTTTTTTATCAAGCTTGGTCGTGAGTAAAATATGAGTAAGCCCGATGATGGCATTCATCGGCGTTCTGATTTCGTGGCTCATATTGGCCAGAAAGTCGGATTTCGCTTTATTGGCTTTTTCAGAAATAAGAGCAGCATCTTCGGCGGATGCTTGACCTTTTTGCGCAAATTGTATGGCGTCCTCGGCTGATTCGCGGCCTCTATCTGCCACTTCCTGTTTTGCGTCGGTTTTAACTTTTAGTTTTTTAGCAATGTCCATATTGGACTGAGCCAATTTCTCAGCAATGTGGATATTGGATTTAGCCAGATCATGCGCGACGACTGTCAGGCCTAACGCATGTGCAGTGGCGGTTTCTTTTGCTCCCCGATGTGCATAAATGACTGCCACGATTAATCCGAGTACCACTGTGGCAAGTAGCAATTCTTTATTTCGAAATTCTTCGCCACCTATTTCGTAAGTGAACCCGGTGCGCAAGACGCTAGCCGCAAGAATGATATACAGGCCGTAATCACATAACATTTTTTTTAAGGGAGCCATTATTTATCCTAATCTGCCATGAGGCCGTTAGAGAAAGCGTCCAGCGCATCCATTGCGCATGAAGTTAAAGGTGATTGTTTGAGCAGCGTTCGCGGCATCTGACGAAGACGACTAAGGCACGAAAGCGTTAGGATGACTAACGTTATGGTTATCAATATGGCTGAAACACCAATGATGATCATCGCCACTTGCGGCTGTATTCCATAATGTAGCAATGCAGAATAACCGGCATACAAGCCGCCTACCAGCATCGTTCCTATCATTATTGAGATAATAATAGTAAGCCCCGTGACCACTATGATGCCGGACATCAATCGCTGGAACAGCCACCTGCCATAGGCTCTCTGTCCGAGACTGGCTATGGCAAGCAGCTTTTCCATTTCGATCTAACGGCGAAGCAGCGCGCCGAGCACCACGCCAATTCCCAATGCAATCATGCTTGAGCGCATGGGATTGGTACGGATTTCTGCGGTTACCTTATCGCTCGCATGCGAAATTTCATCGCTAGCGGAATTATAAAGGTTACGAACTTTACGTCCGGCCTCATTCGCTGCGTTGTTCAAATCGCCTTTTATGTCCTGAGCAGTATTCTGAGCAGAATCTTTTGTTGCAGTAGAAAACATAGTGATACTCCTTGTGGTTGTGGTTAAGATTGACTTTAGATTCGTCCGAGCAGCATTAAAATAATAACGATAATCAGAATCGTTCCTAAGCCTCCGCTGGGAAGATAGCCCCAATCCCTGCTATGCGGCCATGCTGGAAAAGCTCCGACAAGAAACAAGATCAGAATGATGAGCAATAGTGTCGACATAAGGCCTCCTAGCTGTTGGTTTCGTTGCCGTAAATATCCTTTGGCGTATTACCCTCAGCATCCTTCGGGCGTTCACCTTGAACGTTTTTGTCTTTAGGATTTCCCTGAACATCGGTTCCAATGGGATTTCCATAAATGTCGGTGCCGGGATTTTCCTGGTCGCTCATGATGTTTCTCCTTAAAATCTAAAGTTAGCTGCTGGTGAGTCCTAAAGTGGCAGACCTCTCACAAGGATGCGATGCGGGTTAGATGGCCTTAGATAAGGAAGCCGTAAAGACGCCTACGCCATAAATGCCAGCGTGAATACCGCGCCTTTGCCGCCTGGCAAGTTTTCTACCGTCACCATTCCATCCAGCAACCGCATAATCTCGCGGCAGATGGGCAGGCCTAGCCCCGTTCCGGAATGCTTGTGATCCTGTATGGCGAACCTGGCATATTTGGAAAATATTTCTTCCATTTTTTCTTTTGGGATTCCCGGTCCGTTATCTTGTACGCGAATAATTACCTGACCCCCGACCTTTTCATATTCCACGCCTATAACCGGATGCAGAGAAGCATAGCGGGCGGCATTATCCATCACGATGCAAATGGCGCGTTGGAGCAGCAAAGGATCGGTGGTAATTGGGAAAGTAGCGGGAATCGTCTTGATGCTTACGTCACACTCTTGCAGGCGGCGGCCGAGCAGTATCAGGCAGTCCTCCAGCAACAAATCCATGACGCAAAGCTCTTTTTTTACCTTCACTGCGCCGCTTTCGAGTCTTGCCATATCGAGGATGTTAGTGACAAAGCTGTCCAGCCGGTAAGCCTCCTGCAATGCGGTGTTGATGAGGATATTCTTTTTGTCGAGCGTCAGCTTCTCTTTGGTGCGCTCGTAAATCTCAAGCGATCCGATGATGCAGGACAGCGGAGTTTTTAGGTCGTGGGAAACCGAGCTGAGAACGGCGCGATGCAACTGTTCACGCTCCTGTTCAAAAGAATGGCTGTGTTCCTGACGCTCATTTTTTGGTTTTGTTATCATAATGCATTGTGCCCTTCACCTGGTGAAATAGCCATAAGCAAATGCGCCATTCCAACAAGGAATGACGCATCGTCCTTACATCCTGTTATTGTTGGTTTGTAGCCTTTTTAATGTCGTCTCGTTCATCTTTAGCCGCATCGTTCAGTTTATCACCCGGCGTGCGATCTTGCAGTTGGCGGGATGCCTTATCGACGCCGTTGGGTAATTCATTAATGGCATCACTGATTTTTTGCCCGGCATCGCGTCTATCCGGAGCGGTAAGTACGCTATAGCTGATGAAGACGATGATAATGGCCAAACCAGCCAGTAATAAAAATTTTCCTTCGGATTGTGCGGTCATGGATGTTTCTTTCAAAAAAGGGTTATAGGCTGCTATTCTTCCAGATCGAGTGCGTTATGATAGAAAGTAGCTGTATCCGCTTCACGCAGGTCGGCCTCTAGATCATTATTCAATTCAAAATGGTCAAATTCCCTACTGAGCATGGGGATATTTTGTTGGTAGACGAGTTCAGTAATATTGCGGTTCTGTATGCATGATAAGTCTCCTTTAATTTTCTACTGAGGCGGTATTAAACCGCCCCAGTAGCATTTAGGTTTATTGAGGCTGTACAATGACAGTAGTATCGCCGCCAGAACCAGTGTTGCCTTTGGCGCCTGTACGTCCCTTGGTACCTTGGCTTCCGGTCGCTCCTGTTGCACCTGTATCGCCGGTGTTGCCCTGGCTTCCGGTTGCGCCCGTATACCCAGTATTTCCCTGATTTCCAGTGGCGCCGGTATCGCCGGTAGCCCCGGTGTATCCGGTGTTACCCTGATTACCCGTCGCGCCAGTGGCTCCGGTATAACCAGTATTACCGGTGTTTCCCTGATTGCCTTTTGGTCCGGCAGGACCAGTGCAGGCGCTCAGTCCAAGCGCCAGAACTATCAGCGCCGATGCTATTGGATATTTCATAAAATTACTCCTAAAGGTATTATTCATTAAGTGACGGGCTTTGTTTCGCCCCACTTAGTATGAAGTGACAGTTATTGAAACAGGGGACGATGCGGAACATCGAATCTTCCGTAAGGATACCGTAAGGAATGCTAGCTGTGGCTTTGCAACAGGTTCTTCGCCAGCACCGCCAGTTTTTGCGCCAGAATATCCGGATGAATGGGCTTGCTGATATAATCGTTCATCCCAGCTTCCAGGCAGCGTTCGCGGTCTCCTGCCAGCGCATGGGCAGTAACGGCAATGATGGTGTTACTGTAACCCTTTTCCCGTTCCAGTTTACGGATGCTTTTCGTAGTCTCGAATCCATCCATATCACGCATTTTGACATCCATCATAATCGCCATGAACGGCTGCGTTGCAGCGCGCACTTTCTCAACGGCATCTGCGCCACATGCGGCGGTTTCCACTGAATAGCCCAGATGTTCAATCATTAGAGCGCCGACCAGCATACCGGGAGGATAATCCTCGACCAGAAGGATAGTCGATGAGCAAGGTGAGGAGGTGGACATCAGTTTATATAGCACGTAATGGCAATGATAGGCTAAACAAGAAAAACCGGGCATAAAGCCCGGCTTTCCAAGTCAAATAAAGCGAATCGTTTAAGCAGTGCCGGTTTTTGCGATATCGGTAGGCTTAACTGCCGAGACATTAGCAGGTTTGGCGGCCTCTGTCTTATTATCAACAATGATTGGCTTTGAGGGCTGGTCATTCTTCTGATTGGTCTGGGGCTGATTATCATCCATATAAATCTCCTTAGATAGTGTGAAGTTGAGCTATGTCTCCAAAGAAGAACACTCCAACCAATAAAGGCTAGAGGTTGCGGCGTAATGAAACGATGCAGGAAAAATGCCTGCTCGTATTTTTTGCGTAAGGACGACTATGTGATTACAACCTGGAACATAAAAATTCGCCCAGTGCAGGGAAATGCAACCGGGCGATCATAGTTTCAGTAGTATTGGAAGTTATGCGGCTTTATCGGTGCTGGAAGTGCCACAGATTTCTTCAAAGGCTTTAATTTTCTTTTTAGCATCTTCCTTGGCGAGGCCATAGTTTACTCCTGAGTCTTTATCTTTTGACCATTTCAAATAACCTGCAGCTCGCGGAGCAATTCCCACGAAAAGCTCAAGGGGCATCCACGCATCCCATTGCGCCGGAGAAGCCCGCGCCGGTCGCGCATAAACCCTGAAATCGTTAGTATTGCAGAGTTTCAAGGCGATCAGGGACATCGCCCGCACTCTAACCCCGGCATAACCCCAGGATTTATTGATTATCATAGGGTTTATGTAACCTTTTGATATATTTGGTGGGCCGTGCAGGGATCGAACCTGCGACCTATTGATTAAGAGTCAACCGCTCTACCAACTGAGC
>Ga0207058_1084_pt1 | contig 15926 bp, 11 predicted proteins | sample Alteio_BWMinCont_34_FD_153271 | JGI IMG/M metagenome (GOLD analysis project Ga0207058, IMG submission 153271) | Enriched cells from forest soil in Barre Woods Harvard Forest LTER site, Petersham, Massachusetts, United States -... | ecosystem: Environmental > Terrestrial > Soil > Temperate forest >...
ATTATAGAGCTTCCCTCAATTCTGTGTTAAGTGCTTCCAAACGTTTTAGATTGTATAGGGATTCAAGGTACCATGACTGGGTGATTTCTGGGAGAAATTGGTAGTTTTTTTTCCCTTCTTCGTACCATGTTACCATGGATTCATAGTCCTTTTGATAGAAAAGAAGCCGAGCAATGGCTATCCAAGCATTCAAATCTTCGGGGTTATGTTGTAGGGCTTCCCGGTAATATTTGACAGCTAGGGAGGAGACTTCATTTTGCCTAAGGGGGTCGAGAATGCCCACGAGGGCATAGGAACTCGCATGATTGGCTAGCTTTAAAAGGATTTTGTCGTCTTTTGGAAATTCCTCGTGAATTTTTTGCAGCCTTTTCAGTTCATTGGCGAAGTCAAAATCGATTTTTGTGATGATCGCAGCAGCTTGGATGCGTACAACATTCTGGCGATCTTGTAGAGCCTCCTTGAGGATAGGAGAATAGGAGGGATCAAAGTTTTCAATGATGGCATCCAAGACCTTTTGCTTGTCGGAGAGCGTGCCATAGGTGAAAAGATTTTGAAAGGAGGAAGATTCCCCTGAACGGCTATAGTCGTCCCAGCGTGATCTAATCCGTTCGACCACTTTTTCAAAAAGAGTGACCCTTTGCTCTGGAAAAAGTCCCTCAAACCACACGCTTGCTGGGGAGGCAAACAGGGCGTAGATTGGTCTTAGTAGGAGCATGAGGAGGAAAGCCCCTAATCCGAAGGGGCCTGCAATTAGTGCTGACACAAGGAGTAGAAGTGGGTAGAGGAGATTTTCTTTTTTGCGGTAGATCCTGTAGACATAGGCTGTGAGGGTGCATATGACAAAGAAGTGGACGACATAATACTGAAAGACGGTTGAGATATCAAATAAGGTGATCGATTCGAAGCAGAAGAAAACGATGGCGAGGATGACGAGAATGACTTTATTAAAATTCATAGTTTCTTCCTATGGCGGCTCCAACTACACGCAAGGTTTCGATGGTGGATAAGGTGATGCGTTGGAAGGGGATGAGTTCTATCTTGATCATGCCGAGGGCTTTGTCTGTCGGGGAGATCAGGATGGGGATAGCCAAGAGTCCCTCACTGCCCAAAATCTCGCTATCCATTGTGGTGATGGAAACCACTCTCTTGACCTCAACGATTTCATGAAAGAGTGGGGTTGTGGAGGCGAAGCTTTTTGAGTAGGAGTCTTCGGGACTCCATCTTTCAGAAATGACTAGGTTCAATTGATTCTCATTGAGGAAGAATATGGAGAATTTATTTGGAGCGACTAAAAGTTTTATGAGTTCACAAGCCTGTTTAGGAACTAATTCACGTTCACAAATTTCCAATTTTCTAAAGGATTCGAGGACAATAAGGGTGGTGGACATTTCTGCTGCGACGCGTAGTTCTAGGCGTTCTTTGATCTTTTTCAGTGCTTCGTAGGATTCGGCGAGTTGTTTTTCTCTATCTTCAGTTTCGTCGGCAATTTTTTTGAGGCGATCTCTTTCACGGATATGCTTCATGCGGAGCTCTCCCAGGATGAGGGCTGAGACAAACCAGAGGAGGGGGAGTTTTGCGAGGAGGAAGAAATAGTCGTTCCATTCCATTAAAATACTTTGTTTTGGCAGGGGCCCTGCGAGATAGATAATCGTGGCAACAAGGGCTGCTAATAGTCCGGCAACGGTTCCATATTGCGCAGAAATCAGGATGATCGCGATCCAAAAAGGGTGGGGGGAAAAGTTAAAGAAGTTAAAATCTGTATTGGCAGCGAAGGCGATCACCACGCAGATGAAGAAAAAGCAGGCGATCTCCACCCAGGCAGCTGCGCGAACACCAAAAAGGGACCATTCTTTATTTTTCATATTAAAACCTAAAAATCAGGGTCGCTGTTAAAAACTCTGCTGTTGCACCAGAGACGATCGTGCTAGGAAAATGATTGTAGGAGATCGTAGCTTCCCATCCGCATGGTAAGGGTTTCGCGTATTTTAGTTCAAAGCCATAGGTGCACGCCTCGAGTCCTATTCGGTTCCAAGTCTCTCCAGCATAGGCAGAGAAGTACCAATATTCACGAAAGATGTATGTGAAAAAAGCGCGTAGGGTGTGGTTTTCAAAGCTTGTGTAGGGAACAGGATAAAAATTGACGCCATCGGCCCCCTTTTTGGATTGGCGACTATAAACATATTCGGCATCTAGGTTGTAAGTGACGCCGATAACGGGGTTGGGGACCCAGAAATTAAGGATTGCATTGACATTGGCTAAACGTGAAAGAAAGCCGTTGGGGGTACCGGTGATCCCTATGCGCCTTGTTCCTCCACCTATTCCCCAGGAGAAATACCTATTGTAGACAGAATCCATCAGCATATAAAAGCGATCTTCTCTACCGTGATAGGCCAATCCTTCGAAAACTTCCCAGGAAGGACGATGCCATTCCAGGTCCATTGCGATATGTCCCTGAATGGATTCCAGCAGCATGCTGCCTTCTAAACCACATCCAAAGGCACACTTTTGGTCGTATAATGATGCTTTTACAAGGTTTCCATTGCTCCATTCGTTGCGTAGATAGAGCGCGCCGCGATTCCTCCAGCCGCGGAATCCGATATCCTCCCCCTCTGAGTTTACGATGGAGGCGATATGTCCGCTCCAAAGCTGGTATTGTGCACCAGCGTAAAGAACGCTGTCTTGCAGGCAGTTAAGGGCATATTCCCCCTCAAGGAGGTACACCTGGACTGCCGCCAGTCCGACAGTCCGTTGCATTTGTCTTAGGGCGCGGGCGTAGGAGGAGTGGGGCGAGTAGGCTTGGTATATTAATGTTTCCACATCCTCATCTTCGGGGTGTTCGCTATTCAGTGTTTGCAAAATGCCCACCTGATGCTGCCAACGGGGTAATAACCCCTCCAAACTGGAGTATAGGACAAGAACATCTTTGTTATTGGGGTATTCCTCCAATAAATCGAGGAGTGCCTGAAAGGCCGGTGCGTAGTCACGGTTTTCGACGAGAAGGCGCGCAGCAGCGATTTTGAGTTGTTTTGTCATTTCTAGGTCGGCATCCTCATTGGGAGTAATATTTATGGTGAGGGTCTGTTGGTCGGCAGATACTTGATAAAACACTGGTCGTTTGGCGACGAGATAAAAGGTGTGGTATCCGTTGGCGAAGCGTTTAATCAGGGGGGCCACCTTTTCCTGAACGGCTAAAAAACCTGTGGCATCGACAGGTTGATTGATTTCCAGGTAAAGATCATCTCTATCGAGTTCTTGTGTGAATGTGACAGGTTCAGGAAATTCGAAGAGAACGGTCCATCCTCCCTCTCCATCGGAGATTGCCTGTGCTTTGACTTTTGGTGGGGCTTCAGTTGTTTTGGAGGTTTGAGGGACGGCGGCCTCTGTTTCTGTGGGGGTGACATATTGGCCTGCTTCAATGGAGAATTCTGTTCTGGTTTCGATGGTGTTTTGGGCGAAGAGTGGGTTGCTGAAAATTATTAACGCCAAGATGCAAGGGAGCAGAAAGGGTGATTTTTTCCCAGTCTTGTAGAGACTTGAGATGGGGTCAGGCCTGACATTCTGACATTCGTCACTTGGAAGGGGGGGATGATCAAACATCGGGATGGCATCCCCCCCCCTTCCAAGTGACGAATGTCAGAATGTCAGGCCTGACCCCATATCCGGGCGTGTTCAAGTTCACGATTTATCTCCGCTTCATGAGTAGTTGTTGGGCCTGTTTTAGACGTCCTGTGTCCATCAGCAAATTGGCATAGGCCGCAGTGGAATCAGCATCTTTTCCCGATAGCGTGAAAAACTCATCGATTTCGAATAGGGCCTCTCTATCTGTGTTGAGCTTGTAATAGCTGTTTCTATTCAGCTGGTAGTAGCTTTGTGCGGCAATTTCCGTCATACGTAGTGTTTGTTCTTCGGCCATTGCAATGGTATCTAGAGCAGCGACATAATATTCCCGAGACAATGAAAAATAACGTTGTTTTCTCAAGATTTCAGCGTATTCGTAGAGGCTTTCATAGTATTTGGAATTGGTTCCTTGATCCAAATCGAAAAAGTTTTCCAGAGCTTCGCGGGCCACGGTATTGCTGCGCATGTCGAACAAGGCTCTTCCAAGGGCCTGCCAGGCTTTTGGATCGTAGGGAAATTCTGAGGCAATTTTTTGCCAGACCCACACCCTTGCTTCGTTGTATTCTGCGACCTCTGCGTAGGTGGCGAGCTCTTCAAGTTGTTTCCTATTTGTGAGTTTCGGAAAGAGCACATAGATAGTTCTTTTAAGTTCATCCATCCACTTCTCATTGGCAAGGGCTTGCATATAGGCAAAATAGGCTTTGATATCTTTAGGAGCGCGTTCTTGGAAAACATGAATTGTGCTTTGAAAGCGTCCGATGAAGTTCAAATTTTCCAACCAGTAAGCGATATCCTCTGAGGAATGAGCTTGCCCTTCAATCCATCTTGCGTGCTCTTCTGAGACACGGGGTCCCCATAGGTAAATGAGTGTTTCGATATCTTGATGATTGGGGTGGGGCTCATTGGCGAGTGCGAAGAAGGTGTTTTTTGCTTTACTGAAATTGTGCAACGTTTCGATATAGATATATCCAAAGTTCCTGAGAAGTTCCTTTGGGAGGTGTCCTTGTTTTTCTCTGGTGTCCATGTAAGCTACTAAATCGTGGGTATATTGTTTATCTTGCTTCACGGCAACGATGAGGGCGGCGAGGTAGTCCCTTTGTATCTGAGAGTTTAATGGGTGATCGGCATACAGTTGTTTTAGGAGGGGCATGCCTTCCGTAATTTTTCCTATTTGTACTAGCGCTAGGCCGTAATCTGATTCCGATGAGGCTGAAGGGTAATGTTCATAAAGTCTTTGAGCGATGTCAAAGGCTAGAGGGTATTCCTTAACATCTTTTGCGGTTTCGAAGAACACCTTCAGCGCTCCCTCTTTGATCTTTATCTGTGCTTGCATCCACTCTTTAGCGGCCTGTGGGTGCTTGAGGGCGATATTTAGGAGGGTGAGAGCTGGGCCTGCATTTTTTTCTCCGATTGTCGGTATAGACTTTTCTATCATCGGATAGAGGAGATCGGCCTTTTTCATACCGACATAGGCCTCTGCAATATCAAGGAGTTCATCCTCTTGCATAGCTACAAAGGGGGGGAAGCTGTTGCCGATTTCGAGGGCTTCTTTGGTGAATTTTGCAGCTGCTGCGAGTCTGAATAAGAAAAAGCGGTCTGTGCGTGTCATGGAACGTGTTTCTAGGTAGTCATCGAGTTTCTTGTGGGCATCTTCTTCTTGGGCGCCGATTTCCAAGGCGAGGGCGCGCAAGGGGTGTTCTTGGAGGTATTCTGGCCCTAATGCTTCTTGTACTTCTTGAACTAATTCGGGTTTATCTTTGATGGTTGCCAGGGTAGCTAGGTCGATGAGCTCCCTCTCTTCGATCTGTTGTGGGGGAGTGGTGTGGATTAGGTTAAGAAGCTGTTCATCATCCTCTTCACTCATGTAGATGTCGAAAAGGAAGTTTTGGAGCATCGGATTTTTCTTTGTGATGGCTTGAAGTTTTGAGATCTCTTGTTCCACCTTTTCCTTTTGTTCAGGATGGTCTTTCAGGATTAACAGAACGGCGAGTTCTAAGTTTGTATGATCGCCAATGAGGGGTTGTACCAGCGAGACAAGTTGCAGGGCTAGATTTGGGTAGCTTTCTTTGAATAAGTTTAACACGTAGAAGGTGATTTTTGGATCGTTCTTTTTTTTGAGGTAGTCGGCAACCATTTTCACAGCCTCTTCGCTCTGTATTTTCCCAAGATGTGTATCGATCCATAGCTCAAAGAGAATCATATCAATGGTGTTGTGTTCTACGAAGTAGGTACGTCGTGTCTTAAGGATTTCTGCGGCTTTATCGAATTTTTTTTCCTGAGCGTAAATTCCTGCAAGTTCAGCGTAGTCGTCTTCATTGCCTTTGCCGGACTTAATAATTGTATTCAGAACAGCTTCTTGCTGTTGTTTTTCGTTTTTCTCTTGGTAGTAACCTTTTAAGGCTCGTAGTGTATCGGGATCAAGTTTTGTTTTAAGGGCAGCCATTTTGGCCAAGGTGTTTCCATATTCGTCGTACTGATTGTTTAGATAATATAGCTCAGCGAGTCTTTTGAAGGCATCGGCATCATCGGGATGTGCTGCTGTATATTCCTGAAAGATTTTGATGGCATCATCCAAGTCTCCTTCTTTTTCATAGAGAACTGATAATTCATAAACGACTGCAGGGGTACGAACCCCTTGGTTGTATTGATCGAGATAAAAATTTTGAGCTGCTGAGAATCTTCGACTTTTCAAATGGATGATTGCCAGTTCATCTGTTGTGGGGATGAGGTAGAGGCTAGCGACTATCCCTACTAAAACAAGAAAAATAATCCAAAAATAGGCTGTTTTCATTTCGGAGAGATACCAATTTTAGTTTGTTCGTTATAGGGGAGGTCCATATCGATCGTAAGGATCCCATCAGCTGTTGCCTCAAAACTCTTTAGTCCGGAAGGTGTTGTGACAAGATAGGTTCCGGGTGCAGGCATTTTCCAACGCATTGAGAGGGATCCCCACCCTATAGCATGAAAATTTAAGTGGTTTGCATTGTTTTTAAAATTCCATATTTCCCAATTGCTGTCCATTAGATAGGGGGTTTTATCATCTCGAAAGCGATTCAAAGCGATCACCGGCTCGTCGACAGCTGCATCGAGATAGACGTATAACGAACCTTGGTGTTTCAAATAGCCGATAACCCCTTGTGAATCGACAAAATCGACAGTTTGATCCCTCACCTGATCAAATCGGATCGTTTGCAGCCCCTGTCGATTCAGGACCTTCCACGAGCCCTCTCCAACCTTCTCAAAGGCTACAGTGAAAAATCCAGTTCCAATATCGCAGTAGCGTTTTACTTGGATGGCAATGGGAGATTGCGTGCGGATGAAAGCAATATTGCGTAAGATGGCGTTGACGCTGGCTTTAAATTCTCCGGAGTAGGAGTGGTAGTAGAGGTGGATTGGCTTAAGGCGACGAGGACTTTCGGTATTTTTTAGCGTTGCTGGGAGGAATTCAAATCGGTAAAAATAGTCTTCCCATTCGTTGGTGTAGGCATTTTCCGCGTTGGCAGCTGCGTAGAGTTGGATGATGCCTCCAGGTTTGCGGCAGAGCGGGTAAACGAAAAGGAGTGATGGGTGTTCTGAGTCGAATTGCACAAAGCCTCCACCGAAGTTTTTGATGCCAGCGTTTTCACAGAGTTGTATAGGGGTATCCCAGGGACGAGAGTCTCCAGACCATATCAAAAGCTTGATTTTATTATTTTCCGGTGCAAATTGATTGAGATAGTCGATGGCACCTGTAATTTCCTTCTTGAGATTGAATTGCTCATTGGCATAGGCTCGGGGCAGATAATAGCCCCATTTTAATCTCTTTGCGAAATCTTTAGGACTATAGATCTGGTACATTTTGGCGCGAAACCAGCTTTTAAAACTATTTTCCCATGATCCATTAGTGTAGAAAGGCAAATAATCCTTTTCCTTCTCTGGATCATTAGAAGCGAAGAAATCCCAATAGAAAGGGTGGCTGTAGGTGTGTGAGGAGGCCTCCACTTGGAGGAGTGAAGTATAGGCTTTGGCGATTGCCTGACTTTTCTTCTTTCCTGCCCATTTGGGATCGAGATCGGCGGCAACCATGCCGACAGCAATGGGAAGATCGGGGTTGGGCTTGATGATCTTTTCTAGGATGATTTCCGAGTTATAGATCTCTTTTCCCCGATACTCCTCTATGGAAGTTTCGGAGTTCCAGCTATCTCCGTGGCATGTTGCGATGAAGATGCGACGTCCGGCTAGCGTTGTGGTATCAGGAATAGGCAACCCTGACACATCAAAGGCGAGTTCGAAGAAGCGAAAGGGGTTGAGGTACCAGCCGAGCAGTCGAGGGCTAGAGCTGAACAGCAGAACATCGAAGGAGTTGGCATAGAAAGTGGAGATATACCCTCCATGGGGTCCTACGATGATCAGATCGGCGTCGGTTTCTGGTTTTCCTGGGATGCCTACTTTTAAAAAAGAGTGGGTGGCGGGGTCATAGACACGTGTTCGGTAAAAGCCGGGGAGAGGAGTTGGTAGTTGTTTCTCAAAGGGAAATAATTCTTCTACACTGTCGATGATATGGTAGTCGGCGGGATAGTCTACCCATACTTGCGAGTTTGTGAATCCCATTTTTTCAAAAAGACGGTTTTGTGTGGCTCCTGGAGTATACGTTCCTTTGATATCGGCCAGAAAGCCAGGGTTTCCCATCAGGACGATTTTCTTTCCTAGATCGATGGCTTTTCTCGCCCAGTTGATAAACTGTTCGGGATTGTCTATTGTTGTTGCTTTTGAGAAGCAGATGAGGATTCCGCGAATCCCATCATTTTCTGAAAGGGCTGGGAGGGGTTTATGTATATCTTGATAGATTAGGTCAAGGCCGAGGTGGTTGAGGGGCATTTCGAGAGTGCGGTGCACGATGGAATCTTCGACGATTTTATCGACGGAGCTATCCCAAAAGGCGAGGATATGGCGTTGGATGGGTTCACCATGCAGTGACAAAGGGATAAGAAGTAATAGCAGGAGTGCGATGCGCATACTAACTTTTTGGCTCCGGATAAACTTCGTCGAGTGAGGGGGTTGTGACGTAGGGTCTGATATGATTTTCCCGTTCGATGGAGTAGATTTTGCGGTACATTTCCTGGTCTTTGGGGTCCCAGTAATCCAAGGAGAAAATGATCAGCTTGGGGAAAAGAAGGCGGGCTTTATTGAGTTGGGCAAGCTGCCACTCGAATTCGTGTTTGGGGCGTACGTAGTATTGTTTTGTTGCGAAATTGTAGGAGGTATAGAGGGTTTCTGCCAGCTCGAAATTGATCGCACGGCCCACGTGAGGGAGGATTTCGTAGGCGCGATTCATCATTAAATCGATTTTGGGATATTTTTCATGAATGGCTTTTACCAGTGCCACTGCAGCTTCTTCCATCCCTTGGTAGTGTTTAGGGTCTTTTTTTTCCAAGTCCAGGACAAGGTCCAGCTGATCGAGAAAAAGTCCGGAGAACCCCTGTGTCAAGATGTTTGGAATGATTTTATTGAGGAGGAGTTCGCTCCAGAAGGGATTTCTAATGTCGACGACCCAGCTTCCCTTCCAGTCGGTATTTTCTCGGATGAGAATCCCTTGTGCTTTGATGTCGGGAAACCAGGGCAGCCGATCTTCAGCTTCTGTCATGTTGAGGTATCCGAGGAGAGTTTTTTTCTCTTGAAGGAGCGGTGTTAGGGAGGGGTGACTCATATTGTCGAAGATAATGGGATTGTATGAGGAGAAGACCTCAGGGGCGGCTTTGTTGCCATAATAGACGACCCATGGCGGGGGAGAGGCATCACAAAAAAGCAGCGCAGGGAGGTAAATGGATAGGACTAAAAGTATCTTTTTCATAGCTCACATATACAATAAAAAAAAATTAATGTATACGAAGTGCAGGTTAATTTGGAGTGCGGCGACAAGTCGCCGCACTCCAAATTTATTTCAATTTTATAGGGAGCATTTATGGAAGAAAAGAAAAGAAAAATCATTATTGTCGACGATGATGAATTCCTTTTGCAGCTATTGGTGAATGAGTTCACCCAGTTGGGTTTTGATGTGCAGACATTTACGGTAGGGAAAGATGCTTTGACTTTTATTCTTAAGGAGGAGAACCTGAAAGGGGTTTTTCTTATGATTCTCGATCGATTGCTTCCCGATATGGATGGGATCGATATTTTGCGGGAATTTGTCGCTAAATCCAAGGTCAAGATCCCGACGCTATTCCTTTCTGTTCTTCATTCGGAAGCGGATATCCTCGCTGGCTTACAAACCGGTGCAACGGACTACATCGGCAAGCCGTTTAGCCTCTACCAGCTCGTTAAGAAGGCCTTAAACCTGCTCGAACGCCAGCAAACAAAAGCCTAATCCAAAATGATTAGATTTGAGTCACCAAGGATTCGAAAAACATGGCAATTTGCTGTTTATTCGTTTTTCCCTCTGCAACCTCTATAACGAGTGTTTCATACTGCTCATCAGAGAAATCGACGGAAATCCCATTTACATCTAAAAAAACACAAGCTGCAAAAGCTCCCGCCCTCTTATTTCCATCGTTAAAAGGGTGATTTTTCACAATATGGAATAGGTAAGCGGCAGCTTTGTCGTAAATGGTTGGATGCAGGTCCTGTCCGAATGCAGTAGCTTTTGGCATTTCTAGAGCAGATTTAAGAAGTCCAAGGTCTCTGATTCCATGTAAACCACCGTACTGATCGATCATTTTGTCGTGATAGGCGATGACTTGTTCTAATTTTAGGAATTTTGTCATCGATCAGCCAGTCTTTTCCAAAGGGAATTTTTAGTCTTCATTAATTTGTCGGCGGCTTTTTTAAATGCTTTGTCATCAATTTCCTCAGATGTTTCCTGGTCAGATCCTTGTCGTTTTGGTTCCTCCCGCATCCCTTTCAAAACCATATCTATGATGTATTTTCTAATCGAGATCCCTTTTTTGGCACACAACATCTTTAGTAGTATGTGTCCTTCATAAGGGAAATCGACGCTCACTCTTGTTGTTTTATGCATATCTGCCTCCTTTACCTAACCTTAGTATAGCTCATTTGAGCTTTTAAGTAAATAAGCTTTTGATTTTTTTAAACCTCGCATCGGCAATTCACAGTATTTAGCGTAGCTTGGGGTCGAGGGTGTCGCGGAAGGCATCGCCCACAAGGGCAATGGCTACAAGAAGGGTTGTCAGCATGATAGCTGGCGGCCACAGCAGGTAGGCTTCGCTGGGGAAAGCGGAGCGCCCTTCATCCATCAGGACTCCCCATGAGCATGATCCCTCTTCCCCTAATCCGAGGAATGACAGTCCCGCTTCGCTGGCAATGGCTCCCATAATGGCAAAGGGAAGGAGGGTCAGTACTGGAGGGATTGCGTTGGGGAAGATATGCGAAAACATGATGTAGGAGTCTTTGAAGCCCATGGCGCGGCACGCCTCCACATAGGAGAAATTCTTCTGTTTGAAAAATTCCCCTCTTAGGTAGCGACTGAATGATGTCCAACCGAAGAGTCCGATGATTGTGATCACAATAAAAATCGATTTGTTTTGTAGGATGGCCACGGCCATGAGGAGCATAAAAAAGGTAGGCATCGCCTCCCAAATCTCTAGAAACCGACTCAAAACAATATCTGTGGTGCCTCCATAATACCCTGCAATGGCGCCGATGGGCAACCCAATGGCTAAGGAGAGCGCCACAGCGAGGATACCAACAACGAGGGAGATCCGTGTGCCGAAGATGAGGGCGGCGACCAGATCGCTGCGATTGATGCGGGTGAGTTCCCAGAAGGGGACAAGGCCATTGAGGTCTTGGTTCCCTCCAGCATCATCCTGCCAGTGGAATGGACGGATCAGCGGCATCACTTCGTGTTTTAGTTCTTTGACTTGGTGCTCCAGCCATTCATTTCTTTGGATGATGTAGGCAATAGCCGCCGTATTTTGAGGTGTTTTCTCTGAGCTTTGGAGTTGTTTGAGTTCATATTCTTCGTTGTCGTGATACTGTTGCCATAGTGTGGGCAGCTGTTTTGCACCGATGTATGGTGCTAAACGTTCTTTTTGTTGGAGGCGTTGTTGGTATTTGAGTAGAAGGTTGAGCCTGGCGTAGGGAGAGAGGTATTTGAGATCAAATTGCCAATCGGGTAGTGGGTGCGTTGCTAGGGCAAAGTGTCGTTCCTTCATGAGCTGGGAATTGGAGGCAGGGTCATGGGCAGGACCATAGGCAAAGAAGAAAAAGAGGAGGGTTTGCACCAAAAGAATGGTTCCCAATGTGACAAGGAGCCATCGCATATGCTTGCGAAGAGCCCACACAGCCAACAGTAGAAGGGGTATTGTGAACATTAGCAAATTGAAAAAGATATCTAATCCCTTGGTATAGAATCCGCGGTAGAACAGGTAACGGAAGAAAGGGAAAAACCAAACGCCTTCATATTCGACGACAAAGGGCTTGCTGGAGGCAAGGCATGGGGCATAGACTGCTATAAAACAAAAGAGAATCACCACATAGAGGGCGAAGCGTCCAAGTGGTTTTTTAAGAGCAATGTTACTTGACATGTCAGTACTAAATAGCAGATCAACGATAAAAACCCAAGAGAATTGTAAGTTCTTAAAAGGCTACGGCAAAAATGGACAATGGACCGAAATGGACCCGAATGGACCAAAATGGACTGAAATGGACCCGAATGGACCGAAATGGACTGAAATGGACAATTCCACGTCCATTCAGGTCCATTTCGGTCCATTTCGGTCCATTCAGGTCCATTCATATCGCGAGGTGAAATCCCCCCCAGCATAACTAATGGGGTGGGTCGCATACAGATACGGGGGCAGGCCCTGACCCCGCCCCCCCTCCAAGGGGTTACCCATTGTCCTTAAACTCCCCTTCGCTTTTCTCTTCTTCAATGGGGGGCAGGGGATGAACTTCTTTGACAAAACCAAGAGCTCCCAAGAGGGCGAAAGCTGCCTCTTTGGTCAGGTGGTACGTTGTCGGCATTTCTTCGTAATCCACCTTTTCCTCTTCCCATCGATCGCTAGGATCTTTAGAGAAACCACAGCCACCCAACAAAGATATTATCCCATTAAACACAGGGGGATGCTCAAGTAGGATGATTCCATGTTTAGATAGGGCGTCGGCAAGGAGGTCAATCGAAAAATGTTTATAAAATATTGTGAGCATTTGTTCTAGATTTTTGTCGACCAATGAATCATATAACACATGAGTGTGGGGATCGAATTTTGGTTTGCCTGGCAAACCTATAAACCTACCAATTGCCCCCTTCACATACTGTGATTGGTGTGCAAGCTGACGAATATTTATATGCTCACCAGTCAATTCCTTCATCGCCGGGGTATCACCAGAAATAAGATCCAATACTGCCTTTTCAATGACTGGATAGACCATTTCTAACTTAACTTTCTCAACAATGGGGATGTCTGGCTCCGTAGTTACCTTATAATGGTATTTTCCCTCTAGCCAATTGTAAGCAATAGTAACACCCTCTCCTGTGCCTTGAGTACATCCTTGAATCGATGCAGAGATCTTGAAAAGAGCTTCCTCTCTCGGAGAAACCAATTCTCCCGCCTCCAACGTATCACGTTGATCGAGGATAAATCTAATAATAGCACACAGGCAAGCTGTCTCCTTAGGAACCCGATCACCATCCTTGAGTCCAGGGATGAGAGCAAGCCACCTTAATATATCAGGATTCTCAGCAAATTTTTTTAACATACTAAAACTTCCCTCAAATCTTTTGTCCACAGGTAGATCTACATTAAATTGGCTTGTATTGAGATCTCCTATAGAACTCTTTGTCCTTTGATAAAGATCGCCTCCCGATGCCTTAATAGATTCTAGACGCGTATTTAAATTCTTAAATAAATCTAAAAAGGCCTGAGTATTGACTCCAGCTGGCAATATCTCTTTAGGAATAACGAATTCAGGACGAGAGGACACTGTTTCTAGGTTGAGTACAAACTGGTGCCCGCCCCCCATTTCTTTTATAGGCAACCTAATAGCAGGCGGTGGTTCTTTGGCAAAGGCGAGCAGCTTTTCATAGATGGTAAAAGCATTTTTGGGGTTTGAGCGATCCCCTTCCGCCAATATCATGACATTTAAAGCCTCCTGATACAATGGATGCTCCTCGAAAAGTAAAAATTCATTTACGCCAGTCTCATCAGTAAGGCTATGATAGATTGTCTTTGCTAGCTCATGCACACTTGGTTTTTCTGGATGTGCTTGCAGCTCACCTTGCAAATGTTGGTGTAGAATGGGTACGAGCGCAGGAATTTCCATAAGCAAAAATTTAATAATCTTTCGTTCAGCTGATAACCTTTCAGGTATCGGTTCATTTGAAATCTTTCTAATCATCTGCTCTAATAGATTTGCTTCCAACAGTTGAGTGAGTGGGAAAAATCTTAATGCCTTGGCAATATTGACCTTTTTTTCTGTGTCCCCTATGCTTACAAGGAGAGGCATCACAATCTTATCGTAAGTTTCTAGATTTCCCCGTGGAATAGATAGAATTGCATCAAAAATAGAAGTCAGTTTGTCATATTTCATACCTTGAGCATTCGGGCATACATTCAAGATACGTGCGAAAAAGGCCTTCCAGTCTGTTGATGTAATCTCTCCAGCACGAGAAAGTATCCAAGCTAACACATCTTCTTCATTTCCTACATTTTCTTCATTGTCTTTATCGGCTTTTATATCTGTAAGAAATAACTGGGTCTGCGTGCAAAACTCTTCCCAATTCTCCGGTGAAATATTCCTAGCGGCTCTGAAAATCCAATCCACCACATACCATTTAACCCCTCCGCTGTTATCCAAGCCCAGTTTTTGAAAAAATGACAAGGTACGTGCACAAATCTCTTCCAAATCTGCAGGTGAACGGTCTCTAGCAGCGCGGAGGATTGACTTTACTGTGCTCAATTCCCCCATCAAATGATTACTGACAGGACCCATTTTGTGAATGAGTAAATTGACACGAGAGCAGACATCAGCTCTTTTTGCGATAGGAGTCTCTGCGATTTCCTTACAAATAAATTCCCAAAAAGAATGAAAATCAGAATAATTTATTTTACCTTCAAGAAATGGTATAGAGTGTTCAAATACATTGGCTAGATCATCAGGTGAGATAGACACAGCGCGCTTCATAACACCAAGAGCTTCACGACAAGTATTTCTATCGCAGTGGTTTTGAAGAAAAGAACCAGCAGGTTCACAGACTTTAGGTCGATCTGCGGCTGGAAGATTTGCGATGAGACGAGTTATATCACAGACTCGGCTTCGATCATCCTTTTCATTATGATAAACTGTTTCATCTCGTGGTTTAAGACCCACTGTTTCTTTAAGATATGTCAGGGTATTTACAAAAACGTCAATTCGATCTGCAGCTGGAACATTAGCAAGTGTATCAAAAATTCCATCGACTTTGCACATCAAACAGGGGATCCCCTTACCTAAAATAGAAGGAAAAATATTTCGATAAAATTCCTCTTGTCTATCTTCGGGAATGAGTTCATCAGCTTTAAGAATGGTAGGGAAAACAAGTCGATAAAATGCTTTATAGTCGTCTTGGGGAGTTGCTATTGCCTCTCTAAAAGTCTTAATATTGTCCTTGGTTCCTTCTTCGCCCAATTTATCGAAGGGTCTTTCTCTATTTCCTTTTTCGTCTAAATTGAAAATAGATCTTGTGAAGGGGAGTACGCGAGCACAAGCTTTTTCTCGTTCCCCCTCCGGAATATCTGCAATTATTTGACGAGATGCAGGTGTTACAGGTCCTTGGGAGTAAGTTTTAAAGCGTATCTTATCTACTTGTTCAAGTTGTTCAAATAGTAAATCGTCAGCAGATTTGGCTATCACGCCCGCCTTCGACAAATCTTCAAATTTTTGACGCCACTCATTTTGTTGATGGCTTGGTAAATTATTCCAGTATTCTTCAGTGGACTTAGGGTTTTCTGCTGCTGCTGCTCCTACTGGGACTTCTCTTTCCTTCTGTGTTGCTTTTTCCAAGTATTCGCGGAATGACGCTCCCAATCTTTTATATGGCCGCCTAAGAGAAAGGGTACATTCCCCTACATGACTAGTGCTATTATCTGCTTCCCCTAGCATTCGATGTCTCAATTCCCAATCACGACGTATCCATCTCCAATTATCATCTGTCTCATCCAGTTTTACTATCCTCAGTCCTAAAGGTTTAGTATCATCCAGCTTTCCGTTGGAATCTGTGAGCTCCTGCTCTTCGACTGAATAGCCCATTTGCTTAAAAATCTTATCCTTAATTTGATGAGTTTACAGATTCCAAAAGATCCGGAGAGGAGTGGTGGCGACGACAATCGGGCGTT
>Ga0207058_1114_pt2 | contig 15527 bp, 17 predicted proteins | sample Alteio_BWMinCont_34_FD_153271 | JGI IMG/M metagenome (GOLD analysis project Ga0207058, IMG submission 153271) | Enriched cells from forest soil in Barre Woods Harvard Forest LTER site, Petersham, Massachusetts, United States -... | ecosystem: Environmental > Terrestrial > Soil > Temperate forest >...
TTGCCTCGCGCCTGCGGCGGGACAGACTCCGTCATCGTCGAATATCCCACGACGTTTTCCGCGCCGAGCCCCACTCCCATCGCGAAACGCAGCAGGATCAGCACCCCCATAGAAGGCGCAAACGCGGAGGCGAGGCAAGCGAAACCGAAAATGGCTAGATTCGCTTGATACGTAAAGCGGCGGCCATAGCGGTCCCCGAGAAATCCCGTCAGAAAAGAGCCCAGCATCATGCCGACAAAGGTGACAGACATGAATTGAGCGTTCTGACCCATGGTGGAAAAGCCACTTTTGAACGTCGCGCCGAGGACAGTCGCGGCGACATAAATGTCAAATCCATCGAAAAACATGCCCGCGCCGATCAGCCACATGATCCGGCGATGAAACTTTGAGAGCGGGAGGCGATCGAGGCGCGCTCCGGCGTTGACGGTCATAGGGAGTTCACTTCGTCCTCGCCAGCACGGCCAGGCTGCCAGCGACAAGGGCTTCTGCGGCAAGCCGGCAATTTTCATCAAACGAATTCTGTTGCGCGTTTTGGAAAAACTGTTTGCAGCGGCGCGCGGCGGATGGTTCCAACGAGAGAATGCGCTTGACGAGTGAGTTCGTCTCCATGGAGAGACGCTTGAGAGGGACGATTTGCGAAATCAGGCCGATTTGCAGCGCGCGCCTCGGTTCGATGGGATCACCAAAGAGCACCAGTGGAAAAGCGAAGCGCGGCAAGGTGTACTCGCCCAGGTACGCCATGATGGCCGCGGGAGCGAGACCATGATGCATCTCGGGAAATCCCAGCTCGGCACGCTCAGCGACGAGGACGAAATCGCATAGAATTGCCAGACCAAAACCGAATCCGAAGGCGTCGCCTTGCACCTCTGCAACGCTAATCAGAGGCGAACCACGCAGAGCCCGCTTGAATTCGAGGATACGAGCGGCTTCATGCCGAATGGACGCTTCATCACGTCCGGCGCGCTCGCGCCCTGTGCAGAAAACTTTGCCGCGTGCGCATATCCGCAACACCCGCGCACTGGGCTGAGACGATTCAGAACGAAGTTCCTCAAGCATCGCGTCAAACATCGTGCCGGTAACTTCGTTCCCGTGCGCAACGTTGTTCAATGTAAAGCTTAGAACGTCGCCTGCTCGCGCAACGATCACTTCCGCAGGGGCGGCAGGCCTGGAAGTATCGCGCGGCTTTGCTTTGGACATGCCGGGAACGGTATACAAGAGACGGAGCGACTGTCAAATTACCGCTTGGGATGGATCTGAAGTGTCTTACTTCTCATTCGAAGCCTTGCATCGCAATGTCGCCGAAACACACTTCCAGCGATTTGTTCACGGAGAGGGAAGAAACGGCGGGAACCGGGTCTGTTTCGATTACTTAACCGTGCGGACGGTGGATACCGTTCGCGCTTCCGGATGCTTCGGCGACCAGTCTTCGGGAGGAAACGCCACGCGCCAAAATGCCGGGCGGGGCGCGGAAAACTCCAGACCTATCTCTGCCCTGCCGCTACGGACCGGACCGAGGAACGCAACGTGACACTCCTGCTCCTCTTCCGTTTTGTTGTGCTTCATTTGGACTTTGCTTCCGCTGGTGAGACGCGCGCCCAGCAAAACCAAGGCTCCGTGTGCGTTAATGGCGAGAGTTTCCGTATTCTCCTCGAAGTTCTGGCCCTGGGCGTCCGTTCCTCGAATGCGGACCGCAACCTGCATCAGCACGCGCTGACTGCGGCGTCGTGCTCCCGTATTCGAAGGTGTGTTCGCTACCTGAGCCATACCACCTCACTCCAACAACTATACGCGGCGGGAGACGATTGTCGAGAATCTCCCGGACAACAGGATTCAAACTCGATACCGGGTTTCTTCAGCTGCGCTGATCGATGGGCACGTAGTGCCGCGTGTCGTGGCCCAGATAGATTTGCCGCGGCCGCGCGATTTTCTGCTCGGGGTCGAGAAGCATCTCTTCCCACTGCGCGATCCATCCCGAGGTGCGGGGAATCGCGAACAGCACGGGGAACATGGTCATCGGGAAACCCATCGACTGGTAAATGAGGCCGGTGTAGAAGTCCACGTTGGGATACAGCTTGCGCTTCACGAAATAGTCGTCCTCCAGGGCAATGCGCTCGCACTCCAGAGCGATTTCCAGGAGCGGGTTCTTGCCCATGAGGTCGAACACTTCATACGCAATGTGCTTGATGATGCGGGCCCGGGGATCGTAATTCTTGTACACGCGGTGGCCGAAGCCCATGAGTTTGACTTCGCCGGCCTTCACGCGCTTGATGAACTCCGGAACTTTCTGAATCGAGCCTATCTCCATCAGCATGCGCAGGACTTCTTCGTTGGCGCCGCCATGCAACGGGCCATAGAGCGCCGCGATCGCCGCCGCCGTGGCGGAGTACGGATCGACGTGCGAGCTGCCGACCCCGCGGATCGTATTTGTCGAACAGTTCTGCTCGTGATCCGCATGCAGGATGAAGAGAACGTCCAGCGCGTGTTCCAGCGTGGGATTCGGCCGGTACTTTGCTTCCGACGTGCGGAACAGCATGTTCAGAAAGTTGCCGGGATAGCTTAAATCGTTGTCCGGATACACAAACGGCATCCCCAGCGTATGCCGGTAGGAAAACGCCGCAATCGTTGGCATCTTCCCGACCAGCCGGAACGTCTGCTTCTTGCGAGACTCCGCGCTGAAAATATCTTTCGCGTCGTGATAAAAAGTCGAGAGCGCCGCAATCGTCGAGATCGTCATGCCCATCGGGTGCGCATCGTAATGAAACCCGTCGAGAAATTTCTTGATGCTCTCGTGAATGTAGGTGTGGTGCGTGACGTTGTACGTCCATTCCGTAAGCTGCGCCGGCGTAGGCAGCTCGCCGTTCAACAGCAGATAGGCAGTTTCCAGGTACGTGCTTTTCTCTGCGAGATCCTCGATTGGATAGCCGCGATAGCGCAGGATACCGGCATCTCCATCAATAAAAGTAACTCTGCTGATGCACGAGGCCGTATTGTTGAACGCCGGGTCGTAACTCATCATCCCGAATTCCTTGGGATCGACCTTGATTTGCCGAAGATCGGCGGCGCGAATCGTGTCGTGCGTAATCGGAACTTCGTACGATTTGCCGGTGCGATTGTCGGTGATGGTCAGCGTTTCGCGGGGCGCGGCAGAGCTCTCAGGTTTCTTCGTTTGCGTTGCGGTGAGTGGGGAGTCCATGGAACGAACCTCGGCGGCTGAGGCAACAAAAGTTGCCTTGCTTCACCACTCTACACCAAAGGGCGCGCGCCGGGAACTGGCCGGAAGGCCTGGGCAAAGCGCTCAAAGCAGGCGAGTTGCGGGGCGCGTAGATCCGCCGCAGCCGGTTCAATATACCTCTTGACAATAGTCGTTATAACGAGTATTATGGCTCTCTCAAACCCCGGAGGTGGGTCATGATCAGCATCCGCAAGAGCAACGAACGCGGCCACGTCAATCACGGCTGGCTGGATACACACTTTACTTTTTCCTTTGCCGATTACTTTGATCCCGAGCACGTGCAATTCCGCACCCTGCGCGTCATGAATGACGACCGCGTCGCGGGCGGCGGCGGCTTCCCCAAGCACCCGCATCGTGACATGGAAATCGTGACCTACGTGCTGGAAGGCGCGCTGGAGCACAAGGACAGCATGGGCAACGGGTCCGTCATCAAGCCCGGCGACGTGCAGTACATGAGCGCGGGTACCGGCGTGGCGCACAGCGAATTCAACGCTTCGAAGACTGAGCCGGTGCACCTGTATCAAATCTGGATGCTTCCGCAGAAGCAGGGGCTGAAGCCCGCCTACGACCAGAAGAATTTCAGCGAAGCGGAAAAGCGCGGCAGGCTGCGCCTGCTGGCTTCCCCGGACGGACGCGACGGTTCGGTGAAAATCCGTCAGGATAACGAGCTGTATGCGACTGTTCTAGGCGCGGGCGAAACCGTGAAGCACGAACTGAAGAAGGATCGCCATGCCTACGTACAAGTGGCGCGCGGCAGCGTATCGCTGAATGGGTCGAAGCTGGACGCCGGCGATGGCGCGGCCGTCTCCGCCGAAAAAGCGCTGGAGCTGACCGGTGTCAATGACGCTGAAGTGCTGCTCTTCGACTTGGCCTAATTCATAGCAAACGCAAGAGCGCGCAGGAGGCCAACCCTCTTGCGCGCTTTTTTTTATCGCGACTAGAGTTTCAACCGCGCGTGCGCTGGAATTCGCGCAGGAAGCCCGTAAGCGTTTCCACGGCTTCCGGCGTTACCGCGTTGTAGAGCGACACGCGCATGCCTCCGACAGAGCGATGGCCTGGTGTACCGACCAGGTTGGCCGCGGCCGCTTCCTTCGCAAACTGTTTCTCGATATTTTCGTCGCCACCGCTCACCCGAAACACCACGTTCATCTTAGACCGCGAGCTTTTCTCGACAGGGCAGCGGTAGAATCCGCCGCTGGCCTCTATTGTGTCATACAGCAGCTTGGCCTTGGCATCGTTGCGCTTCTCGACGGCCGCGACTCCGCCGCCAGCTTCAATCCATTCAAGCACCAGCCCAACTACATAGACAGCGAACGTCGGCGGCGTGTGGTAGAGCGACTTCTCCTTAATGTGCGTGCGGTACTGCAGCACCGTCGGCAGATTCTTGTCTGCCCGCTCGGCCAGATCTTTGCGAACGATGACCACGGTTGCGCCGGAAGGCCCGAGGTTCTTCTGCGCGCCCGCGAAAATCAAACCGAACCGGTTCACATCGATCACGCGCGAAGCAATGTCGGAAGACATGTCGGCAACCAGCGGCACATTCCCGGTTTCCGGCAGCGTCGTCCACTGTGTGCCTTCGATCGTGTTGTTTGTGCAGATGTGCACGTAGGAAGCGTCCGGCGAGAACTTGATTTCGTCCGCGCGCGGAAGGCGGGCGAATTTCTCGGTTTCCGTGGAGGCCGCGATGTTATGAAGCACACCCTTCTTGAGCTCGCCGATAGCCTTAGCGGTCCACGTCCCAGTGTGAAGCACATCCACAGGCTTCCCCGGCAGGCAAAGATTCATGGGCGCCATGGTGAACTGCATGCTGCCGCCGCCTTGCAGGAAAATCACCGCATAGTCGTCCGAAATTCCGAGCAGGCTGCGCAGTTTTTGCTCCGCGGCCGCGATGATGCTTTCGAATTCCGGCGAGCGATGGCTCATCTCCATCACGGACATGCCGCTGCCGCGCCAATCGAGGAGCTCCTCGCGGATGCGTTCCAGTACGGAGAGCGGCAGCGCACCCGGGCCCGCATTAAAGTTAAAAGCACGTTTGGTGGTCTGTGCAGAAAGTGTGGACGAAGTCACGACGGCAGAACCTCTTTCTTTGAAAAGTACGGCAAGGCAGGGACGGGGCTCACTGCCATCTGAGTTATCCAGAATACCAGACTCCGCAGGGTCCACCGAACGCTGTTCCGCGCGCCAATCAAAGGTGTAAATGTCCCGCCTTTGAGATAGCTAAGCCATTACGTACCAGCAAGTTCGCATTCGTTTACCAGTTTGATTTCCCTTGCAAAATTGGGCAACGTACTCTTGACTTAGTGGGGGGTCTGCGAGCAAAACTACTAGAGCTTCCTTCCCCGAGGGGCTTGAATAGCGAGAATACGCCTCCGTTCCCCGGAACGGCGCGCTCGCTGGAATTTCTAAAGGAGAATTTTGAGCGCACCGGACGCCAATGCAGGGGGCGGTCGGCAGCAGCAATTTGAGTTCTCGATTGGCTGTGTGCCTTTCCAGCTCCGAATGTCCGATGCGCGCTTGTACCGCGACGCCTCGCTGCGGTACGCCGCGTTCACGGAAGCGTCCTCGCAACCAATCCACATTGCTTTGAACGATCATTCCATAGCCGGGAGCCAGCCGGCCGATTTTGCGTATGACTTTGAAGGTGCGGTCCTTCGCGCGGATAGCTGCAAAATTAGATTTGATGGTGTGCGCAACGAATATGCGCTGGATTCGCTGCTCCGAATACTGCTCAGCTGGAAGCTTAGTGACCGCAACGGTTTTCTGTTGCACGCGGCCACGGTCGTCCGCAACGGAAAGGCCTACGTGTTCACGGGCAGGTCCGGCGCGGGGAAAAGCACGGTTGCATCGCTCTCGCCGAAGGGTAGCGTGCTCACCGACGAAATCTCGCTCCTGCGCCGCGAAAATGGCGAGTGGCGCGCCTACGGCACCCCCTTTTGGGGAGAGTTTCGCGCGGCAGGGTCAAACACCAGCGCTCCTGTGCGCGGCATTTTCCGGCTGCTGCAGGCGCCGGAGAATCGCAGGACATCGCTGCGTCCCGTGGAGATGATTCGAACTCTCTTGCCAAATGTGCTTTTCTTTTCTTCGGAATCCGAAGCCAACCGGCGCCTTCTGGAAATCGTCGGCCAGGCTGCGGAAGAAATGCCCGGTTACGAATTGGCCTTCCGTAAGGACCCGGCGTTCTGGGAGGTTCTTCCCGCATGACAACCAAGCCCTCCGTTTCCTGGCAGAAGAATCCCGCCCTGGCGTGGCGCGAAATCGACGACGCCACCGTAATTATTTCGCCGACGGACAGCGTGATGCATGAGCTCAATGACACGGGGAGCTTTCTCTGGAAAAACATCGATGGGCGCAGATCGGCGGCGGAATTGGCTGGACTGCTCGCCGAAAGTTATGAGGTGTCGCCGGATGTAGCGCTGACCGACACGCAAGCGTTGCTCGACGAAATGTCCACACGGAAACTGGTTGTGCCCATCCCGGCGACGGGCGGAGATTTGCGTTGACCACCAGCGCGGCAGTTGGGGCCACGCCCGTCATGGACCGTTTGATCTCCCGCACCGTGCGTAAGCATCAGCCGCTCAGCGTGCATTTTGATTTGACCTACCGCTGCAACGAGCGCTGCGTGCACTGTTACCTGGACCACGATGATCACGGCGAACTATCCACCGCCGAATGCCTCGCGGTCATCAACGAGTTGGCGCAGGCGGGAACACTGTTCCTCACCTTCAGCGGCGGCGAGATCTTTCTTCGCCCCGACCTTTACGAAATTCTCGCCGAGGCCCGGCGCCTGCATTTTGACATTAGCCTGAAGACCAACGCACTGCTGGTGACGCCGGAGCGCGCGGAGCGGCTGCGCGAATTTGGCGTTCGGCGCGTGCAAATCAGCGTTTACAGCGATATCCCCGAAGTGCATGACGCGATCACCAAAGTGCCAGGATCGCTGCAGCGCACGCTGGCGGCGATTCCGCTTCTGCTCGAGCAGGGCTTGCAAGTCAAGCTGGCCTGCCCGCTGATGCGCGAGAATTTGTTGGCCTATCGCGGAGTCATGGACCTGGCGGAAAAAATTGGCGTTCCCTATGTGCTGGACCTGACCATCACGCCGATGATGGATGGCAACGAAGGGCCGCTCGCACACCGCATCCCGGTTTCCTCGCTTCTGCCCGTCATGCAGGATCCCAAGCTGCATGCCTGCATGCCGCAACCCACCGCGGAGGCTGCGCTCGCCATGCAGGAGTATCCGGCGGCGATTGGCAGCGCGGTTTCGAGCGGAATCGATAGCGAAGCTTACGAAGACCTCCCGTGCAGTGCCGGCCACAACAGCTGCTACATTTCGCCCTATGGCGATGTATATCCTTGCGTGCAATTGCCGCAAGCGGCAGGAAACCTGCGCCGCAAGCGCTTCAACGATATCTGGTACCACGCACCGCAACTCGAGCGGCTCCGCGGTGTTAGGGAGAGTCAGCTGCCAGTGTGTTCGCGTTGTGAAATTCGCAGCTATTGCGAACGCTGCCCTGGCTTGGCGCTGATGGAAGGCGGGGACCTACTCGGAGCGTATGAGCGTGCCTGCGAGCTCGCGGAACAGAAAGCGCGGCTGGCTGGCGTCACCGAGCCCATCAGCGCGCTTCACAAGGAACAAGTGGCGAAGTTGATGCAAGCAACAATCGAAAACGATTCTGCTTCTGTTATTGCGAACTCTGGTTCACACTGAAGGAACACGGAATGCCCGAAGACCAAAAGAACTCTCCCCAGACGCCTGGCAGCAGCGGCGCAAAGAGACCGTACATGAAGCCGAGCGTCGTTTCCGAGCCCATCTACGAGACCTTGGCGCTGGCTTGCGGCAAATTGCCCGGCCAGGGCGGCCTTTGCAACGCTTCTCCCCGCCGTTCGTAAACTGGCGGCACCCGCTTCCCGTGTCGCTTAGGGCGGCGGATAATTCTTCCAAATAGGTACTGTAGTTTTAGGCAATCTGAAACTTCCCTCTCATTGACCATTCACCTTTGAAACCTCAGTCTAGGGACATAGACCCTATCAGTTACTTTTCCGGACGACTCCTACTTTTGCTCCGGTTGGGATGAGGTTCTGACCCTGGGTTGCTTGAATCTGCTGTGCGTCCGGATTTAAGTGCGCTCACGAGTCAAGACATGGGCAATGGAATTTCAGTTCTGAGGATTTGATGGTAGCAAGTATCGATCGGCGAAAAGAGACGGAACGCGTTAGCGGCGAACGACGCGCCGGCGATGCCGTGCGCATCGCGGAGGCGCTCAGGCGTCGCGGTCGCATTGCTCTTAAAGTCCAAGGCACGAGCATGCTTCCGTGGGTACGGCCGAAGGACATTGCGCTGATTCGTTTGACCGCCATCGAAAACGTGCGCTGCGGCGATATCGTCCTGTTCCGCCGCGAGAACCACCTATTTGTTCACCGCATCGTCAAGAAACAGGGCCCGCTGGAAGCCGCGCAGCTGTTGTCCAAAGGCGACGCGCATCCCACTCACGATGGCATTGTGGAAGAACAGGAATTGCTGGGCCGTGTCGTGCGAATTTACCGGCATAGGCGGCGCATCGATCTGGATGCTCCGGGCCAGCTCGCTCTTGGGCTTTTCATCTCCCAGCTATCGCTGTACAGCCGCTTTTGGTATCCGCTGGCACGATTCGTGGCCATCGCGACGCGCCCAGCTCGCCGCTTGCTGCACGTGCTCCACATTTCCAGCGCGCCAGTTCGCTGAAGTTCAGAGCTTCCACTCTCAGTTTTCGCCAATCAATGCAAATTCGACGCGTTTGCGCATGGGATCGATGCGTTCGGCCCGGACGCGAACTTTGTCACCCAGGTGCCACCCCACCTCTTTTGGTTTTGCTCCTCGGCCACGGCGGCCGCCGGATCCTCCGCGTCCACCGTGACTTGCCAGGGCGATAATGGCGTGGTCGCGCTCGCGGTATACACAGCGTGCGCCGGCAAAATCTTCCAGCGCGCCGATCGGCACAAGGCCTTCCACGAACACTTCAAACAGCTCCACGAAGCATCCGAACTTTTGCACCGAAATGATCAGCGCGTCATATTCCTCGCCAAGATGCTGCTCCATGAATTGCGCCGTCTTCCAATCCATCAGTTCGCGTTCCGCGCCATTCGCGCGGCGCTCGGCTTCGGAAGTTTCCGAAGCGATCTCCTCCAGGTGCCGGTGTGAATAGAGCGTTGCTTCCGAGCCGCGCGGAGCGACGGCCGCCGCGTTTGCGCTTGGGGCTTGCTCCTTCGGGTGCTCGAGAGCCCACTTCAAGACGCGATGCACGATGAGATCGGGATAGCGCCGGATGGGCGAAGTGAAGTGCGTGTATTCATCAAACCCGAGCGCGAAATGCCCAAGGGAGTCGGCGGCGTACCGCGCTTGCTTCAGCGAACGCAGCATCAGGTAGGAAACAATGCGCTCCTCCGGTTTTCCCGCCACCTTTCGAATCAGCCGCTGATAATGCTGCGGCGTGAGGCGCAATTCCGCCCCAGGTAACGCCACTCTCATACCCCGCTCGCGCCCGTGCCCATAAGAATCAGGCCGCCCAGCCTTCGCCGGCGCAGGGACGTGGCCATGCCGCACGGCAACCTCCCGCTGGTGCAAGTTTTCGATGCCCAGCGAGTAGCCAAACGCCCGTGCCAATTCTTCGAACTCCAGCACTTTGCGCGCGTCCGGCTTTTCATGGACGCGGTGCAGCGCTTCGATGCCCCGCCGCAAAAGATATCCGGCCACCGCGCGATTCGCCGCAAGCATGAACTCTTCAATCAGCCGGTGCGCGATGTTCCGTTCGCTACGCGTGATATTCGTCATGCGCTGCTCTTCGTCAAACTCGATCACCGGCTCCGGCAGGTCGAAGTCAATCGAGCCGTGTTCGTTCCGCCGCGCGTTCAGCAGCAGCGCCAGTTCCTTCATCTCGCGAAAATGTTTCGCCATCGGCGCGTACCGCTCCGTCATTTCCGGATCGCTCTCGAGCACTTTGTTGACGTTCGTATACGTCATGCGCTCGGCGGAACGGATCACGCCGGAAGTCATGCGCGAGTTTTTCATCCGGCCCGCGGCGTCAAACTCCATCAACGCGCTCATCACCAGCCGGTCTTCCTGCGGCTTCAACGAACACATCCCGTTCGAAAGAGCCTCGGGCAGCATAGGCACCGCGCGATCCGGAAAATAAACCGATGTGCCCCGCAGCCGCGCCTCCTGATCGAGAATCGTCCCGGTTCGAACGTAGTGCGCGACATCCGCGATGTGAACTTGCAACTGCCAGCTGCCATCCGCGCGATGCTCCGCAAAAACCGCGTCGTCAAAGTCCCGCGCCGTTTCGCCGTCAATCGTGACGATTGGCAAATGGCGGAAGTCTTCCCGGCCCGCCCGCTCCGCTTCCCCGGCCGGCTTCGCGCGTTGCTCCGCTTCCGTCAACACCTCAGCAGAAAAAGTGTGCGGCAAATGGTGCTTGCGAATAATGATCTCGATGTCCACACCGAGGTCACCCGGCCGCCCGAGAATTTCCACCACTCGTCCGGTCGCCGCCGCGCCTCCCCGTGGATAGCGCAGCAGTTCCACATTTACTACCGCGCCGTCCAGCTCCTCCAGCCTCGGAATGCGCCTCGAGCGAATGCTCGTTTCATCCCCGCCGCTGAACCCCAGCTTCTTCCACAGCCCCGGCGTCAGCTCATTCCCGCGCGGGATCTCGATCTCATGCTGAATTCGAACGTCGTACGGCAGCACGACATTCTCGTCCGCACCATAGCGAAACAATCCCACGACGGTGGGGTGCGCGCGATCCAAAATTCGAACGATGCGCCCTTCGGCCCGCTGCGCCCCCGTGACGCCTCCGAGCCGCTGAATCTTCGCCACCACGTGGTCGCCGTGCATGGCATCTTCGATCGCGTCCGGCGGAATAAACACGTCGCCATCCAGCCGCGCCACCGGCGCATCGGGCACCACGAATCCATACCCATCATGATGCAGCACCAGCCTGCCCTTTATTTCATCGTTGGCCGCGAGCGCCGCGCGCTGTTGACCATGCGCCGCCTCTTGGCGCGGCGGCTGACCAGCCCCTTGCCGTTCCCCTTTCCGGCTCGGGAGCCGATACCGGCCCCCCGGCAACTCCTCGATGGCCCGCCGTTTCTTCAGCTTTGACAGCATCTTGAACAAAGGCCGCGTATCCGTCTTTTTGAGGTGCAGCCCCTGCGCAATCTCCTGGGCAGACGCAGCCTCGCTCCTAACTTGCAGAAAACGCAATATGTTATCGGGACTGAACTGCGCCGTGCGTTGCATGGGGTGTCGCGCCATAGGCCAGCCGCTACTTTTCCACCGTGATTTTAGCCACTTTTTTCGGTTCCTCAGGAACTTTTTTCACGTTTCCGGGATTATATAGACAGGCCAACACACGACCGGCTGGTCGCCCTCCGTCAGACTGGCCGGATTCCCCGAAAGGGGAAATAAGGGAGGCGGGAAGACCTGGCCCGCCTCCCTTTTCATTTCTAACCTAATCCCATTCCGTGATTGGCACCTCTTGCCTTCTCGCAGTTCTCTGTGTTCTCTGCGATCTCCGCGAACTCTGCGTAATGTTTTTTTTCGCCCGCGTCGAACCGTTACCGCGCAATCGTGCTAAGAAACGGATAATGGCTAGCCGCTCCCATAAAAAACAACATCGGAAACGACAGCCAGAACGAAGTCCGCGCCGTCAGGTAATTCCACCGCATCAGCCGCTCCGCCTCCGGCGGCATCGGCATACCTTTTTCCGCGCTTGTCCGCGCCCATGCGATCAACTTCTTCTGCACGCGCCACACCACGCCCCACGTATTCAGCAGCATTACCAAGCCCAGCCCGCCTCCCACGCTTATCGCCAGATGCGCGTTCGAAACATTCGGCCCGCCATTCAGCGCCAGCACCAGCCACGACGCCGCAATCACCACGATCGAAATCCCAATCACCCGCACCCAAACATTATCCAGAATCCCTTTCGCCGGGAGCTGCAGCGCGTAAATAAACACATACGCCACCATCCACACCACAAACCACCATCCAAACCATTTCCCGATCAGCGAGCGATCCCCCGCCAGCTTCGCGTCCGCCGCCATATGAATCGAGAAATATCGCAGCCCCACCAGCACCGTCACCACCGCCGACGCGCGAAACCACCCCATGGCCCGCGACATCAGCCCCGGATAAATCTGCACCCGCACCTTCGGCTCGTACTGCTTCATCGCCGGCGTCAGCACCAAATTAAAAAAATACAGCAGCCCAATCCAAATTATCCCGAACACCAGGTGCAGCCACCGCAGCAACATCATCTCGTTCCCCAGCGCATTGTCGAGCAAAACAAAGTGCGGCTGCCAAGCGGGTAAGGAAAACGCCAGGACCTGCAATATCATCGGGACACCTCGGATTCTTACAGGACGGATTTGCACGAACACCGTAGCGGATTGCCCTCTCAACCGTCAATCCAGATTGCCTACCTCGCCAGACCGAAATCACACTTCGTTATAGAATCTTCCTCCGTGGTTCAACTGGGACGGAAGAGAGAGCCAGAAAACGAGACCAACCATGAAAAAAGCCTTCTTTGCACTCTTGTTGTTGTTCACCGCGCGGCCCATGCTCGCGCAGACCGCGCCAGAAGGAATCTGGCAGGGCTACGACGGCGAATGGCGCCACGTCTCCAGCCAATTGCTGGCTCTGGCCGACGCCATCCCCCAGGAAAAATTCGCTTGGCGTCCTGCCCCGGGGGTGCGCTCCACTAGCGAAGTGTTCATGCACATCGCTGTGGCGAATTTCTACTTGCTCAGCGTCACCGGCCCCAAAATGCCCGCCGACATGAAAGAAGACATGGAAAAATCCGTCACCTCGAAAGCCGAGGTCATCGGCTGGCTCAAGCGTTCCCTCGACGCCGTGAAGTCCGCCCACCTGGCCGTTACGCCCAAGGACCTCGAACGCAAAGTCCATATTTACGATCGCGACGCCACCGTCGACGGTATGTACCTGCGCATCATCGTCCACGCCAACGAGCACATGGGCCAGCTCATCGCCTACGCTCGCATGACCGGCGTAGTTCCTCCGTGGTCCAAAAACCAGTAACCTCCGACATGCGTGCACGCTCGGGCGGCTGGGCACGCCTCCAAGTGCCGAAATGATTTTGACTTTGTTTTTTCCGGGGTGGCCTACCCTTTGCGTTTTTTGCAAAGGGTGGGCCCCTCTTGGTTGTGCATTTGTCCTATCCAACTCGATCAATCTCTAGCAAGCATGTAACGACCTCTAACTCGTCGAAATGATTTCGACTTTGTCTTCTCCGGGGGTGGCCTACCCTTTGCGCTTTTTGCAAAGGGTGGACCACTCTTTGCCCTTTACCTGTCCTACTCAACTGGATCAATCCCAATCAACCCAGGCTCATCGTTCGCATAAAACGAAAAGCTGCTCCACGGCCACTCCCTCGGATGCTTCACCAGCCGCTCCATCACTGGATTCGCGTGAATGTAGTGCAGTTTTTCTTTCCTCTTCGCATCGCTCCACACATTGAAGTCGTAAAATCGGCGTTGCCAAAATCGCCGGTCCTCTTTCATGGCATCTCCGAACTTTAATGAAAGCTGCGCGCTCGAAGCGCGCCTCTTCTTTCCTCGCATCGCTCGCGATACGCGCTGCTTCAATACCTGCAGCACTCGCGACACATTGCTTTTCTTCGGCTCGCTGATCAGCAGATGCACGTGTTCCGGCATGATCACATACCCAATCAGCCGGAACTGATAGGTGCTTCGGACCTGCCGCAGTACTCTCAGGAACAGATTCCTCGCGCGAACCGTTTCCAGATAGCGCCGCCGGTGGTAGCAACAGAAGGTAATAAAAAGCAGATCGCCTTGGCCGTAGTGGCGTTTCAAACCTTTCGGCATAGCGCAAACCAAAAGAGTGGCCCACCCTTGCAAAAACCGCAAGGGTAGGCCACCCCAGAGTCTTTACTGCATCACCAAGTAAAGCTATTCTATCCCGCGGCAAGCGTACCATGCAGAACAAAAACAATCTCAAGGTGAAAGCGTGTGCCACCCGCCCTGAAGCAAGCTGGCGAAATAGCCGACACCGGAGTGAAGGCCGCAATAGTCGCCACATCTCCCCAATACGTGTTCATGGCAGGAGCCGCCGTCGTTGAAGCTGCACCTACAGTGTCATCGGCGACCACCCAGGTCACGAATGCCGTAAACACAGTCACGACAAAAGCGTACGTAGCAGGTTCAACCGCCCTTACTGCTGCAAGCACGGCGATCCAGAATGGTTACCAGAGCGCAGTTAACCTAGCAAGACAGGCCGCGGTCACTGTCGACACTCTCAGGTCCAGTGGAGGTGCGTTCAATGCGGCTAAAGACGTCGTTCAGGCGGCAACATCGAGCCGGACACCCCCGGCACCCAACAAATTTGGAGCAACTAGGCTTGTAATCAAATTAGCTATCAAGCTACTCTTCCATTAGTGGGGTTAGGGGCTCCGAATATTATGGCCCTGTACGACAGGAATTGTCCTGCATGCGGCAATGTCGTTTCACAGAGACAGGTACCCGTCTGGGAATCCGGCGGGTGGCCTTGCCCTAGCTGCGGAAAGCTGTTGCGAAGTACTCCGACACCCTTGAAATTGACGTGGCTCATCACGATCCCTCTCTCTATCGGAATCTGTTTTTATTTTGGACTTCGAGACTCAACTCTCATTCTGGTTGCCTTGATAGCCGCGATACCCATATCTTTCGTCGTGCACGCCGTTATCGGCCTGCTTTCCTCAGGTCCGCTTGAACTTGTTCCCACTGAAAATAACACCGCTAGGAAGACGGACGGAAACCACGCTCGTTAGAGGCGGCCTAGCTGGTCTAGAACTATTCGGAGAAGCAGATGTCGTCATGGAGTCCCCTCTTTGCACTGGCTATTTTTCCATTCAGCTATTTTGTGGCAATGAACCCCGTAGGACTGTCCTGGAGTTTTCATCATTCCTTGGAACCTATGCCATCAGAACTACTTACCAGAGCGCACCGCGTTGATCCTTATGTCGTGGCGGCAAGAAACGTCTTGATAGTAGTGCTATTGGCGATGATTATCGCGCACCAATCCATTCCTTCCGCTCAGTTAGGACTTCATATCAATAAGTGGGACGGGTGGCCCGGACGTAATGCTATGGACGACGTTGGGTGCCCCGTCCCTCGGGTTATGAGGGCGGGGGGGTTGACTTTGCTTTTTTCTCGTTCGCCTCGCCAGTCGTTGAACCGTTAACCCCTCCTCCGCAACCATTCAATCCTCAATTCTCCCCGTTCCCTGTATTTCACTTAGCCCCTC
>Ga0207058_1118_pt1 | contig 15441 bp, 16 predicted proteins | sample Alteio_BWMinCont_34_FD_153271 | JGI IMG/M metagenome (GOLD analysis project Ga0207058, IMG submission 153271) | Enriched cells from forest soil in Barre Woods Harvard Forest LTER site, Petersham, Massachusetts, United States -... | ecosystem: Environmental > Terrestrial > Soil > Temperate forest >...
TCATAGTCCGTGGACCTTTCAACGGCGAGGGCCAAATATGACCCACTGTGAGTCCCGTCGATGTGCGAATCCGGTTTGGCAGAGCTGTCCGTAACCGACGGCAAAAGCTCGGCGTGTCCCAAGAAGAGTTTGCGGATATGTGCGGCTTGGACCGCACTTATGTCGGAGGCATCGAACGCGGTGAACGTAACCTGTCGCTCAAAAACATAGAGAAGATCGCGCTAACTTTCAGGATTTCACTCTCTGAGCTTTTTCGAGGTGTTTGACTCACTCGCCAGCTAGTCTAGCTAGATGGTATTGTGTGCGAATGGTTGACGCCGCGAGACACTATGCGAAGCTTGAATTCAAGTGTGAGAACTGCGGAAAAATTGCCCGTATAATTTTCGAAGAAGGCAACACGGGCGGTTGGGCTGCGATCAAAACGGCAGTTTGTTGCCCGTGGTGTAATCACGAATCGCGCCTGAGCATCCCTGGAAAATACCTCTCGGTCGAGAAGGTTCTATAGTGCTCGGAAAAGATGAATCACTACGGCTAGAGCATCCGCCGGAAGCGTTCTTCGCGGCTCAAACTCTTTTCCAAGTAAAGGTCGCTATGCTGGTGGCGGTGACGTGCTTCCTGATAGAGCCTCTTGAATTCACTGTTGCGATAAAGGGCGCGAATCTGGTTCTTGTCCAGAGTGATGCCGTGGCGCTTGAGCGCATCCCGGAGCGGAGTACCATCGGCCATAGTTCGGGCGAGCGCCGGAAAGAAACTGGCAACTACTCTGGGACGACCCGGCTTGCGAACGCCGCGTGGCTTCTCAAGGGTCCCTTGTTCCCGCAGCAGAGGCTCTAGGTTGGACTTGCTGTAGCCGCGAGGGCGCTTGGGCCGGAAATTCCGGGCTTCGGCGGGCTCGGCTGACGGCTTCGAGGCTCGCTGGGTTGGGTGGGGTGGCGTCGGCCAGCTCGGTGGCGGTTCCTGTTCGGCGCGGTTGGCCTGAATCCAGTGTTGGATGAGGCTGTCTGAGGGATTTCTGAGACCTAGGGCACGTAGTGCCGCCCTGGCCACGTCTTCGTCATACATCTGATCTAAGGCTCCTTGATTGTTGAATTGTCTGGAAAGAGTCTGCCGGCGGGTTGGGGGTTGTTAGCACAGTGCTATCAGTGCCAGAAACACCCCAAATGGGGCGGCTTTGCTTGCCCAACCAGTTTCTTTTTCCAGAATTTCTGTTAACCCTTTTGTTTTCAACACTGCATTGTCAACTGATTTTGGGGGATCCTCGTAAGTGCTTTGAATTTCAGTAGTTGCAGATAACTATGCCAGAAATTCGAAGCGGAATAATCTCTGAGTAATCTTTGAGACTTCTGAGCAATAGGCTCATTAAGATATGGCTTGATTCTTCTTGGAGGGAAGGGGCTGTCCCGCGGAATCGGGGGGAGTCCTGCGCCGGTGGGCCGGGCCCACCCCTAATAAGAAGCAGGCCCCCCGGAGTTTGCGGGACAACTAGGGGGCCGCTTTCCAAGCAGTTACGAGCTTCCATTTTCTTCCCAGGTCGAATTGACCGAAAGGGAAGGATTCGACCAACCCGAGAACCTCTAAGTCCTCAAGCGTACGCAGGGCGGTTGAATGAGGTAGTCCGGTCGCTCTCTCAATGTCGCTTGCAGCTACTTGGTCACTAAAGCGTAGTGCGCGCAAGACCGCCAGGCGATTTGGAGGAATGCAGTCCTCTGCCACCCGCACGACGGTCTCGAACTCCGATTGGTCCGGCTCGCACTTGCCTCTAACCACGGCGAGAGCGAGAAGGAGCTTTCCCAACTCCTTGCCGAGTCGGGTGCCAACTTCGGGTCTGGGCAAGTATTGGACGACCCCATTACGGTCCCGCGCAACGTGAGACCTGGCCTTGGCTGTGAAGATGGCAAGTTCAACAAGAGGTTCCTGAAGCTGGGCTGGCACTCGTGCGTTCGTCGCCTTTGGCAATTGGCTGAGGTAGAAGGAAACGGCGCCCTCGATGTAGTGCCTCATGGGACTGTCTGCGCCTATGTTGCTGATGGCCTTTCGAACCTTGTCTTTGCTGTCGGCGCTGCGAGCGCGAAATTTGATGAACCGTTCTCCAAGCTCTTGCTCGACGGTATCCGTACGCTCAATTGCGAGGGTCGAGGCGGCCAAAAGAGTGAACCGAGCTTCGTAGCTAATTCGCCCAAGATTTCCCCGACCCTGATCGGTAAAACCATCGTAGGCATCTCGAAGCCCAGCAATGACGGCGCTCCGAGCCTCGGCGCGCATTCCCAGCAACGGCGCGAGGTCCTTGATGACGAGCACCTTTTCATTCAGCTCCGGCAGGATACTAGGGTCCTTGTCGGGTGACTTGGGGTCTCGGTAGCCGCTGACGAGTGTGTTTTCGGTTAGGTTGGAGAGGAAATAAGCATCGGGGCGATTTCGGAATGCCCTGAGCAGTTCCGTTTTACCAGCGCCACTGGCATCGATGATGATTCCCCACAAAGGATCACCGGGAATGTCGTGTGACTTATATACGCCGAGCGTAAAGTCAACTACGTCGCCGTCCTCGGGTGGGATCGAGAGCCATCGGGCTAAGTCGGCCCGAAGCTTCTCGATGTTCGGGGGTGTTGATGGAGTTTTTGTTTCTGAAAGAGTTGGTACAGCGAGGGGTACTTCAGGAATGAGGATCGTGGACAAAGTATTCTCCGGTTTTTCGATTATTGAGTGCTTCGCTCATTTTGCGGCGAAGGAATTTTTGACTAGCGAATATTGCGGTTGCTGGAACTTGTGCTCCGCGCTCGAATTCCAGCTCTAGTTCACAACCGATGTGTTGAGGGTCGCGGAAAACGAAGCGGACCTTGCCATTGCCGGTGCTCTCGCAATGCGAGAACTGCAGTTTGCCACTTGCGTGCGAGTAGATCGCCAGGGGAAGCCGCTCAGTCATGAAGATACTTTCGGCAATGCCTCGCAGGGCTCGGTTTGGGGATGATGACAAGGGGTCAAGGTGCTGCGGCAGTGCCTTCATTCCTGCCTCGTGCGGAAGGTCAGATTGATGCGCTCTCCGATTGGCTTTGCCGTCTTGGGCACCCAGTGCTGCCACTCGGAATTGGTTCGACCACGCATAATTAGCAGATCGCCGTGGGCCGGTAGGTACTCGACCGTCGTGGATTTGTCCAACTTAGAGCCGCTAATGATTTTCGCTAGCCTGAATGGCCGCGTCGCTCCGAGCGTTAGGCTGGCGATAGTGGGCTCCGGGTCGCCGTAGTCGTCGTCGCTGTGCGGCGAGATGTAATCCTTGCCGTCCCGGTAGCGGTTGATAAGGACAGCGTTGAACTCTCCTAATCCGGCTGCGCCGATTTCGCGGATCACGTCTTGCAGGTAGTCGGGCATCGGAGCGGCCTTCAGCACGATCCCCTTGGAATAGGGGTAGTCCCAAGAGCCGTACCAGGCTTCGAGTCGCGGGATGGGCTTGCCGCCGAAGAGCTGAATGTAGTTTTGCCTGAACCCTGATTCGGCGCGGATTCGCTCCAACAGCGCGTCAGCCCTCTCTCGGCTCAGGAAGCCGGGAACCAGAATTACGGCGGGCGCTCGGGGCGATGCTTCGTTGACGGCGCGATACCGTGTCGATGCGGCTTGAGTTGAGACTCGAGCCATCTCCCCAAGAGCCTTCACGCTGGCTTGCTTGGCTGCGATTTTTACTTCTTCTCTCTCATCTTCGTCCAACATCTTCTTTTTGTTCTCCTCATGTTCGTTGTCGGCGCGAATCTCGGCTAGTCTTCGGGCCAGAGACCGCTTGGAGGTTGTTGTTGAGGCTGCACGATCCCATAGGGGATGAGTGCGCATGCGCGGTACTCGCGCCCCGCAGACCTGCGCGTCGCAGGAATTTACATATCAAGTTGGCGGAGTGTCGTTCGACGACTGCTCTAGTAGGGGAGTCCGACGCCTTTTTTTTGCAAATGGGCTCATGGTAAGCTGTGGTTCCCCGAAGGGACCCGAACGGGGCTTACCCCGCGATTGACCAGCCGTGTGGAACCGTTGCCCTTCAATAAATGTCCAAAAACCTACGCTGGAAGAGCTGCTTTACCCCGTAAGTCGTTGATCGAGAGGCAGTTAATAGTTGCCGGATTTCACTCCTCCGGCGGTTTCTTTGGCGCCCGCCTTTCACGAATCGCCTTTTCTAGCCCTATGAATTCGGCTTTATCCGCAATGCATTTCTCGCAGTCGCTAGCTTCTAAACTGTTATGGACACACTTCTTCCAGCGAGCAAAGACTCTACGGGCACGCGCCTCCAGCTTCTCCAGTTCGGACCGCTTTGAACGCGGCCTATGCGGTCTAGGGACGGCAGCCCCGCCGATATAGCGGACGGGATTTGTTGAAACTCTAGTTCTCCTGTCCTTTTCGATGAGCGGAATCGTTGGCATACCGGAGGTCTCCCGGATTGTCTCCAGCGGAACGGAGCGATTACTCCCTGTGTAGCCGTTTCGAGGTACTTTCTGTGGACCGGCCAGTGCCGGCCGTTCTTCAGGTTCTGGGAAGAGTCTCCAACCGCTGCCCGCAGCCTCTCTCGCCTCTGCAATGCAGCGGTCTACGTCCTTGTGGTCAACGCCGATTGCCTTAGCAATGCTGTTGTTTGTGTCACCGCGATCCGGTCCACCCTTGGATTCGATCGCGTTGAGTATTGCGCGGCTCTTAGGGGAAATTCCCCGCTTGATGCAATCCAGTTGTGTTTTGGCCTGTTCCTGTTCCTCCAGTCGCCCCTCATTCTGTTCGAGATTCAGTTTGCTGAGCCGATTGTCAATCAGATCGCCGTAGTTTGAATTTGGGTCGCACTCAGTTGTGTTGGAGAATGAGTCCGCAAAACTACCGCTATCCTGGCACGGCCGTCCAATTGTGACCAAGCGGTCATGCCCCACTGGCTTAGGGGCCTTCTTCCCCATGCTTTTCACTTCGGTGGTAATCCGCTTGGACAGCATTCTGCTGATGGACTGCTTACTTAGGTCGAGGGGAATCTCTTCCTCAGTCACTTTCTCTGCTATCTTCGCTATCATTTTCTTTGGTACGTCCTTATAACGGTCTTGAATGATCTCCACTGTCAGCCAGTGCACGTCGTCTTCTGATAGTTCACCGTTGCCTGATTGAGTTGTTTCTCGAACGTCCCGCTTATCCATCGCTTTTTCTCCTTAAAACGACAAAAGGGCGGAAGAGGCACATGGCCTCGTCCACCCAGTTGTCTTTCTATTTAATTTTCTTGCGGGAGCCTCTTGCGAAGCCCCCATAAAAAGCAAAAGGGCGGCGAGAGTTAGTCTCTCGTCCGCCCAAATTGCTGTGATTAGCGCTGCCTAGACTGAGCTAGGCATACGCCAAGTGCGCCCTAAATAGACACACTTCTTCATAGGGGTGATTTCGGTGGTGAAGACTGCTTATCTATAGCGAGTGGGTCTAGGTGGGCCATCTACAGGCTGGGGTATTGGTCAATCTGCTGAGGAGCCACCAGCCTATATAATTATGCAGCGGACAGTATTCTCCCCGCGTTTGGGTGCTGCGTCTCAGGCCTGAGTGCCAAACCAGCGTGCGCACTTGCTGTTGGCATCACACAAGGTTTGATGCAGCAGCCGAGAAAAGGTTCCCTACTCTTCGCTGGTTTGCCTTCCTCAGCAAGTCGCATTTTCACTAAGTATCGCAGTTTTTCACGAAAAGCAAATAGCACTCCTGCCAGAGGGCAACGGGGCCAAGTCGTTCAACAAGCACCTTCATCCTTTGCTTCGCAAACTCGGTCTGGACTGCGGGGGCATGCACTGATTCAGGAACCCATCGAGTAAGCACCCTAGTCATGGCAAGAGCTCTAATCGAGGTAATCAAGAAGTGGATCGGTCACGGAAGCGAGGAGATGATTCGTCGCTACACTCATCTTCATCCTGATGTCGTGCGGGATGAATTTGCCCGTGTGCCTGATTTCGCTCCTCAAAACGCCTCAAAAATCGTTGAGATTGCCCCCGTTGCCCCACAATTAGCGGTCGCTGTATGATGTAAGTCCAGAGTTTTCAAACTGCTGGGAGATCGTCCAACGGTAGGACTCCAGATTCTGGATATTAGTAAAATCGCATGATAAACCGTTCGGATCGTTGCACTTACGTTGAAAAATGAAGCCTTCAAATTGCCCCTCTGTTTGACCCAACTTCTTTGCGGTCACTCCCTAGGTTCCAGTTAGATGCCACTTAGGACAAGGGTTGACATTTTACTCAACCCACGCCTACAATGAAGTATGGAATTTGGGCAAATACTCCGTAATCTGAGAACTCGAAGCGGGATCGGCATCAAGCGCTTAGCTCCTGAGCTTGAGGTGAACTATACCTATTTGAGCAAGCTTGAAAATAGCGAGATCAACCCTTCCGCTGAGCTTGTAGATAGGGTTGCGGATTACTTCGATTATGATCGTGATGCCTTACTTTTGTCTGCGGGCAAAGTGCCCGAGGAGATACTCGATATTCTCCGTGAACACCCTGAGGAAGCTCTGAAGTTCCTCCGGGACAGATTTGGCGCAAAGCATGGCACCCGATCCCGCTCGTGATGGTCTCCTCCGACTGATCGAGGGCAAGCCCGATATAGCGGGTCGCTACCTGAACCTGACACGTGTGGGCGCTAACGGAGGAGAAGGTAACTTTTCCCTCGTCTTCAGTGCGACAGATAGACAGACCGGAAGCACAGTAGCAGTAAAGGTCTTTCGGCCAGATCGACTGACCGACACATATCGATTTCAGTGTTTCTGCCGAGAAGCAATACTGTTAGAGGAGCTGATCGGGAATGCAAACATTTTGGAGTGGTTGGGTCCAAGGAATGAATTTTTTGAGCGCGTCCAAACTGATACGGGAATCTCCTTCGACCTTAGGTTTCCGTACTACGTTGTCGAGTTAGCGGCAACCGACGCCGCCGACCTTATAAGGAGTGGTCAGTGGAAACCCGAAGAAAAACTCGTAGCATTTCGTTGCATGTGCAAGGCAGTGCAAAGAATTCATCGGCTGGGGATAGTGCACCGAGATATCAAACCGTCGAATTTTCTTCTCATGGCAGATGGGAATGTCAAACTGTCCGATTTTGGCGCTGCTCGTAAGATCGACGGCACTGAATCAGCAATTCTCAGTAATTATCCAGCGGCACCAGGCGATTCACGTTATACCTCACCGGAGATGCATGCTCTACTTCACGACGATGATCCGACCATTGCAAGGCCAGGGGACATCTTTGCACTGGGGGCAACGCTTTTTGAATTATTTTCCGGTGTCATTCTAGGGATTCAAATCTTTGATGCGGGTTTTGCCGCCGATTTAGCACGTTCGATGGGGGCTGTTCAAAAACGTGACCGTAAGCGAATTTATTTGCAATTCGTTCAAAGTTTGGATGCCGGTCATCCACTGCCCTCAATCTCGGAATACCCGAACGATACACCTGCTTGTGTGCGAGAGCTTGTAGACAATCTTTATAAGTCAATGGCGAGGTTGAATTATCAGCGAAGGTTATGCGATTTCGAGACGATTTTCCTAAAGATCGACCAATGCCTATTGGTTCTTAGGAATGAAGAAAAAGTGAGACGGTGGAGAGAACAGCGGGAGCAACGTAGAAAAAATCACGAAGCAAAATTGGCGCGTCGGGAGTCAAGAAGGGTACTTACGTTAGGGGCAAAGCAATGATAATCACATCGAATCAGAGAGAACAATTTATAGTCTCCCCGCCCCAGTTCCAGTTGGGTCCTCCGGGTGAAAGCCCATTCGAAGCGATGCCAACGGCCTCTGTGACGGACTCGGAGGGCTCCTTCGATTTTAGTTGGATCGATAAGCCCGTTGATGCAGGTATGCCAAACGTCGAAGGAATCCTGAAAAACATCGTTGAACGATCAAAGCGCGATGCCGAACGATTCCCGACCAGCGCGCAGGCGCACGCCAATTACGGCCTTGCTCTCATGAACGACGGCAAACTTAATGAGGCTGTCGTTGAATTCACTGAAGCTCTGAGACTTACACCACAGCATTTTATGGCTTTGTCGAATCTTGCGCGAATCAATGCATCAAAGGGGTTATTCGATGAGGCGCAGAGAATCTATGAGCAACTGGCTACAACTTATCCACAAGAACTATCACCCCTGGTGAACCTGTCTTATATATTTCTGCGAACTCGCAGAATGCAAGAGGCGACTGAAGTTCTTAACAAGGCGATTCGAATTGACTCAGAGGCGATATTTCCTCGCTATCTCATGGCGATCACGCTTTTAACACTTGGAAAATCTCACGAAGCAATTAGACATCTTAGATTCGCAGCTAGGACCGAAGTACGTTCGCCCGCAATCCACCAGGCCCTCGGAATCGCGTACGTTATGGCCGATGACGTGAAGAGCGCAGTCCGTTCTTTCAGGACGGCCCTCACGCTTGCGCCTGAGATGAAGGATGCCGTTCACGCACTAGCTAATGTCCTTTTGCAGCAAGGCCATACTAATAGTCTGGTCGAACTGCTCGCAGCTTATTTGGTGCGGCAGCCAAATGATATCGCTGCGCGGGAAATCTTGTCCGATGCCCATTCACAGTTAAAACAATATTCTGCGGCCCGACTGCAACTTACAACGGCGCTTCGTCAGCTTCAGGGCGATGACGAATCCAACAGAAAGCAGAAGGCTAAGGTGCTCAATAACATCGGGTACTGTTTTGACCGTCAGGGTGAGGGTGAAACGGCTGCGCAGTGGTTTGACCGTTCAATTGCAGTTGATCCGGGCTTCGATCCGGTTCCATACTATAATCTTGCAAGGTTCTACACGGGAAAGCGCCAGTTTGCCCAAGCTTGGCGAATACTCGAAAAATGTACAGAAATTTTCCCCGAAAGCCATGCCACGCCAGAAGTGCAAGCTTTTGTTTTGTCTGAGGAGATGCGTTATGACGAGGCTATAGACCTACTACAGAAGGAACTCGCCACAGGTAAGGCGACCGATGGCTCATACGCTGCACTCGGCTGGCTTCTTACGGACGTTAGGAATGATTTTGCTATTGCCGAACACGTTCTGTTCGAAGGAATAAAGCGGCATCCTCAATCTCCGGGCTTGGTGAATAATCTCGCTTACGTCCTTCTAATGCAGGGGAGGCCAGTGGAAGCACGAAGGATTTTGACTTCTTTGCAGAACACCAAAGAATTCCGATTGGAAGATACGGTCGCGCTCACGGCGACATGGGGGCTTCTGCGTCTTTGGGAAGGCGATATTGCAGGAGGCGCGCAGTACTACCACAAGGCTGAAATCCTGGCGCGTGAGTCACCACAGAGAAATCTGGCTAAGATTGTGCAGCAAAAAATGCACTTAGAACTGGCAAAGGTTTTCCTGCGAGAGAACAAAATCGAAGTTGCACAATCTGAGATTTTGAAGGGTCTGTCCATTAGGGAAGGGCGTGAGTTCTACGAGCACGACCTTACATCTCTGAATGAGCGTTTGGAAAACAACTCAGAAACAAGCTCTCACTGACCCCAATAACGGAATGCCTGATGGTCTTGGTCTCGCTGCACACCAACTTTCGCGATTGGCACCGAAGATCGATAGGGACCAGTTCTATGATAGGATAGTAAAACGTCCCCGTCATTGAGCCAGCAATCCGGAGGTTAGCTTGCGCCCAACCACCGCCCTGATTGTTTTTAGTCTTTGCATCGCTCTGTGTTATCCGACTGCAGCCAACGACAAGAAAAAGCACCTGGTCGTGGCGGCGGGTAAAGCCGCGCAGCAGATCAACAATCACCCTTGGTCGTACACAACACCTGGCCAAGCGAACACAAACTGCACCGGAAGTGGCACCGTGAATGGAACAGCCACTGACACCGGATACGGTACGACAAATATCAACGGCACTGTGAATACAAACACGGACTGTAACACGACGTATAGTCCTCCTCGCACTACTAGCGGGAACCGCATCACGGTCGATAACGCTGCGTGGGTGACTGATGTTTCCAATGGCGATCAATACTTGATCCAATGCACGGCAAATTGGGTCGCCAGCAAATGTAGTTACCTGAACGATGGCAACTACAATGCAGACCTCGAAGGTAACAATATGTGGATTACGGGAATGAAGGGCATGAAGGAGATGACGGCAAAGTATCACGTGCTGCGATTTATTCTTTCAGGAAGACCGCCAGTGGTTGCCGCTGTCGCCACCACGGCGAGTCCGGCACAGCCTTCTACCGCTTGGACCGCAGACGAAACATATGCTTGGCAGATGTATAGAAGCATTTCGCCTGAAGACAAGGATTATGTTCAGGTATTTTGCGCCGCGAATCCCAAAGGTGCCGCCCTGATTCCGAGGTCGAGGGTCATAGCTGGACAAGGCGCTGAACACGCGCTTGACTGCACCTCCTGGATTTCGGCGAAGAGCAAATCTCAGTAGACTGACGAATGTCTATTTTTTAATGGTGAACCCCATATCTCTTTTAGCGGAATGCCAACTCCCCGAACGGCAGCCTGGACCCCGTCGCAACTCACACCATAAAACCGACTCTCCCGTAACAACGATTTCCGTATCGGTCCTTGTGCTCATTGAGCCTCGTGTCGTACTTCGAGCGAGGGAAGCGCTTGTTGCAGTAAGGACATTCCACTGTGTAGTCCATTGAAAGGCCAGAACTCCTGGATTTACGGCGCGATGTAAAGCTGCCCACGCCCGAACCGAATGGTTTGCTGAAGTAGCCGCCCGATTTTGTCAATTCGATGGGGAAACGCGGTTCAAACGTCTCGTTGGCAATCGTCACCGACCTAACCTTGTCCGCCGTGTAGGATTTTATCCCTATCTGCCTACTTCGCCCGCCGATCAGGTCCCAAGCGTAGAAATACTCGCGTGCAACGCCATCGCGCCGCCGCTTGTACACAAGCGAGTAGGGTTCTACTTTGCGTTCCAGCCCTTCGTAGACAAATCTCAATACTCGGTGGAGGCGTGCCGCTTCCATGATTTCGGCTCTAAATTCTGATGAGAAATAGTTCAGCGCTGATCTTCCACCGAGCCCAGCATAGGCAAACCTAGGTTCGACAAGGGCGAATATCTCGCCGATAACTGTTTTGAACCAGCTCTCGGCTTCATCGAAACTGAACACAGACAATTTGGGACATATGATGTATTGGTTCCAGAATTCCCTGATCGCTTGGAAGGGGAGAGCGAGGAGCAGATTCCGTGCAATCATTGGTTCCGGTTCGTAAATGGTCTGTTTGAGGAAGGTTGATAGGACTTCGCGGCGGGAGATATTCAGCGCCTTCTGAAAAAAGACCGCATGGACGAAGTCGTACAAATCAGGGGAGTGGCGTCGTCGTAGCAGAGCGTTCAATTTCGACGCGAGGAGTTCCTCAAGCTTGATGCATCGAATCTCACATTGACACAGCGGACCGTCGGAATACGAATGGATCAGGTGTTGCGCTTGGACCGGCAGGAAAATCCGATCATACTCTTTTATGTCGAGATCAACCCTTATCCTCGCATCTCCTTCTCCGTAGAACCCTTTGAAATAGACTCGCGCCTCATAAATCTGGGTTTCGCCGTCGGCCAAACGTCTCTCCGACACGCGACTCTCGTCTACGAGGAATTCGACGCCGCTCTTGTCTCGGGCGAACTCGCACGCCTGCTTGAGGCCTCGCAAAAGCAGTTCAACATCAAGTTCCGTCTGTGTGGAAAAATCAAGGTCATTAGAGAATCTTGCATGTTCAAAATATGCCTTTCGAAAGCAGTTGCCTCCCTTCAGGACGAGAAGCGGTTGTAGCAAATTGTCGGCCCGAAAAATGCCCGACAGCAACCATCCAAAGACATAGTCCCGTTGGACGTTCGCGGCGTGTACGCCAAGTTCTTCGGCTTTTGCATCAATTTCCGGCTTGTCAATCACAAGTCACTCTGAAACTAGCGGCGCTGTCACGCCCTCGCTACTCTGCGGCTGCTTTGGCTCAGTACGGTCTTCCAACTTGTTCCATGCGGCTTCGAAAGAAGTTTTCTGTGTTCTTGTCCATGAAGTGGACGTAGCAGCCTTTCATGCCCCGAGTCAGAAGAACGCGGTAGGTGTTTTTCACCATCTGCGTGAATCGGTCGCCAGACCTCTTCACCACGGTGTCGTAAGACCTCGTTTTATCCCCCTTCCAGTCTGCTACCTCTGGTAAGTAGATAAGGTCAGGCCCGAAGATGACACCAACATAGTCAAATTCGAATCCTTGTGCCGTGTATACGCAACCGATTTGATTCACGCCGCCCGAATCATAAGCCCAGAGGCTTTCTTTCGGGATGCCGGGCGCTAGATGGCCTGAGTCTGACTTGGCGTTCCAAGGTCGCGTATACTTGCCAATGACCACGTCCTCGACAAGTGTTCCGTCGGACTTGGGATTGGACCACGGCCAACAGAAACCCGCTGTTAGCCGTGCAGTTGAACTCTTTCCCAGTTTCTCCCTTATTGAATCCTCTAGGGCTTGAGGAGTGGGCATGATTTTGAAATCGAACTCATCGGCCTGATTCCACATCACATGGGGCGTCCGCTGAATTCCGAGCGTATTGTTCACCCAACTAACGAACGCATCAGAACCAGCGCAACGGAACTGGGCTTCCAGTTCATACTCACAAACGTCGCAGTGCAGCTTTTCAGCCTCCGTCTTAATGTAGCCAGTCGAACCGATCTCCCCTGGCCGCACAATCTGGTTGTCATCGATGAAAAATACAGAGGTCCGGCTGGCCTTCAACAGCTCTTGAATCTGCGCGAGCTTGCTCTGCTTTACCTTTGGCGTGAAACGGTTGTTGCTAGTCTCTCGAATTCGGTGGGCTTCATCCGCGATCATGACATCAATCACATCCACGTCCGCGCCCATGTAGCTGTTGAAGTACCGGACTTGTGCTGCCCCGCGACTGCCAACGATCTCTCGGATGGTGGAGGTGAACGCACGGGAGCCGGTCACATAGTGCGCGTTCAATCCCATTCCTGAAAGGTCGCCGAGCAGATTCATCGCAATGACAGATTTCCCTGTGCCAGGTCCTCCCCGTACGATCACGGCAACTTTTTTCTTCCCTTTGACACCCTTCGTTGCAGCATCCACGACCTTGTCGTACACCACTAGCTGCTCGTCGAGCAGAATGTACTCCGGCTTGCCTTTAATCAGCTTGGCGACGTGATCGAGCAGCTTTTTGCTTGGGCGATACTTGCTCTGCTCGACTTTGGCCGCGACCTCGCCGTTGTCGGAACCGTGAATTCGTTTGTCTAGAAACTCAGTAAGATCCGGTACGTGATCGGCAGTAAAGACCGGAGATCGACTAATCTGCCCGGCAAATTGAGGTAAGAAAAGAGGATCGTCTTTGATCGGACTGTAGTTGTGCAGATACGAACAGGCATGCGCCCTGATCCCGTCCTCGCCTTGAAATGCTGTGTGGCAGTCGGTGAGGTAGGTCATGTACTGCCCTACTTGGACGGATGGATGGAGCACGTCGCGGACACTTCCACCGACGAAAGTGGCCACCTCATTCTTTCCAGAAGCGCCTTTGCATCCGCTCCACTGCTTTAGCTCAATGATGACCGCGTTAGGTGATTTTTTGCCGTCGTACCCGGTCACAAGGCAGTCGAGACGCTTGGAGGTGAGTGGGAGTTGAAGTTCCAGCAAAACGCCATGATCGAGCAGTTTAGCAGTTTGAAAAACTTGCGAGACCGCACGCAGAGAATTGTTCCACGAGTTCACTTCAGCGACGGATGGCTGGTAGCGAAATTCATTGAAGAACGCATCTTTCAACTTTGGGGCAATGCGGTTGAACGTGGAATCGTCGATGAGGGATTTGGTGGTGCCGGAATAAAGGCGCATTCGTTTTGATTCCTCACATCAGGGTGGTTGCGGCCATGCTACTTGCGCGTGTTTATTTCAGTCTGCCGCTGGCAGAGTATCTGTTGGGCTTGCAGCTTGAGCATGAACGCTTTTCGCCTACCAGCATCGATGCCCACAGCGATTCCTATCACAGTGAGGAACAGCACCAGTACCACGCCTGAATTGGCTGAGTCGGTACTGATATTCTTTTGGGAGGTCGCCACCATCATGCTAATTCCGAATGAAACCAGGAAAACAACGACGCCATAGCGCAGGGCCGACAAGATCACGATCCATTTTGCCTGCCGATACAGGTCATCGGCGAATTGCTGCAAGATATTCTCGTAGTAAGCCGTCACGCCGCACACTATACGCTACCGCCAAGGCCGTTGATAGCTTCTGGACTGGACGGTGCTGGTGTCAGTTGAATCCTAGCGCGGAGAGTCCGCACGAGCAATTTAAGCAACCCGCCGCATCGACAGCACAGCCTATTGAATTATTCGGAATAGCAGGTACATCAGGGCTCCGAACGAGAATACCTTCAACATTAACGCTTCCAGGGCGTTGAACACATCTATGGCGTCTCTAATTATTTTGAGAATTCTATTTTTTAGATTTTTACGAGGTGACACTGATTCACGGTCACGGTGAGTGTTGCAGGCGAGGGCACGCTCGCCGGTGGCGTATAAGGGCCGCCTCCAAAATGCTAGCACAGTCCGTTCATGGTGGCTACGCTTCTCGATCTCCATCAAAAACCTCGCGGCATTCCTTCTTATTCAAAGCTGTAATCGCCGCACTGGCCTATGATCTTGGCATGCGCAGGAATCGCCCGCTTGCTTTGCATTGACCTCGATGGAATAATCCCGCCATGATTATTGCAGACCGCCTCCGCGAAATGCGCGAGGCCAAGCAACTCTCGCAAGGGGACATTGAAAAGCGCACCGGCTTGCTTCGTTGTTACATTTCCCGCGTGGAAAATGGCCACACTGTTCCGGCCATCGAAACGTTGGAGAAAATGGCTCGCGCCTTAGAGGTCCCTCTCTATCAACTCTTCTACGACGGCGAGGAGCCGCCCAAACTGCCGAATCTGCCCAAGCGCAAGATGTCTGACGAAATCGCATGGGGTAGCTCAGGCAAGGATGCACGCCTTCTGGGCAAGCTTCGTCGCTTAATGGGCAAGGCGGACGAAAACGACCGGAAGCTCGTTCTGCTAATGGCTCAAAAGATGGCTCGGCGGTAATTTCAAGGCAAGACAACGAAACTTTGCAGGCATCAACTCACTTCTGGGATATCGCTGGCCCGGAGCAGCTAGGTGTCTTTTCTCGGGACAATTTGCGTTCTTGAGCAGCCGGAGCTGATACTTACTCCGCCCGTGTCCCCTTTTAGATATAATCTAACGTCAATCCCACGGCTTAATTGACCTCGACACTGACACTGCTCGTCGCCTGTATGCCTCCGCTAGAAACTGTGACCGTGATGTTGTAAGAGCCCATGGGCGTGCCCGTATTCGTGAGCTGCCCACCACCTCCACCTCCACCGCACCCATCGTTCGTTAGCAGGATCGCAAGGAGCAGCGCACCAAGAACCGCACTCCAGCGCCACCGTGGCGTGCGAACGCCCAATAGACAAAGCAGAGCGAG
>Ga0207058_1119_pt1 | contig 15210 bp, 11 predicted proteins | sample Alteio_BWMinCont_34_FD_153271 | JGI IMG/M metagenome (GOLD analysis project Ga0207058, IMG submission 153271) | Enriched cells from forest soil in Barre Woods Harvard Forest LTER site, Petersham, Massachusetts, United States -... | ecosystem: Environmental > Terrestrial > Soil > Temperate forest >...
AGTTTCGGAGTGCCTTTCCAACACCAAGGCTCAAGGGCGTTAAAGTTGCAGTGGAGAAGATAGCCGAGACTCAGATCGCGCACGAAAGGCCGAGGGGTCGTTCCCGGCACAGTGAGCAGCGTGGGTTCGACGCCGGTTGCATCAAACACGAAGGTCGCCAAGCCATAGCCCTGATCGATACTTCCGTAGGTCTCATCAGGGAAGGTGTCGCGCAGCGAAAAGATACCCGATAGGATGCTTGCCACTCCAAGATGGCGGGGGACATTGGTAATATCCACCATGGGATCGCCTCCCGCTTCCTCGCTGGAGGTGATGGCATAATGCTGTCCTTGTTCCAAACTGATTGGGGAAGACAGGCGTTCAATGGCGTAGCCCTTGCCATCGATCGGGGAATGGTCTGTCACCGTCACTTGTCCCAATAGTTGTTTTTTTCCGACATCCCATAGGACTATCTTGTGACTGTGCTGTAAGGCCGCACCAGACACCGCACGCCCAAGGGCGGTGATGCGCAGGGAACTCTTGGGGACCAACTCGAAACCTGCGTTGCCCGAAAAATCGGTGCGGTTGCCGATATAGGATGAAGTGAAAAAGTTCAAGTCCTGAAGGTTCGCGGCTGACGCAACGGATTCCTCTGCCTTGACGAATCTCCCGCCAAAAAGGACGGCCAACGAGAAAAATGCCGCTATGGCGCCAACGATTATTGAACGCCGCCGAAATCGGCAACTGGCGCTCAATCGCTCCTCCTTACAATTGTGAAGAGACTCCATTGCATGATGATCTTTGTGTAGCACGCTTGGGCTAGTGCGCGACCGAAAGCGTACCGAGATAATTACCGTAGCCGATGATTATGGTGGACCCCACCAGCACGGCAAGACTCAACACGAGGAAATCATCGCATTCCATCTGCCGATTGGCCATGCCGACTAAAGGCGGCCCGCCAGCGAAAAGAAAATCGAAAGAATAAAGTCGAAGGTGATGGTAAAAGTTGCTCCCTTAGGCACTCACTTTTCGCAAATCATTGCTGGACGCCGCACAAGAATACTAAAATTGAATGCTACTTCGAGCGCCGAGGATCAAGGCATTGTGGGCAATCGTGGTGGCTCCAGGCTGAATGATGTATTGGATGTCGGGCTGAAGAGTCCACCAAGGCGTGATTTGTGCGCGATAGGTTGCTTCGACTACGGTTTCCTCCGTGGAATGTGCGGCTCCATTTATGGCCTGGTTGAACTGATCAAAAGCTCCGCTGATCCAAGTGCGGGAGGCGGCAAAACAGAACACATCCTTATCTCGTCCCGGCACAATTCCCGTCAAGTTCACTCCGCCATCGAGGTACGGTTCGACAACATTCATTTGCGACGGGGCATACCCACCGCGCAAGAAGGCGGAAATGGACTCGGAATCCGTCTTGTAGACCTGCTGGTCAATGATCCCGTAAATTTCGTAGTCGGGGGTTTGCTCAACCAAAGGAGATGAATTCAAGGCGTTCTGGGTCCGGGAATCTCAGCTATCAAACCGGCCGGGGTGGACAAAGGAGCCGAGTTTGTAGGTTCCGGCCATCTTCAGCGCATCCGATAATCTCGGCATCCCACCGGCGACCGGAATTGCCATGCCGGCAACGGCTGGGTACGCGGGCTATCTGCTAGGCCCGCCGTGTATTGGAGCCGTGGCGACCGTAGCCGGACTCAGGATAAGCATGGTCTTGTTGGCGACAACCGCTGCTATTGTTTCATTCCTCGCGGGTGCGCTGCGTCCTCGCTCTGTCCCGAAATACGCGAATGCGGGTGACCATTTAGTGCAGGCAGGGACATCGTCTCCAGCAACTGACACCTAATAAAGTGGACAGGGAATTCGCGATTCGACTCCCTCTTTAGCGGAATATCGACCGAGTGCTTAGGGAAGTCTCTCTGATATCAGAACTAAAACCTCATTTATGCAGAGATGACCTATCAGTTACGGCACGGGTGACACCCGCAGGAGAATCACTCCATGCGGGGGAACAACGTCCGCATATTTCGTGTCAAAACGTCCCAAATCGCGGTGACTCCATAAATCATGAACAGAGGCAGAGCCGTTCATGCCTAGGTCGCTCCACGCAATCGCCATTGACGCTGGACTCGGGTCCAAATTGAAAAGAGCCACTGTAAAACTGCCATCGCTATTTTTTGCGCGCCAGACCTGCTGATGCGTGTTTTGAGAAAGGGGGGTGGCTACCTGACCCGCGGCCTGCACGGCCAGCACCTCCGGATTCGTGAGTAGAGCCAGAGCGTCGCCATCCAGTTGGGTGAGATCCGCGCCCAGGAGAAGTGGTGAGCAGCTGATACACCAGAGCGACATGACGGACTTCCGTTCATCCTGCGTCAATCCGTCCCTGGCTCCGTTGCCAATATCGATAGAATCCAGATCATTCCAACCTCCCGGTCCGGCGAACGGCGCCCATTTAGGCGCATCCTGAAAGCGACTCAGGATATTTTGCCACTTGGTCAGAGTATTGGTGTCATGGCTTTCAACGTCTCCGTCGATTCTCCACCCGTTACTGTATTGCTTCCAAAAAGCGGCATTTTCAAAGTTTAAAGAAGCGGAAAGCTCCAGATAAATCGGGCGTCCCGTCTTTTTCAAGGCGGTCGCCCATTGTTGAATGTCTTCGCGGTTATCGGCCTTCCCACTTGGCCCCGTAGGTGCCGGCCCGACGAAATCCATTTTGATGTAGTCCACGTCCCATGAAGCCAATCGATCTGCGCAGCTTTGTATATATTCAGCCGAACCTGGCTTGGAGTAATCGATGTGCCAGGCGCTGCCCTGTGTGTTGCCGGGCACATTTTCGTCCGCTATTTGTTGAACTGTCTCGGAAGTGCCCAGGATCGGCACGTTTCTTTTCCAGACATCCTTATTCAGTCCCGGTGTCAAATAGATGCCGAATTTTAATCCTTTCGCGTGGATATAATCGGCCAGAGCCTTCATCCCGCTGGGGAATTTCTGTTTGCTGGCCAAAGGCCGCCCGTTCTCGTCATACCCTCCCTGCCACCCGTCATCGACGTTGATGTAAATGTACCCCGAATTTTTAAGTTGAGCTGCCTCCACATCGGCTTCAGCCTTGATATTTTCCTCGGAGATATTGCGCATGAGGCAGCTCCAACTGCTCCATCCCCGCAGAGGCTCCGAAGCCAATCCGTTGTCGGAAGCCCCAACTACCTGAGGCAGAATCAAACCGAAAACCAAGGCCAGAAATAGAGGCGAAACGCGGAAAGCACTCATGGGAAAGTTGTGCCTTATCCATTAAAATATTGCGACCTTTATTTTCATTTTTTGATAAAACGCTTTACTTCTGGCGAGAACCTTTCCTTTATTGCTCTAGAAACAATGGATTATAGTGCCGTTTTGAAAAGCTATACATCTCGCTAATCTTGGGATTTTGATAAATCGTTTTATCACTTCACCGTGAGTTGGAAAAGAGGGCTCACGTCAAGACCGGGGACTGCCCCTCCATGCATCGCTCAATTTCGATTCCGACGAGGCAGACGTCATCGAGGAATTTGTCCTGTCCGGAAAACTCACGGGCCTGGGCCAGGAGGGCATCGAGAAAGGCCTCACCATACTGGTGGGAGCAGTTCCGTACCAAGGAGAGGAAACGGGGATCGTCCGGCATGAGGTCTTTGTCTTCACCAAGATCGCAGAGGCCATCGGTGTAAAGGAGGAGAAGATCACCCGGTTCAACCCAATCCTCCTCGGTCGAATAAGTCGAATCTACCGCCACACCGAGGGCGTATGAATAGCACCGGGAGGGATTGCCCATGGTGCGAACGGTGTGTTGCTTCCGGCAGACACGGAGGGGTTGAGGATGGCTGGCATTGGCGAACCGGACGCCTCCAGTGACCGTGTCAATCACCAGATAAAGTGCCGTGACGAACATGGAGGTTGGCAGTGGTTCAAAGAAATGATGCATCCGACGGTTAAGTTCACCCAGAAATGCGCCCGGGTCGCCGGCCAGATGCTGGATTTCTTCCACAATCACCCTTTGTGCGGCGGTCACCAGGGCGGCGTGAACGCCATGGCCCATGACATCGCAAATGAGTACACCGGCCTCCTCATCAGAGATTTGAAAAATCGTGAAAAAATCCCCTCCCAAACGACCCTCTGGCAGATAACGATGGGCGAAACGCAGGGCGCGCGCTGTCTCAGGCGCGCTACGCGGGAAGGATGGATAACTTTGGGGAAGCAAGGCGTATTGAACTTCCCGGGCCAGCGCGAGTTCCTGGTCCAACTGCTCCTGCTTGTCGATTAGCGCCTGGGTGTGCTCGGCGAGTAATTCCGACTTGCGATGTTCTTCCGTGACATTGCGAGAGATGCCGCAGACACCAATGATTTTACCGTCTCCGTCTCGAAGAGGCACCTTGCTGGTGGAAACCCAAGTAATGCTGCCATCCGGTAGAGTCTCCCGTTCCAACTTGGCAACCATGGGCTTGCCCGTGGCTAGAATCTGCTGTTCGTCCGCATAAGCATTCCGGGCGTGCTCATGTGCAAAAAAGTCGAAGTCAGTCCGCCCCTTCATGGCTTCTTCGCTGGGCAAATGGTGTGCTTCTCTTAGGGCACGATTGACAGCAAGGAAACGTCCCTCGCGATCCTTGAAGAAGATCCGGTCCGGAATGGTGTCCATGAGGGCCATGAACAATTGATGGGCGAGTTCGGGCATGGAGATTGAAAGGGTAGATAACCAGCGACTCGGTAAAAAGGTAGGATGCTTATTCGCTGGAGTGATTCCGAAATGATTACTTGCCCGTTAGTGAACCACTTCATCGCGCGTGCCCCACGCTCCAATTTTGGTCCAGCCCGTCAATGAGATGTACCTGGAGAGGGAGGATATCCATTCACTGGGCCTTGGGCGCGTTAAGATAGTAGTAACGCTGATAGACCTTGATGTAAGAGGCGGCAGTCGCAGGGATACCTGCAGTCGAGGCAAAGGTGGACTGATTCAACGCATTGTTCCAAATACCCTCCATCAAGCCATTGGTAGCCAGATTTTGAGAAGTCGGGTCAGGCAAAGCCGCAATCATCCTGGCCCAACTGGCGGCGGGAATGAGCTTGCGGCTCTTGGCATCGAGCGCCGCGATGGCAACGACAATGGCGACGGTATTGGTGATGCTTGCCGGGTAGACGGGAGCGCCATTGGTGTACCCAGGGTAGAGGGAAAAACTCCCGTTCTGGAGCTGAAAACAGACCTTGAACCGGAACACCTGGCTTCCGACAGTGTCATAATAGGACGACATGCCGTCATCGTAGTTTTTCGCCGCGCTGCCAACGTCCGGAAAAAGCTGGCCTTGGTCGTTCCCCCATTGGTTTGTTATCGAACCGCCAGTGGCCGTTGGATAATTTGTCGCTGAAGTCCGCGCTGGAAAAGTAAGGTATTGCAAGGGGGCGGTGAATACGCCATTGGGGTTATTATCGGGGCCCGCCGTCAATCCCCGGGCCAGGCGCTCCAACACGGGAAGTCCAGAGGGGCTGTCGGTTGTATTGATCCGATATCCCACCAAGGTTGCCGGACTTTGATAGGTCGCGTAATAAGCAGCGCTCGTGGGGTCAGAAGGGAAATAACCCGTTACCTGGCTGTAGAAAAACATCTTGTCGTTTTCGGCAGAACCGGCATTTCCACTGTAATAAAGCTGGTCCACATCGGGCCGAATCACCATTGCGGAAATGTCTGCGCCGATACGATCCAAAACCAGCTTTGCCTCGCTGCCATTGTCGGCCCCTCTGCTCGTCGAATCGGATACCTTCAAGGTGGATGTGAGGATGCTAAAAATTAGAATCATCAAAAGGGACAGGACGGCAATAGCCGTCACCATTTCAATCAATGTAAAGGACAAGCGAGAGGAGAAAGCCGTGCGCGCTTTCACCAATTAATTCCGGTTAAGCGAGACCATGGTCTGGAACATATTGGAGTAGGTCTTCGGCACCGTTTTGGGCTGCGGATCAGCGTTTGCGGGAAAAGTAATCAGGACACGGGCAACGGTGGACATCGTTTGTCCTGCCGTAGCCGGCGGCAAAAAAAAGACACTGATTCGATAAATGGATTTCGCGGTGGGCGGTGTTCCCGGATATGGGTATGTCCCCGCCGGCGTCTCGGAGGTGTCCACATAGACTGTCTGCGGAGTCACGCCGCTGGAGGTTCCACCTGCAGCGGGAATCGAAAAGCCGAACCGAGGGGAGGTGCCGCTGCCAGGAGTCGCCGCAAGATCGCGCACGATCATGGTGGCCAGATTCACCATTGCGCTTTGGGCGTCGGCATCGCGATAACTCTGAATCCCCACCGGCAACAGAGCCAGTAGCGTGATCAAGGTGAAGGAAGCAACGGCCAAGGCCATCGCCACCTCTACCAAGGAAAAACCGCTCACACTTTTGGAGCTTTTCTTCATGGTCGGTAAATGCTGACTGTTCCGGTCAACCCATCGATGACCAAAGCCGCTTGGTTGCCTTGACTCACGTTGGTGGGAATGGCGGGCGCGACCGCTCCCATCACCGGTTGTACATCGAGCTCAAGCCATTGGAAAGAGCTTCCGTTGAAAAGCACTCCCCCTTGAGGATTAAAGCAAAGAACCTCCGAGTTGGTGGTATTGAAGTTATATTTGCCACTGCCACTGGCGGATCCCAGAGGGAGAGAAAAAGGTGTCGCGGGCGCGCTGGCTGCGGGTAGCACCACCGGAGTTGTTGTGACGTTCGCGGGTCGTGCCATCGCGCCTATTGTGGTCGTTGGAAAAGCCGAGGACGCGATGTGAAACGAATCGAGGATTTGAGTCTGACGAACTTGGGCAAGGTTAGTTCCTGTCGTACTCCAGGAACTGGTGTCGCTGAGCCCATCCGTTGTGGCAACCACAGATAAAATCACCTTGCCGATACCTGCTACCTGCGGAGATGCCCCCGGATTTTGCGTGCGACTCACCTCCGTCAATCCAACATACACGTAGGTATGCTGCGCCATGGCGTAAGCACGGGCGAAGTTAAGCGAATCTGACATCGTATAGACCGACTTATCAAATCCACCGGCCTGTTGGAGACCTTGGATTGCCGGCACACTGACAAGCGCAAGAATTCCTGCAATAGAGATCACGACCAAGATTTCGACGAGAGTAAAGCCTCCGTCGGCCTCCCTGCGCAGAGTCTTGACATTCCTCGCGGTTAATGCGAAAAAACCAGCGGCTAATCCAGAGTTGGTTATTCGTTTAATCATGCTCTCCTGCATGTATATCATCTATTTCGAGCAATGCAAGCGATTAATGCAAAAAAGTCGCAAGATGTAATGCCGTCTACTCTCGAATGGCCCAGTGTTGAAAGCACAGCATTCGAAGATTAGCCATCGCGCCAATCACCGTTCGCTCGCTAATGCATGCGTCTCGTATCAATGGAGCGCATCCCCTCCGATTGAGCAAGCTTCGGCCACGCAAACGCATAAAATGCTACAAAGGCAAAGCAGAACATCGGGACAATAAAGCTTCGCGACATATCGTAGGTATCGGCCACGTACCCCATCAACTTCGGCAAAATTGCGCCCCCCATGATCGCCATGACAATGAACGCCGATGCCTCCTTCGCACGAGCGCCGAGACCGAAAATGCCCAGAGCGAAAATCGTTGGGAACATGATGGACATGAAGAAGTAGCTCAGGAACACACACCCCACCGAAATCCAACCAAGCTTACACACAACCAGCAACGCAAGAATTACATTAATAACGGCGTACAAACCGAGAACGCTATGTGCCGCAAATTTCCTGAGAAGCGCAGCGCCGCTAACCCGCCCAAGAAGAAAGCAGACAAAGCCTAGGGATGCCAGGTCCGCAGCGCCACTGTTACTGAGAGCCAGGATTCCCTCCTTGTTGGGCTCAAAACAACTCGCAAGGATTCCAGAGGCCCAGGGACCGGGAATCGGTGGCGTTTGAGAGGTCATGTAGTTAATAAAAAAGCTGAAGATACCCGCTTGCGCCGCTATGTAAAAAAACTGCGCGGCGATGGCCAGCACAAAATGCGGATGCGCCCAGATGGAAGGCGAAGAGCCCGAACTGGAATCATCCAGATGATAGTCATCCTCGACCTTGATATCGGGGATGTAGGCAAAGTAGAAAATAACGGCCAGAACGAGGACTACAATGGCTACAGCGACATACGGGATATAGAGCGTTTGACTGCCTGTGCTCTCCCCCGCGGCATTTTTCGAATAGAAGAACATGCCTCCGGCGATGGGGCCGAAAATCCAGCCGATACCATTACAGGATTGAGCAAGGTTGATCCGTGTCGCCGCGTAATGCGGATCACCCAGAACCGTCGTATAAGGATTGGCTACGGTCTCCAAAAATGTCAGGCCGGATGCGATAACGCAAACGCCCAGCAAAAAAGCCCAAAACGCGTCGATCTGAGTGGCCGCGATAAACCAAAATCCACCAATTGCGACCATCCCAAGTCCTGCCATGATGCCGCCTTTGTAGCCAAGCTTCATCGCTATCCAGCCCGCGGGAAGCGCCATCAGGAAATAACCAAGATAGTGGGCGAATTGCACCCAGGCCGACTCCGAAAGGCTTAGGTGCAGCACTTCCTGGAAATGCTTGTCCATGACATCAATCATCCCGTTGCAGAATCCCCAAAGGAAGAACAGGGAGCTGACAAGCGCAAAAGTGAGGAAAACATTTTTCCCGTCGGCAGTAACAAACATGCTCTGCTTCGGAAGAGCCGTACTCGTTTTGAAGGTTGGAGTTTTCATCTATCGAAACTTAAGAGACACGATGGTTTTAGGTCAACGTCTAAGTTAAACGTTTCATTTTTACTTGTGTTTCTTCTGGATCGAAGATAGCGTCGTCACTCGTGCGCCACAGGCCATCCATCCTTCTTCAGGTGAGTCTCAGTACGCTTTTTTTTGTCGGGTTAGCCGTAGCGGCAGACAATCCGGACACTGGAACCAACATCCTTTCGCCCGACGATACCATCGTCGCGGTCAAGCAAACGACGAGAGGAGCTCCGAATCATCTGGCCGCGACGGGTGATTTCGGCGGTACCAGCGGAAGTGACGAACAGGTTTCCAATGCCATCGACGGAGATCTCAGCAACAAATATTTCAATAAAGCGCTGAGCGCCAGCGGTTCGCCTGGAATTGATACCGGGTTCGTCATCACACCTCGTCATGGAGCCACCATCATCACCGGAATCCAATTGGCCACCGCCAACGATCAGCCCGACCGCGATCCACTGACGATTTCGATCGAGGGATCGAATGACCCCGACGCGGACAAGGCAACCGGAAAGGGCTTCACTCTGATTTATAAAGGCCCTTCCGGTTTGAGCACGGATCCGGGCAGAAACACTTGGGGACAGGCCGTCGCCTTCACGAACAGCGATAGCTACAAATCCTATCGCGTCTTGATCACCGAAACCCGGGCCAACGCCGATGCGACGCAATTTAGTGAAGTCAGGTTGTTGGGCGTAACTGCCAATTGAGGGAATAACCGGCATTTTATGCGCTGCCTGAAAGCATCACGAGCCGGTGGAATCAATTCCGGCGTCCCAACTGTGTTCTCGTTCAGGGCGATCAGGCGGTGGATGTTGCCGAAGGCTACAATCTCCAGCGCTGCGTCACTGCCCGCCCGCCTCCTTTTCATCGCACTCTTTGCCACAGCGTTTCTTTTCAGCCCGAAAGACGTCCTGGCACAGGACGTTTCCACAAATTTTGACGGCCCGAAAACCACTTGGCACGGATTCGACCGATACGATTTCACGATGGATGAGCAGACGATGGCGATCGAGCCTTACGCGGCTCCAGCAAGCGAGGGCGACGGCATCCAGGGAGATACGCCGGGAAAGCGCCGCTGCATCATCGTCGTGCCGAAGCATGCCGCACCGGGCACCCCCTGGTCATGGCGCACGTGCTACTGGGACCACCAGCCGCAAGTCGAAGTTGAGTTGCTCAAACGCGGCTTCTTCATCGCCTACGTCGCGCCCGACCCGGGAAAACAGTGGGACGCCTGGTACACCTACCTCATCGAAAAACATGGCTTCTCCAAAAAACCGGCCTTCGTGGGAATGAGCAAGGGCGGAGTCAACGCCTACCAATGGGCAACCGCCAATCCCGACAAGGTTTCCTGCATCTACGCCGACAATCCCGCGCTTTACCCCGAAAGCTTTGCGAAGCTGGGAGACCTTGCCAAAAACGACGTACCGTTGCTGCACGTCTGTGGCAGTTTAGATTATCTCTTGGAACATCACACGCTGCCGGTTGAGGACGCTTACCACCAACTTGGCGGTCGGATCAGTGTCATGATCAAAGAAGGCGTGCCCCATCATCCCCATAGTTTGCAAGATCCCCGCCCCATCGCCGACTGGATCGAGAATAATATCCAGCCCGACCCCGGCACGGCTCCCGATCTTCCCGGATTGATCTTCACGAAATCGTATTATTACAGTTACGAGAATTCGTATGCTTATTTCCCACAGGAGAAGGTCTATGTTACCTCGTGCGGTCCGGCGTTTACTCCTTGTTATGCTCGTTACGACGCCAAAGGTGGCAACGAATGGGGCCTGACCGGCGTAGCCATCGTTGTGCCGAAAAATGAAGCGCCGGGCAGGCCCTGGGTGTTTCGCGCCGACCGTATCGGCCGGGAGGAACCCTCAGCCGTCGACTTGGCACTCCTCGCGAAAGGCTTCTATCTCGTCGCCGCGCCGATCGACACAGGGGCCGGACCAACCCAGCAGGAATGGGACGCGACTTACAAGATTCTGACGGACCATGGCTTTTCGAAAAAACCGGCACTGGAAGGTATCGGCGCCAGCGCCGGAGAAGCCTATGCGTGGGCCATACAGAATCCGGATAAGGTGGCGTGCCTCTATGCGGAAAATCCCGTAATGCATAGCATCATGTTCCCCAATCTCCCCCTGCTCGACAGCCTCGGTGCCTTGGCCAAGGCCGGCATCCCGATCCTTCACGTCTGTGGCAGCCTCGATCCAGCACTAACCGATAATTCCAATGCCGTTCAAAAGCAGTATGGGCCGCTTGGCGGTCAGATCACGGTGATCTTGCAGGACGGGGTTGGCCACTATCCTCTCGAACCGAAGAACCCGCAGCCGGTGGTCGACTTTATTGTGCGAAACGCATCAAAAGATTGAAGTGAAGCCCTTCCAGAACGCCTGCTTATTTCAGCAGGCTTAAAGCATCAGAGGGAAAAGGGGACAGGTACGAATGGCATTAACTTAAGGTCGATTTAGGACGGGATGCACGGTGTTTGTTGCGGTGGTTGATGACCTTCATCTGGCGGCGGGGATGCGTTAAAAGCTGATAGTTTTTCGGTCGTCTTTTCCGAGCGCGGGGTTCGGCCCGACCGGGGCGATAGGGGATGGGATCGCAGGCGATTGATTGGAGCAAACGGTTGATGAGTTCGGCCTGTTTGCGTGGTTGATGAGCGCTGGCGTGGATGGCTTGGGCCGAGTGGCGCAAGGCGTCGAGGGAACCTTTGAAGCTGATGCGTTCCAGCGGCAGGTCGTGGAGTTGAGCGGCCTGTTGCATAAGGCTGCGCACGAGATTGTAGGCGATGAGGTGAACCTGCAGTTCCTTTTCGATCATGGCCGGACTCTGGCAACGCAACACATCCATTTCCAAGAGGGTCTTGATTTGGGCAAAGTGCAGTTCGATGTTCCAACGTCGGGCGTAGAGCTGACGCAGGAGGTCGGCGGGATAAAGGACCGCGTCGATGAGCGTGGTGGCCAGCGTCACTTCTCGGGTGCGAAAACCAGGGACGGCGATGAGAGTCCGGATGAGACGCACCGGCAATTGCTCGGGCAAAGCGGCAAATTCCTGCGGCGTGAGATGGACGGGAGCAGGCTTGGCTTTGGTCCAGACCACCAGTTGATCGCCCGGGCCCAGGCGACGCCCGAGCCTCATGTCGGCGGGACGAAACTGGTGCAGGCGCACCAGCGTGTCGATGCCGCGTTGGTGCAGGGCAACCATGGCGGGGTAGGAGCAAAAGGCGCGGTCGCCCAGGATGACATCGCCCTTTTTTAACTGGGGCCAAAGCTCGCGAAAGAGGGTGCTGTCGTGGACCGTTTGCCGACCGGTGACGTGCGCCAGCAAAGCGCCGCTGGCCAGGGAAAAGAGGCCCGCCATTTTGAGCACCGGAAAACCGCAGCCCGGCTTTTGCCCCTTGGGTTGTGGCCAGACGGCTTGATTTTCGGACGTATCGGGCAAAGAAACGCCCGTGCCGTCGATGATCTTCACGTCGCGCCCGGGCAGGAGTCGTTCGTCCTTTAACACTCGTCGCTCCAAGTTCCAGGCGACTTGCCCCGCGATCAAATCCAAGGTGTCGGCCCTGAGACGCTGACGCGCCCGGCAAAAGGCCTCCGGCGTGACGGTGGAGGCGGTGCGCAGGTTGCCCCAGCACCACCAAACTTCAACCCGTCGGGCGATCTCGCGGCAGGAAGTTTTCGGACTTAGAACTTGAGCCACAAAAGCCCAAAACGTGACCACCGCAGGCAGACTGCGCCGACGGCTATTAACTCCCTTGGCGGTTGGATCAAGTAAGCGTTCGGGGAACAAATCGCCGAAGATCGCATACAAATCCTCCAACCGTTCAAGTCGTTGTAGACTTTTGCGCACTGCGGCCTTGGATCGCCCGAAAAGCAGAGGGCCAAACGCAGAAAAGAAGGGAGTTTTGAGAGCCATCCGACCCTTAAGCAAACCGCGTTCCCTTTGCTCGCATCGCTGCTCACAAAACGCTTAAGTTAATGCCATTCATGCCTGTCCTCTTTTTCCGCACTGTCCCCTTTTTCGCGCATCTGGTCTAGGATCGAATTCACCGAGGTGATGCTCGGGGCGGCGAGGATCGTTTCATGAGTCGAGGTTGGAATGGTCAAAAGGGGACCGCTTAACGTTTCGGCGACTGTTCCATTGCGGTAGAGAGCAACAGGCTGGTCGGGCCACGGATTGACCAGGACCGCCGTTGCGCCCGCCTCGCTGATGACCCGCACAAACTGGATCGTCCCTTTTTCTGTCGCGCTTGAAATCAGAAATCCACCGTCAGCCCGCAGGTCTCCGAACTTGGCGGGCATCCCCGCAGGCCAATCGGCAAAGACCCGGATTTTACCCTGGAAGGATTGCAGCAGCATTTCGCAGAGACCGGCGGGCACGACGTTGAAGCTCTCCACACCGCCGCCGTTCGTGTGCATATAGAAATTAGAGTAGGCGGCACCTTGGACAAAATCACTCATGTGCCGGAGAATTGTCCCGGGGTCATAGCCCACGCGGGCAGCGGCGGGATAAAAAGTGTTGGTGCCGTTGCCATCATTCCAGCGGCCCATCTCCTCGATCATGTTTCGGGCGATTTGGAGGAGCGCTGGATCCGAGTCGAAACCGATCTGTCCCCCCGGATAAATATGCTGGATGCCAATGGTATTATTCCCGCACCATTCCCGCCCCTGCTGGGTCCAGCGAAAGACGGTCTTTCCGTCTCTTTCGAAGGTTGGGAAGGGACTCAGCTTCGCCAACCGGTCGCGCCAGATATCCCGAAGGGAGTCATCGACATGGAGATCGGAACTCATGTCGATACAGCCTTGGAGGAGATAGCGTACCATCCCCAGGGACATGACTCCGTTGACCTGCGGATCGGGATCATCCTCCTGCTGTGCGTCGTCCTTGATATCGTAATGGGAGCCGTCCCAAACCAGGTAATTTTGCCAGAATATAGCCACTTCCTTCAGCATGGGATAGACGCGAGCAGCATAGGCGAGGTCGCGGGTCGAATAAAACCGCATGAGTATCGGGGTGGCGGCGTAGGCGCCGCAGAACTTTTGATTATGCTCACTCTTGTCCGCGCTTCCATTGGGGAGCGGCCCGATGTGCACCTGGTAGTAGGCGCCCTTCCAGCCGTGTTTTTCCGCCAAAGCCTCGGCGTGAGGAAGCCAGTCGATCAACGGTTTGTCGTAATTGTCCATGAGCTCCAAGTGATTGGTCGGAATCGTCAGCCAAAAGGGCGCTTCATAGTTGTAGTTCAATGTGTAGTCGCCGTTCCAATTGGGCTTCTCCAGTATCCAATTTCCAAAGAGTCCGGGGGGCACCTCTCCTGAATGCGAACACGAAGCCATCAGGTAAAGCGAGGCGTACCACTCTGCTTCCAGCCGCTTGTCGGGAATTTCGATGAATGATTGGCCGTAAAAGTTTCTCCAGTAAGCCTCGTGAGATACCAAAAGAGCATCGATGTCTGCGGGTGTTTTCAGTTTGAGCGCATCAAGAGCCTGAGATTCGTGGGATGCGCTGTCATAATTGCTCACGACGCTGGTCAGGAGCGTGGCAGCCTTTCCGGGCTCTAGCGTGAAGTTCAACGTGTCCGAGGTAATCGATGCGTCGGCGCCGATAACGGTCGTCGCAATCCTGACTTGGCAGGTCTTGACGTCTCCCAAGGAGTCTGCCCGATCGGCTCGTACATCGATATAGAGAAGATTGCCGGAGGAGCCGACGGGCGCTTCATTTTTGTTTTGATTTCCACATGCGAGCGAAACGGAGATGGCTTGCGACTCGGATCCGCTATTGGCCAGAGTCGTGACCAGGTAATTGTCGGTCGTATCGGCCCCCTCCACCCAACTCCTAGTTGTGACGCTATTCCCATTTCTGCCAAACAATCCCGTCACCTCCGCCTTTACCAGATCCTGCTCCATATGATAAGCGGCGCCCGCCATTCCCGGCACCGAGAGATTCAGCCGGCACATGGCCTTGACCTTGCTTTCCTCGAGAGACCAGAATTCATTCTTACCCAAAACAAAGGTCATGGCGTCGATATTTCCCAAGAGGGCTACGCCCAAGTTCCCGTTGCCTAGCAGAGGCGCGTCGGTGCTCATGGATGAGTCGATTCGGGTGGGAGGGGTCAGGAAGACTCCCTTGTACTTTTGAACAATTCGAAACGACTGATCCTGCGTGATGACATCTCCTTCTATGTTCGCGATTGAACTCATCGTGACGCAGGAGATCGCCAGGAACCGAATCGCTCTAGGTAAAAGACACCGGGCGTGCAGCAAGCATAATCTCATATGAAAGCCGATGCCTTATTCGTTGAACTGACGGCATAAAGAACCAATAGTTAAGTGGAACACTTTTTTTTGGAATTTTCGAGTTAAATGTTTAATCATTGCTTTGCGTAATCAAAAAAGACCGTATGCTACTCACAGTTTCAAGATGCGTTGACGATGCTGTTCGTCG
>Ga0207058_1125_pt1 | contig 14824 bp, 10 predicted proteins | sample Alteio_BWMinCont_34_FD_153271 | JGI IMG/M metagenome (GOLD analysis project Ga0207058, IMG submission 153271) | Enriched cells from forest soil in Barre Woods Harvard Forest LTER site, Petersham, Massachusetts, United States -... | ecosystem: Environmental > Terrestrial > Soil > Temperate forest >...
CGAGGCTCAGAAAAATAACGAGCAGGCTGTGGTGCAGCAATTTCGTGCGTGCCGACAAGCCCCAATGCTCGCGGTAGCGTTCGGTGATTTTCTTCGAGGAATAGACGAACATGATTTTGGTGAACTCAGCGAATGTCAGGTTTTTCGGTGGATGCGGATCATGGTCGGCATCGTCGGAATAATGGTGGTGCACGAGATGGATCAGTTTCCACCCCATGAATCCCCACAGCTGATGCAGCCCGGCCAGTTGCCCGCCCAGCCAGTTGAGCGGGCGCGACGGGAAGCTGCCATGCGTGGCGTTGTGGATAAATACGGCGGAAATCCCGCCGGCATAGGCGCCCAGCGGTATCAAAGCTAAGTGCCACCAAGCGAAATGGAATCGGTAAAACCCATTGGAATGTATGGTATAAGCGGCAACGCAAAGAGCGACGCTGATGAGCAGATTGATGCTGAAAGAGCGTATATGCAGGTAACGGTCGGTATAGAATCTTTTAATTAAAGACATTTCGTTGGCTCGTTGTGATACAAGCCGGTGTTTATAAGGGTTTTACGTCGGTTATTCAACAGCGATGTGGGGAGGGGTAGAAGTTTTAGCGACCCGTTTCTTGTTCTCGTTTCAGGAGCGCTACTTTTTTTGCACGGTTTTCCGGAGTAATGCCGTGCGTCTGTTCGTAATTCTCAACTGTTGACAGAGCCGAAAGATACTCTGCCGCCCATCTTGTTTCTTCTTGTACCTGAACGTATGGCGATGCAACAGTCCGCTCGCGGTTAGCGGCTTGGCGTGCAATGTCAGACCCGAACGATTCAGTTAGTTTTCGCTTCTTGGGTTTATTGTCATAATCAATACGATGAGCATGAATTTTGACTTCGTCACCCATAAATTCCTCCTTAAAAAATCGTTAAATCGATAACCCGCTCATTAATAATGTTGGCATTGTCTGGAGTCAATAAGCTTTTATCGATTGCTAACTACCTGCAAAATCCTTATTATTGCGCCCTCTTTAACATTTTTATGTGGCGCGTGTGACCTTACCGTTTCAACAACTCATCTTGAACCTGCACCAGTTCTGGGCGGAGCAGGGCTGCGTGATTTTGCAGCCTTATGACATGGAAGTGGGCGCGGGGACGTCGCATCCGGCGACCTGTCTGCGCGCGCTTGGGCCGAAATCGTGGAACGCTGCTTATGTGCAGCCGTCGCGCCGTCCGAAGGATGGGCGCTACGGCGAAAATCCCAACCGTCTGCAGCATTATTACCAGTATCAGGTGATACTCAAACCCTCGCCCGATAATATTCAGGAGATTTATCTCGATAGTTTGAAAATGATCGGCATCGACCCGAATGCGCACGACATTCGCTTCGTTGAAGATGACTGGGAAAACCCGACGCTCGGCGCCTGGGGGCTGGGCTGGGAAGTGTGGTGCGATGGCATGGAAGTGACGCAGTTCACCTATTTCCAGCAGGTCGGCGGCATCGAATGCCGGCCGGTATCCGGCGAAATCACCTATGGGCTTGAGCGTTTGGCGATGTATATCCAGGGCAAGGAAAATGTCTACGACCTCGATTTCAACGGCAAGGGCGTCAAATACGGCGACATCTTCCTGCAAAACGAAAAAGAATTTTCCGCCTATAATCTCGAATACGCCGACACCAATCAGCTGCAACGCCACTTCGCCGATGCCGAAACCGAATGCCAATCGCTGCTGGCTAAAAACCTGCCGCTTCCGGCCTATGACCAATGCCTTAAAGCGGCGCACCGTTTCAATCTGCTTGATGCGCGCGGCGTCATTTCGGTCACCGAACGCGCCGCCTATATCGGCCGTGTGCGCGCGCTGGCGAAGGGTTGCTGCGAAGCGTGGGTCGCGAAGGAGGCTGCATGATACTGACCATGCTGCATAGCAAATTGCACCGCGCCTGCGTCACGCAGGTCGACCGCCATTATGAAGGATCGCTCGGCATCGACCGCGAACTGGTCGAGCAGGCGGGCATGATGCAAGGCCAGCAGATCGACGTGCTCAACATCAATAACGGCAAGCGTTTTACGACGTATGTCCTCGCAGAACCAGCCGGATCGAAAACCATCGGCGTTTATGGTGCGGCGGCGCATTTATGTGAAAAAGGCGACCGCATTATCGTCATCGCCTACGCGCAGATGGAAGAGGACGAAGCCAAGCGTTATCGGCCAGTAGTGCTGATTTTGGACGAACAGAATAATGTGGTGGAAAATGCCTGATTTACTCCTCGAACTCTTCAGCGAAGAAATCCCGGCGCGCATGCATGCGGATGCCGAACGCGACCTGACGAATCTATTCGGCCACGCGATGAAGAAAATCGGGTTTGAAGGTAGCGACACCAGAACCTATTCGACGCCGCGGCGGCTGGCCCTGATTGCAAGCAACATTCCCGCCGCGCGGCTCGATACGACGACGGAACTCAAAGGCCCCAAAACCGATGCGCCGCCAGCGGCGATTGACGGGTTCCTCAAAAAAACCGGCCTGAAACTCGAGCAGCTGGAAAACCGCGGCGGCGTTTATTTCGCTACCGTCCACCAGAAAGGCAAGCCGACGGCGGAGCTGCTTACGCTCCTGATCGAAGGCATTTTGCAGAATTTCCCCTGGCCGAAATCGATGCGCTGGGGTGCGGGCGAGGTGACGTGGGTGCGGCCGCTGCATTCGATTTTGTGCATTTTCGACGGTAAAGTCGTGCCGGTTTCATTCGGCGGCGTAAAGGCAGGAAATACCACGCGCGGCCATCGTTTCCTCGCCCCTGATGTGATTACGATTTCGAATCCCGTCGAATATGAATCCAAGCTGGAAAAAGCATTCGTGATTGCCGACCGCGATAAGCGCAAGATATTCATCGAAAAGCAAGTGCACCATTTCATCGTAGACATTATGGCTCTGGGTACGACACTGAAAAAAGATGAAGGCTTGCTGGAAGAAGTCACCGGGCTCGTTGAATATCCAGTGGTGCTGGCGGGCACGATTGATAAGCAATATATGGATTTGCCGAAGGAAGTGCTGGTGTCGGAAATGCGCTCGCACCAGAAATATTTTGCGCTGGAAAACAAGGATGGATCCCTTTCCGATAAATTCCTCATCACTGCCAATATGAAAACGGGTGACGGCGGCAAAGCCATCATCGCCGGCAACGAGCGCGTATTGCGCGCGCGGTTGTCGGACGGGCGGTTTTTCTGGGACCAGGATCGCAAAAAACCGCTCGCTGACTGGGCGCAGGGGCTTGCGAGCGTTACTTTCCACGCCAAGCTCGGCAGCATTGCCGATAAGGTGACACGGATTAAAACATTAGCGCTGATGCTGGTTGAATACGTGGATCCCGGCCTTCGCCGGGATGACGTGGAACGCGCAGCACAATTATGCAAAGCCGATCTCGTTACCGGCATGGTCGGTGAATTTCCCGAACTGCAAGGTATCATGGGCGGCTATTACGCCCATCTACAAAAGGAAGATAAGCAAGTGGAAGACGCCATCCGCGACCATTACAAGCCGCAAGGGCCGGGTGATGTTGTGCCGACTGAGCCCGTCAGCATCTGCGTTGCACTCGCCGATAAGCTCGATACGCTCGTCTCGATGTTCGCCATCGGTGAAAAACCGACGGGGTCGAGAGACCCGTTTGCGCTGCGCCGCGCCGCGCTTGGGGTCATCAGGATTATTTTAGAAAATAATCTGCGCCTGCCGCTTAAAATCTGTTTCGCCGCGCCGCCCACCGCCTCCATCGCGCAGCATGACGCGGAGGAAAAACTGGAAAAAAAATTGCAGGAAGCGCCGCATAAAGTCGGTAAATATTTGACCGTCAATGAAACGGCGTATGAAGATTTGGGCGATGCCGTGCCCGCGAACCTGGCCGCCATGCTCTATGATTTTTTCATCGATCGGCTCAAAGTTCAGCTTAAGGACAGTGGCATGCGGCATGATGTTATAAGTGCGGTCGTCGCCGACGGCGATGATGATCTGGTGCGTATCGTGGCACGGGCGAAAGCCGTACAATCATTCCTTGATAGCGATGATGGTAAAAACCTACTGGCTGGATATAAACGCGCTGCCAATATTTTGGCTATCGAGGAAAAGAAAGATAAAACGACTTACCGTGCGATTGACCTGAAATCCGAAGCGCTTAAGGAAGCAGAAGAAATTAAATTAGCGGCGCTTTTGGCCAAGCAATCGGAACATATTGAAAATTTACGTGTAAAGGAGCAATTCGTGGATGCGATGAAGCTGCTGGCCGAACTGCGCGCGCCGGTTGACCGTTTCTTCGATAAGATTATGGTCAATTGCGAAGATAAGGAATTGCGGGCGCAGCGGCTGCGGCTGCTGGCGTGCATTCGCGATAGCATGAACGGCATTGCTAATTTCTCGCTGATTGAGGGATAATATGCGAAGAACACCATTTCTATGGCAATCTTTAAGCCTTACATTTATAGACCCAGTTGGTACACGATTTCAGATAGAAACGGGTCGCGAGCCTGATGATGGAGAACGTGCTTTGTACCACAAGGGAAAGAGTATAGTGTTGCGCTTTTGGGCTGACGCACATCCTCACGATATTCGTCATTGTTCTGAACAAGATTATGATGCGGCAACATGGAAGAAAATGATAAGGTATAATTATAATCTTGTTTCTAGCCAAGATTATAATGCGGCATTATTCAAGCAAATAGAAGACGAATGGCTTCCAAAGTTTGAGAATGAAAAAGATGTAAAAATCGTTCTCGAAAGAAGCGAAAAAATTGGCGAAAAGGATCATGTCTACTTCATGATTGGAGATATCCGCAAAGGCATTGATCTATTGCGTTCTAACACGGAATTTGGGATTTCTTCACGTGTCGCCGATGCTCTTTTAAAAGAAATGGACGTTGCAGAGGCAAGAAAAGCAAAAATGGATGAAGAACACAGCCTAAGCAGAAGTAAAGGCACAAAAGAAAATAGAGCACGAAAGAGGAGAAAAGAAAATGGTGATTCAGCAGGCGAGAAAAACTGAGGCCACGCAAAAGCTCGTCTACAGCTTCGGCGATGGCGCGGCCGAGGGCAAGGCCGACATGAGGAATTTGCTCGGCGGCAAGGGTGCGAATTTGGCTGAAATGTGTTCGCTGGGCTTGCCTGTTCCGCCGGGATTTACTATCACCACCGAAGTCTGCGTCGGCTATTACGCCAACAATAAACAACAGGCTCCGGCGTTTGACGCGCAGATGCGAGAAGCGCTGGCGCAAATCGAGGAAAAAGTCGGCGCAACATTCGGCGACGATAAAAATCCGCTGCTGGTGTCGGTGCGCTCGGGCGCGCGCGCTTCGATGCCGGGCATGATGGATACCGTGCTTAATCTCGGCCTCAATGACGCCACCGTAAAGGCGCTGGCCAAAAAAACCGGCAATGAGCGGTTTGCGTATGACAGCTATCGCCGCTTTATCCAGATGTATTCCGACGTCGTCCTCGGCCTCGACCATTATCTGTTCGAGGATATGCTGTCGCAGAAAAAACTCGATCGTGACGTCGAGCTGGACACGGAGCTTACGGCGGATGACCTCAAAGACCTCGTGCATCAATACAAGGAAAAGGTGCAGGAAGAATTGAAAGAACCGTTTCCGGAAGACGTGCATAAGCAATTGCAGGGCGCGATCTACGCCGTATTCGATTCGTGGATGAGCCCGCGCGCCATCACCTACCGCAAATTGCAGGATATCCCTGAAAGCTGGGGCACAGCGGTCACGGTGCAGTCGATGGTATTCGGCAATATGGGCGACGATTGCGCCACCGGCGTGGCGTTTACGCGCAACCCCTCGACGGGCGAGAAAAAATATTACGGCGAATTTCTGGTCAATGCGCAGGGCGAGGACGTCGTCGCCGGCATCCGCACGCCGCAGCCTTTGGAGGAAATGAATAAGGCGATGCCGAAAGTGTATAAGCAGCTGACCTCGGTGTTCGACACGCTGGAAGCGCATTACCGCGACATGCAGGACATTGAATTTACCATCCAGAACGATAAATTATGGATGTTGCAAACGCGCAGCGGCAAGCGCACCGCTGCCGCCGCGGTCAAAATCGCCGTCGATATGGTTGCTGAAAAACTGATCGACAAAAAAGAAGCGGTAAAGCGCATCGATCCGCTGTCGCTCGACCAGTTGCTGCACCCGACACTCGACCCCAAGGCTAAGAAAACCGTGCTGGCGACGGGGCTTCCCGCTTCGCCCGGCGCGGCGTCGGGCAAGGTGGTGTTCACGGCTGAGGATGCCGAGAGTCTGGGCATCGAACACCGCGAAAAAGTCATTTTGGTGCGTATAGAAACGAGTCCGGAAGATATTCACGGCATGCATGCGGCGCAGGGGATTCTGACGGCGCGCGGTGGCATGACGTCGCACGCGGCCGTGGTTGCGCGCGGCATGGGCAAGCCATGCGTGTCCGGTGCGAGCGAACTGCGCATCGATTATGCGAAAAAAGAATTCAAGGTCGCCGGCCACACGGTCAAAGAAGGCGATGTCATCACCATCAACGGCGGCACGGGCGAGGTGATGCTGGGTGCGATTCCGACGGTGCAGCCGCAGCTTTCCGCCGATTTCGAGACGCTCATGGGTTGGGCAGATAGCGTGCGAAAACTTAAGGTTCGTGCGAATGCAGAGACTCTGACGGATGCGGAAGTTGCGAAAAGATTCGGCGCTGAAGGTATTGGTCTTTGTCGCACCGAGCATATGTTTTTTGATAGCGAGCGTATCACGCCCATGCGCGAGATGATCGTGGCGCAAACGGCCGAGGGCCGGAAAACAGCGCTGGCCAAGCTTTTGCCGATGCAGCGTAAGGATTTCATCGACCTGTTTACCATCATGAAGGGCTTGCCGGTGACGATCCGCCTGCTCGATCCGCCGCTGCACGAATTCCTGCCGCATACCGACGAGGATATTCGCCAGGTGGCGGAAAGCGCCGGCGTCAGCGCCGATGTGGTGCGGCAGCGCGCCCATGCGCTCAAGGAACAAAACCCGATGCTGGGCCATCGCGGTTGCCGTTTGGGAATCACCTACCCGGAAATTTACGAGATGCAGGCGCAGGCGATTTTCGAAGCGGCGGCGCATATCAACGACGGGGTGATTCCGGAAATCATGATTCCGCTTGTCATGGTGCCGAAGGAACTGGCGATCTTAAAAGCGCTGGTTGATAAGGTGGCGGGCGAGGTGATGGAAAAAACCAAGACCAAAATCACGTATATGGTCGGCACGATGATCGAGCTGCCGCGCGCCGCCTTGCGCGCCGGCGATATCGCGCCGATGGCCGAGTTTTTCAGCTTCGGTACCAACGATCTAACGCAGACGACGCTCGGCATCTCACGCGACGATTCGGCATCGTTCATCGAGATTTACAAGCAGCGCGGCATCGTCGAGCATGACCCGTTCGTCACGCTCGATCAAAGCGGGGTAGGGGAGTTGATTCAGCTTGCCGTCGAGCGCGGGCGTGCCGTGCGCCGCAATTTGAAAATCGGTATCTGTGGTGAACATGGCGGCGACCCGGCGTCGATTGCGTTTTGCCAGAAAGCGGGTTTGGATTACGTTTCCTGCTCGCCGTACCGTGTTCCGGTCGCAAGACTCGCCGCGGCGCAAGCGGCGCTCTAAGAATTAAGCTGCCCTGAACTGCATCACCTGCCAGCCGAGCCAGCCGGAAGCGCGGCCCAACCAGCCGTTGGGCTTGAGGCCTACCGCTTTCAACACCATCGCCACCAGCCGTTCGATATGGTCCTTGCGGTAGACACGGGCGACCGCGGCGAGATAGCGGCGGGCAGACCGTTTGCGGTCATATTTTTCCTGGGTATCCTTGCCGCGATGCGCCGTGTAAAACGCATAGGATAATTCATCATCTTCGCTTTCGGTGATGCGGCCGAGCGCGACGGCGAAGCGCTTAAACGCGCCCAGTTTTTCTTTTTCCAGGTAGCGTTTCAGATGCGTATAAAACAGTTTGTAATGGCGGAATTCATCGGCGGCGATATGGGCGCAGATTTGTTTCAGCACTGGCTCGTCGGTATATTCGCTGATGGCGGTATAATAGGTGCTGGTGCCGCTTTCGACGACACAGCGGGCGATGAGCTCGCCGCAGCGCGAACCGCGCACCGAACCGCCGCCCCCCACCGGCAATTTGTAGCCATCGGTGAAAGCCTTGAAGCTTTCATCGAAATTAAACGCCGGGTCGGCCAGTTCTGCCCATTGGCGCAGCGCTTTGCCGTGCTGGACTTCTTCTTCCGCCCACAAATGCGCCACCTTCTGGAACTCGGCGTCATCGGAAAAAACCTCGCACAGATAGCGGGCATAGTCGTGGCCATTATGCTCGACCATGCACGCCGATTTCGCGAGCGATACCAGCTCGGGCGCAACCTTACTGCGGTCAAACGCCTGCCAGTCGATGTCATTTAACGTCCAGTTAGCCATGATTATTTCGCTGGTTGTGCCGGATATTCCGCCAGGTTCGCTTCCGATTCAATATCGATCGTCACATCATCGCCGAGCATGGGCAAATATTTATCCATACCGAAATCGGAGCGCTTGAGCATCGTATGCATCGAAAATCCAGCCGTTTTCCTCTTCAGCATGTTGTCGCCGATTTTATTGAGCGTCACGTCGAGCACCACCGGCTTCGCTACGCCATGCAGTGTCAGCGTGCCATAGACTTTGGCCGTCCGCTTTATCGAATCATTTTGATTGACCGCTACCTTGGTGCTCACGAATGTCGCCGTCGGGAACTTCGCTATATCGAAGAAATCCGGGCTTTTTAGGTGCTCGTCGAGCTTGTCGATGCCGGTGACGAGGTTAGCGATGGCAATGGTGGCGGAAACCTTGCTGTTTTCAGGCTTCTGCTCATCGAGCGTGAGCGAGCCTTCAACGCGGGCGAACTTGCCCGACGGGTTGGAAAAGCCGAAATGGTTGATGCGCCAGTCGATATTGGTGTGCGACGGGTCAAACATATAGGTCTCGGCGGCCTGGGCGGGTAAGGCCAAAAGTAAGGCTAGCATTGCGATAAGATATTTCATGGGAATTCTCCTCTGTTCAAATCCTGTGCAATCGCTTACACGATTCACAAGAGTTTTACAATATCGATAGATAGTGCAATTGCAAATAAACTAGACTAAATTACTAATGAATAAATTATCTATACGTTGATATTCTTTTTGGTATGACCCTCAATAGATTGATAGTAAATCAGCGATCTGTTCTTTACGCAAGTTCGTTCACTGCCGTGTTGCTGGCCTCCGCTTGCGCCGTCGGGCCGGACTTTGAGCGCCCTGCCGCGCCGGGGGTAAGCGGCTATATCAAAGGCCCCTTGCCCGAGAAAACCGCCGCTGTCCAGGGGGCGGGCGGCGTGGCGCAGACCTTCGCCGATGGCAAGGATATTCCGGCTGAATGGTGGAAGTTGTTTTCTTCGGCCCCGCTTAATACATTGATTGAACAGGCGCTTAAGGACAATCCCGATTTAGCGGCGGCAGAAGCATCGCTGCACCAGGCGCAGGAAAATCTCTATGCCGGCGAGGGAGCGCTCTTTCCCGCAATTGATGCTAATGGCGGTGCGACGCGCGAAAAATTCTCCCCGGCCGCGTTCGGTGAGACCGGGGTTCCGGCCTCGCTTTTTACGCTGTATAACGCCTCGGTCAGCGTTTCCTACGTTGTCGATATTTTCGGCGGCACGCGCCGCGAAATCGAATCGCTCAAGGCGCAGGCGGAGGCGCAGCGTTTCCAGCGCGAGGCGGCGTATCTGGCTCTGACCGCCAATGTGGTAACGGCTTCGGTGCAGGAAGCATCGCTGCGCGCTCAGGTCAGGGAAACGCAAAACATCGTCGATATCGAGCAGAACCAGCTTAACGTGTTGCAGGAGCAATTCAGGCTGGGCGCGGTCGCGAAAACTGCCGTGCTGGCGCAAAAGGCGGCGCTGGCGCAGGCGCAGACGGCGCTGGCGCCGTTGCAAAAGCAGTTGAGCCAACAGCATACGACACTGGCGGCGCTGACCGGGCATTTCCCTAACGAAAAACTGGAGGAGGATTTCGATCTTGCCACGCTGCATTTGCCGGAGGAATTGCCGGTCAGCGTGCCGTCCCAGCTGGTCGAGCAGCGCCCCGATATCCGCGTCGCCGAGGAACAGTTGCATGCGGCGAGCGCCGAAATCGGCGTGGCGACGGCCAACATGCTGCCGCAGGTGACCCTGACCGGTAGCTATGGCTGGGAAGCGGCGAGCCTTTCTAAAACCTTTTCGCCTTCGAGTAATGTGTGGAATCTGGGCGCGGGGCTGGTGCAGCCGATTTTCCGTGGTGGCGAATTGTGGCATGAGCGCCGCGCCGCCGTTGAAGCGTATAACAAAGCTGCTGCGCAGTATCGCAGCACCGTATTACTGGCATTTAAAAATGTTTCCGATAGTTTGCGCGCGGTGCAATATGACGCCGATACCTTGGCGGCGCAGGATAATGCCGCCCGTGCCGCTGCGGATAGCCTGAATCTGGCGCAGGCGCAATTCAAGGCCGGGGCGATCAGCTACCTGGCGTTGCTCGATGCCGAGCACACCTACGCTCAGGCGCGCATCGGGTTGGTGCAGGCGCAGGCGGCGCGCTTTGCCGATACGGCGGCGCTGTTTCAGGCGCTGGGCGGCGGCTGGTGGAACTCTAATCCTGCGGGCCATGAGGCCGCGCAGGATTTAAGTGAGGAAGAAGCCGATAAATTATGTACAATGGACCAATTGAATCCTGTGCAGCCTGACGGCTCACAGGATTATGAGCAGGATTTCATAGGAGAAGAAAAACCATGAAGAAGCGCATGATAATCATGTTGATCATCGTCGGCCTGATATTGGGCGGCGTGTTCGGGTTTGAAATATTCAAAGGCATGATGATAAAAAAATACATGTCGTCGATGAGCGCGCCACCGCAAACGGTGTCAACGACGGTAGCGGGGTATCAGGACTGGAAGCCGAAGCTGGAGGCGGTCGGCAGCCTGCGCGCTGTGAAAGGCGTCGATATTTCCAATGAACTCGAAGGTACCATCGCTGAAATTCATTTCGATTCCGGAAGCGATGTCAAAGAGGGAGCGCTGCTTTTGAAACAACGCGCCGATGACGATATCGCGCATCTGCATGCGCTCGAAGCCGCGGCGAAGCTAGCGGAGACAACCTATCAGCGCGATGTGCAGCAGATGAAAGTGCAGGCTATTTCCCAGGCGACGCTCGATGCCGATAGAGCGGGTCTCGACAGCGCCAAGGCGCTGGCGGCGCAGCAGCGGGCGCTGGTTGAAAAGAAATTTATCCACGCGCCGTTTTCCGGCCATCTCGGTATTCGTAACGTCGATGTCGGGCAATATCTGACGGCGGGCACGGCTATCGTCACGTTGCAGCAGCTCGACCCCATCTATCTCGATTTCTTTTTGCCGCAGCAGGCCATAGCGCAAATCAAAGTCGGCCAGGATATTACGGTAAAGAACGACGCCTTTCCCGGCAAAACATTCAGCGGAAAAATCGCTGCCATCAATCCGAAAATCGATACGGCGACGCGCAACGTGCAGGTGCGCGCCGAGCTTCCCAATCCCGATCGCGCATTGCTGCCCGGCATGTACGCAACGGCAGAGATCGAAGTCGGCGAGATACAGCATTACCTGACATTGCCGCAGACGGCGATTACCTATAATCCTTACGGCAACACGGTGTTTCTGGTTGAGGAAAAAGGCAAAAACGACAAGGGCGAACCGCAATTCGCCGCCAAGCAGACGTTCGTCACCACCGGCGATACGCGTGGCGACCAGGTAGCGATTTTAAAGGGCATCAGCGAAGGCGACGTGGTGGTGACGTCCGGCCAGATCAAATTGCAAAACGGCTCGCCGCTGCTTATCGACAATTCGGTGCAGCCGAGTAACGACACCAAGCCTGAGCCGAAGGATCAATAAAGCGATGAACGATTATTCGATGAACGATGAATCGGAAGAGAAGAAGGTTAGCCTATGAGTAATGATTTGAACGAATCATCGAATCATGGAGTCAACGAATCATCGGTCCGTTTTACTGACATCTTCATCCGCCGTCCGGTTTTGGCTACTGTCGTGAGTCTCATGATTCTGGTGCTGGGGCTGCGCGCCGTATTTTCACTGCCGATTTTGCAATTCCCGCGCACGCAGAACGCCGTCGTCACGGTGACGACAACCTATTACGGCGCCGATGCCGATGTTGTGGCGGGTTTCATCACGACGCCGCTCGAAAATGCCATCGCCCAAGCCAATGGCATCGACTACATGACTTCGACCAGCCAGAGCGGCGTTTCCACCATCACCGCCAACCTGCGTCTTAACTACGACGCCGACAAGGCGCTGACGGAAATTCACACCAAGATTACTTCGGTCCTGAACCAATTGCCGCCGCAGTCGCAGCAGCCGATCATGACGGTGCAGGTCGGCCAGACCATCGACGCCATGTATATCGGCTTCGGCAGCGAAGTGCTGCCGTCGAACGCCATCACCGATTACCTGCTGCGCGTCGTACAGCCGAAATTGCAGGCGGTCGAAGGCGTGCAGAATGCCGAGATGATCGGCGCGAAAAACTTCGCGCTGCGCGCCTGGCTCGAGCCCGATAAGCTCGCCGCGTATGGCATGACCGCCGCCGATGTCAGCACGGCGCTCGCCAACAACGATTACATATCGGGCTTAGGCAACACCAAGGGACAGATGGTGCAGATCAACCTGACCGCGTCTACCAGCCTGCATTCGCTGGAGGAATTCAGGAACCTCGTCATCAAGCAATCCGGCGGCGCGATTGTGCGATTGCAGGACGTCGCTAACGTGACGCTCGGCGCCGAGGATTACGAATCGCAGGTCAGCTTCGACGGCAAAAAAGCGGTCTATATCGGCATCCAGGTCGCGCCCGCCGCCAATTTGCTGCAGGTGATTCAAGGCGTGCGCAAGGTGTTCCCGAGCATTCAGGCGCAATTGCCGCAGGGTTTAAACAGCGAGATCGTCTACGATTCGACGCGATTCGTGCAAAGCTCGATCGACGAGGTGGTGCATACGCTGGGTGCGGCGCTACTCATCGTGACGTTGGTGGTATTCGCGTTTTTAGGTTCGCCGCGCTCGGTGATGATTCCGGTCATCGCCATTCCGCTGTCGCTGATCGGCACGTTTGTGATGATGCTTCTTTTCGGATTTTCGATCAATCTGCTGACACTATTGGCGCTGGTGCTGGCCATCGGCCTTGTCGTCGACGATGCCATTATCGTCGTTGAAAACGTCAACCGCCATCTCGAAGAAGGCATGAAGCCGATGGACGCGGCGATTCAGGCGGCGCGCGAGCTGGCCGGGCCGATCATCGCCATGACCGTGGTGCTGGTCGCGGTCTATATCCCTATCGGTTTTCAGGGCGGCCTCACCGGCGCGCTTTTTACCGAATTCGCATTCACGCTGGTCGGCGCGGTGACGATTTCCGCCATTGTCGCGCTGACGCTGACGCCGATGCTCTGCGCCAGGTTGCTGAAGCCGCATCTGCATGACGCCAGCGGCTGGGAGGAACGGCTGGTGGACAGAATCGATCACATCTTCGAGCGCGTGCGCGGTACGTACCAGCACTGGCTGCATGCCAGCCTTGATTCGCTGGCGGTGACCGTGGTATTCGCCGCTATTATTCTTGGCAGCATTTATTTTCTTTATAGCGGCGCTAAAGCCGAGCTGGCGCCGCAGGAAGACATGGGCGTCGTCATCACTCAGGCTATCGCCGCGCCTGATGCGACGCTGCAGCAGCGCCAGGTTTATGCAAAGCAGATTTACGATATTTTTGCCGAGTATCCCGAGATGTTCCATGTGTTCCAGCTTAATTCGCCGGGGCAATCCATCGCCGGCATGGTGCTGAAACCTTGGGATGAGCGCAAGCGTACCTCGAACGATTTGCAACCGGTGATACAAAATGAATTGAACCAGAAAGTCGCCGGCGTACGCGTTGCAGCGTTCCAGTTGCCGCCATTGCCGGGTGCTAGGGGCCTTCCGATCCAGTTCATTATCGGTACGACGCAACCGTTCGACCGGCTCAACGACGTGGCGCAGGCATTCATGAAGGAAGCGCAGAAAACCGGCATGTTTATTTTCTTAGACAGCGACCTTAAGATCGACCAGCCGGAAGCGACGGTGGAAATCGACCGTGACAAAACGGCGCAGATGGGGCTTTCCATGAGTGACGTCGGCAATGCGATGGCATCGATGCTGGGCGGCGGCTACGTCAATTATTTCAGCCTGTACGGGCGGTCGTATAAAGTCATTCCGCAGGTGGAACAAAAATCCCGCCTCAACACCGATCAACTGAACGCCTATTATATCAAGACATCCGGCGGTACGCCGATTCCGCTCTCGACCGTAGCGCATATCACCACTAAAACCGTGCCTGAATCGTTGAACCATTTCCAGCAGTTGAACGCAGCGACCATTCAGGGCGTGATGTTCCCGGGCATCACGCTTGGCACCGCGCTGGATAATTTGACGGCGCTTTCCAAAAAAATGCTACCGCTGGGTTACTCGATCGATTACGGTGGACAGTCGCGCCAATACGGGCAGGAATCCTCCGGTTTTGTCGTCACGTTCCTGTTCGCACTCATCATAATTTTCCTGGCGCTGGCGGCGCAGTTCGAGAGTTTCCGCGATCCGCTGATTATTTTAATATCGGTGCCGATGTCGATCGCCGGTGCGCTGATTTTCATAAGCCTGGGCCTTGGCGGCGCCAGCCTCAATATTTATACGCAGGTTGGACTCGTGACGCTGATGGGACTTATCAGCAAGCACGGCATTCTTATCGTCGAATTCGCCAACCGGCTGCAGGTTGAGGGGAAAACAAAACG
>Ga0207058_1132_pt1 | contig 14212 bp, 16 predicted proteins | sample Alteio_BWMinCont_34_FD_153271 | JGI IMG/M metagenome (GOLD analysis project Ga0207058, IMG submission 153271) | Enriched cells from forest soil in Barre Woods Harvard Forest LTER site, Petersham, Massachusetts, United States -... | ecosystem: Environmental > Terrestrial > Soil > Temperate forest >...
ATGGCGTCTATTTTGTCTCTGAGGGAGGTTTTGAATTGCAAAGGATAAGAGAAGTTGTCATATTCGTTCATGAGCTCCTGCATAAAATGTATTACAATTTGGATGAAGCCTCCGTCAATGTGCGAAAAAATACACCATCCTATTGGTCAGAAATGACCAATCAAGACGAGGAATTGACCATCACAGGAAATTTACCCTTTCAAGCAGAAAAGATACCCAAAAATTTGTGTTGTGAGTGGACTGTTTCAAGAGAATTGGGCATTCCCTTTCGGTCCCATCTTGGTATAAACAGATCTCCTGGTGAATCTCTTACAGTTTTCGATATGATAAACGCCCTCGCTCTGGTGAATATTCGAAAAGAGCTTATTGCCATTCCTGTCGAAAGATTATCCCGATTAAAACATCCAGAACATCAAATTTATCCTTTAGAATTTGCACTGTGTTTATGTGTAGTAAGGGCAAATTTGCAGGCGACCGCAAATAAGATCATCTTATTATTAATCCAAGCAGGATTTCACTCAGGAGAAGGGTATGACCCAAGACCCGTAATGGCACTAGCCATCCTTATGGGACGGGAAGATTTAATACGAGCCTTGCATCAAACAAATCCTCTTCTTCCTGAAGATGCCCTTCAATTGGCTTTTGAGAGGTCTCGCCTGAAGATTATGGCCACGTTATTTCCTTATTTTGAAAAAGAGATGAGGTTAACTGCTAATGGACAGTTGACCGAGAGACAGAAACATTTGATGTTGACGTTCCCAGATCGAAATGATGAGGAAATCGGTAGACTCGTCGCTCTTCTTCTGGGCATGGGAGCAGGAAAAGATCTTGAACCATGGAGAGTCAAAGTGATCTGTATGAGTGATGATGCTCTTTTGATATTGCAAAAGTTTCGTGATGTTGGAGTACAAATACCTGCACAATGTATGCGTTATGCTATTCAAGCAGGTAATCTTAAATTAGTCGCAGCACTCGTTAAAAAGGATGGTTTAAAACCAAGCATCACAGACTTATTTCTTGCAGTGATGGAAGAACACAACAATGTCGTTAAGTATCTTCATCGACTGATCGCTCCCTCTGATTCCGATCTTGCTCCCCATGTGGATGAACATCTGCAAAAAGGCCTTTTTAAAAGTCGTGAAGAATTTCACGAAACGTTACAAGCCCTGTTAGCCGAGCCTTAAGGGCGGTTGTGGTTGACAATTCTTTTTCTCTTGCAGTGCAAATTGTATAATTTGTATAATTTGTGGAAAAGGGGGGTATGTATGACATCACACCACATGGCATCCGTTTCTGTATCGCAGGCAAGACATGATATGAAGCACCTTGTCAATAGTGTTGCCTATGGAAAGAAACGTATCTATCTGACTTCTCACGATAAGAGAATGGTGGCGATAGTTCCCATTGAAGACGTAGAAGTCTTAGAAGCGATGGAAGATGCAGAAGATATTCGTGAGGCCAAACTTGCACTAAAAGAAATCGAAGAAAAGGGTAGCATACCTTTTGCCGAAATGAAAAAGCGATTGAGAAAACGATCGAGTTAATTGAACATGAAAAAACCGACGCACCATATTGAGATGGCCCCGCGCTGTGAAGATCAATTGGCAAAAATTCCAAAAGATATACGAAAACTGATTCTCGATCGCATTGAAAAACTTGGTTTTGATCCTAAGCCTCACGGAGTCGAACCTCTGCATGGATCAGAAAAAGGGTTGTTTCGCATCCGTCAAGGGGATTACCGTATTGTTTACAGCATCCAAGACCAGAAATTACTGATTCTAATCGTACGTGTTGTTCATCGGAAGGAAGTCTACAAGAAAAAACATTCGACTTAGCAGATAATGGACATGGACAAGCAGCCATGGACGATAAAATGGACGAACAGCCATGGACAAAATGGACAGAACGTCTATTGTCCATTTTGTCCATGGCTGTTCGTCCATCTTATCGTCCATGGCTGCTTGTCCATGTCGTCCATGTCCATTCCTGTCCATCGTTGTTTTTTCTTTATTGACAAAATTAAGAAATCCTTGATATGTACTGGAATCTGCGCAGAATGACAAGGAGGATTCGTGGAAGGTTACCATGCGGTATACATTTACTTCGCATTGATTTTTTTCGTGACCCTACTAACTCTCGGACTCTCCGGCGTTTTCCCCTCTAATAAAGACACCCCCGCTAAGTTTATGCCCTATGAGTCGGGTATCAAAACCGAAACAAACCTGCTGAGAGAGAGTTTTCCCCTGCGGCATTACCTTGTTGCGCTAGTGTTTCTCGTCTTCGATATCGAAGTGATTTTCACCTATCCCTGGGCCGTTATTGCCAAAAGCATCGGCCCTTTTGCTTTCTATGAGATGACCTTTTTTATGGTCGTCCTATTCGTCGGCTTTATCTATGTATGGCGTAAAGGAGGTCTACATTGGGAATGACACCTAAAGAAAGGCTCCCCTTTCTCACAGCACCTATCAAGGACTTACTCAACTGGGCAAGGAGCAACTCCCTCTGGCCAGCACAGTTTGGACTCGCCTGCTGCGCCATCGAAATGATGTCGGCAGCGGCCAGCAAATATGACCTTGCACGCTTCGGCATGGAGGTGTTCCGCGCTTCACCACGTCAGAGTGATGTCATGATCGTCGCAGGACGCCTCAGCCAAAAAATGGCTCCGGTCCTCAAAATGGTCTACGACCAGATGCTAGAACCTAAGTGGGTCATCGCGATGGGCGATTGCTCCTCGACTGGCGGGATCTACAACAACTATGCCATCATCCAAGGGGTCGATAAAATCGTTCCCGTCGATGTCTATGTGGCAGGGTGCCCACCTCGTCCAGAGGCCCTCATCGATGCTCTCATCATGCTACAAAAGAAGGTGGCTCGCGGCAGGGATTTTGTCCCTGATGAAACCATTCCTTCCAAACTGAGGATGTACCGTGACAGTAAATGACCTTAAAAACCTTTTTGGCAATGCAATTCTCAAGGAATTCCAAACGTTTGGGGAAACGACTTTTGAAGTCGAGAAGGAGAGCCTTTTATCGATTCTTTCCTACTTAAAGCAGTCCCCTACCCCCGGCTACGAGGTACTGATGGACCTCACCGCCGTCGATTTTTTGGAGCCGGCAAGAAAAATGGAAGTGGTCTACTGGCTGCACAACCCCACAAGTTACCTCCGCCTCCGCATCAAAGTGATTATCGAACGCGATGGATCGGTGCCATCCGTCACCGGACTATGGCCTGGAGCCGCTTGGTATGAACGAGAGGTTTTTGACCTCTTTGGAATCTACTTCGACGGACACCACGATTTGAAGCGCCTTCTCATGCCCGACGACTGGCGTGGGCACCCTTTGCGCAAAGATTATGCCCTGACAGAAGAGCCTGTGGAGTTTAAACATGGAGTGCACCCCAGAGTACCTTCGGAAATTATTGGCGTGACAAAGACACAAAAGAATATTAGGTAACTGTATGTCAAAAGCGACATTAGGAATGAATGAACTCGAGCGCTGCGGCGATTTCATGGAACTCAACATGGGACCGCAACACCCTTCGACCCACGGCGTGCTGCGCATCAAACTGGTCCTCGATGGCGAAGTGATCGTCTCTGCCGAACCTGTCATTGGCTACCTCCACACCGGCGTCGAAAAGGAATGCGAAACGCGCACCTACCATCAAGTGTTCACCCTCGTCGATCGTCTCGATTACCTCTCCGGCCCCGCTGAGGAGCATGCCTATGCCTCTGCTGTCGAACGGATGATGAACATTGAAGTCCCTGAGCGCGCCCAAGTGATCCGACTGATCCTCCTCGAGCTAGCACGTATCGGCAGTCACCTGCTGTGGCTTGGCACCAGCGCCTTAGAACTCAATATGTCATCGATCTATATGTATTGCCTCACAGAAAGGGAAAAAATCTTAGACCTTTTCGAGGGGATCTCTGGAGCGCGGATGTTCCCCTCCTGCTGGCGTATCGGTGGACTAGCCAAAGATCTCAATCTTGATTTTGTTGACCAGGCGCGCGCTTTCCTCAAAAGCTTTCCCTCCATGTGGAAAGACATGGACAAACTGCTAACGAATAACTACGTGTGGTGTGAGAGGCTGCAAGAGACCTGCATCATCGACAAAGAGCTCTGTCAGCAGTACATGTGCACCGGCCCTGTGATAAGAGCCGCTGGCGTCCCTTATGATATCCGGAAGGTCTACCCCTACTTGGGCTATGATACCTATGACTTTGATATTCCAACGCGCACCGAAGGCGATTGCTATGCGCGCTACCTAGTGCGTATGGAGGAGATGCTCATCAGTCTTTCTCTCATCGAGCAGGCCCTCGACCGCCTCAAACCAGGTCCCGTGATTACCGATGATAGAAAAGTGGCCCTACCACCGCGCCGTGAGCTTGCTCGCAGCATGGAAGCGGTGATCCACCAGTTCAAACTCGTCAGCGAAGGGTTCCGTCCTCCAGCCGGAGAGATCTACCAATGTGTGGAATCGGCCCGCGGAGAGCTCGGCTATTATCTTGTGAACGATGGTGGCCACAGGCCTTATCGACTCCATGTGCGCTCCCCTTCCTTTCCTCACATGCAGATTTTGAAAAAGGTACTTCCCGGCTCAATTATTTCTGATGTTGTTGTGGCCATTGCCAGCTTAGACCCTATACTAGGAGATGTAGATCGCTAATGCTTACAGAAGAAACCAAACAAGCAATCTTGAAATTGCAAAAGATGTATCCTCAAAAGCGCTCTGCACTTATCCCTGCGCTCCATTTAGCGCAAAGTGAAAAGGGATATCTTCCGAAAGAGATACAGAAAGATGTTGCCAATCTCTTCGACATCGATCCCAATGAAGTGAATTCGATTGTGACTTTCTACGATATGTTCTTCGAAGAGCCAACAGGGAAGCATGTGATCCATGTGTGCAAAAATGTCTCGTGTATGCTGCGCGGTGCCGACGGCCTTCTCTCCCGCCTGTGCAGTCGCCTGAAGGTAGCTCCCGGGGAAACTACCGCCGACAAAGAATTCACCATCATCGCTTCTGAGTGCTTAGCAGCGTGCGACAAAGCCCCTATGATGCTTGTCGATGAGAAAGTGGTGGGGCCGGTCAACGAAAATGACCTCGATAAGATCTTGGAAGATGCGAAAAAAGAGGCTCCTCACTATGGCTGAAAAACGTATATTAATGGCCCACATCAACGAGCCCAACCAATGTGAAATCGACACCTATGAACGCAATGGGGGCTACCAGGCTATCAAAAAAGCGATCCCCGCGATTTCTCCCGCCGACCTCACCGAAATGGTCAAGCAATCTGGCCTACGCGGCCGCGGGGGCGCCGGCTTTGTCACTGGCATGAAATGGGGATTTATCCCAAAAAACATCGCGGAGAGGTATCTCGTCTGCAACGCCGATGAAAGCGAACCCGGAACGTTTAAAGACAGGCTGCTCATCGAAAAAGACCCCCACCAGCTGATTGAAGGGGTCACCCTCGCCGCCTATGCCATCGGAGCCAACTACGCCTTCATCTACTGCCGCGGCGAATTCTATGAAGGGATCGCTAGACTCAAGCATGCCGTCCAGCAGGCAAAACAACGGGGATACCTCGGTAAACTAGAGATCATCGTCCATCCAGGTGCAGGAGCCTACATCGCCGGAGAAGAGACTGCCCAGCTCAATTCGCTAGAGGGATACCGCGCAACGCCCCGCCTAAAGCCTCCATTCCCCGCTGTCGCTGGTCTGTACGGCAAACCTACCATCATCAATAATGTCGAAACCCTCTGCAATGTAGTTCACATCGTCAATCATGGCGTCGAATGGTACCAAAAAATTGGGATCCCTAAAAACACAGGGACAAAAATCTTCCAAGTCAGCGGACAAGTGCAGCGTCCGGGTTGCTACGAGTTTGCTCTAGGCACTCCCCTACGCGAAGTGTTAGAAACCGCCGGATGGATGCTTCCGGGACGTTCCTTCAAAGCCTGCTATCCTGGGGGATCTTCTTGTGCTCTGTTGACAGCGCGCGACTTGGATATCTCGATGGATTTTGAGACGCTAGCCGCTAGAAAATCGGCTCTAGGAACAGCCTCCATCATTGTGATGGATGATTCTGCCGATATGGTTAAGGTGGCAACCCGATTGATGGAATTTTATCAGAACGAATCGTGTGGCAAGTGCACCCCATGCCGTGAAGGCACGCGGTGGATTGTGCAAGTGCTCAGCAGAATAGAAGCCGGCAGAGGCACCTACGAGGACTTGCGTATGATTCAGCAAGTGTGTAACCAGATGGCAGCGAATTCCTTTTGTCCGCTAGCTGTCGGTGCCGCTCCTCCCGTTGTGAGTGCCATTCTGGAATTTAAGGGGGAATTTGAAGCCTATATCAGGAAAAACCCCCACCCAGACCGTGAACCCGAAATGAAAATCTCTTACCCCTATGTGGCAGTATGATTAATTTTACGATCGATAACAAACCTATTAGTGTTGCTAAAGGAACGACTGTTTTCAACGCAGCGAAACAACATGCGATCGATATCCCTATCTTCTGCTACCAGGATCGGATGCCCCCCTTTGGCGCCTGCCGCGTATGCCTTGTCGAAGTGGAAAAAATGGGAAAACTCCAAACCTCCTGCACATTAGAAGCTACTGAGGGGATGGTTGTTAAAACTCAGACTCAGATGGCTGTCGAAGGACGACAAAGCATTTTGGAGTTTCTGTTGATTAACCACCCGCTAGATTGCCCAATTTGCGACCGCGGTGGGGAGTGTCCCCTGCAGGACCAAACGCTGAAATATGGTCCGGGACTAAGTCGCTTTTTCGAAGAGAAACGCCACTTCAAGAAACACCTGCCACTAGGCCCTGTATTAATGCTAGACAGGGAGCGATGCATCGTTTGTGCCCGTTGTACCCGTTTTGGCGACATCATCGCTGGGGATCATGCTTTAGAGTTTAAAGAGAGAGGCTTTAAAACAGAGGTAGGCACTCCCGATAATGAACCTGTCAAATCGAAGTTCATCGGCAATACAATTATGATCTGCCCTGTGGGGGCCTTAACAAGTCAAGTCTACCGCTTTCGTGCCCGTCCCTGGGATAACACACCGACGCACACCACCTGCACACTATGCCCTGTAGGGTGCAACCAGATCCTCGACTCACGCGATGGGGAAATCATGCGCACAAGGTCATGCGAGAATGCGCACGTCAATGATATCTGGCTTTGCGATAAAGGGTGGTTTGGCTATGAATTCTCCGATCATCCCGACCGCCTAAAAACCCCTTTTATCCGTCGGAATGGAAAGCTCGAATCTGCCACTTGGGATGAAGCGTTAAACCTCATCGCGACAAAACTCCGCGCAGCCATGGCAAACAAACAGGTTGCAGGAATGGGCGGCACTCCCCTCACCTTCGAAGAGAATTATTTTTTCCAAAAATTGATCCAAGATGTCGATCATCGGATCGGTATGCCGGCAGAAGAGGGCGTTTCTCCTGGAATGGAAATCACCATCGGAGAATGTGAAGAGGTCAACTTTGCTGTCCTATTGGGTTTCGATATCACAGAAGAGTTTCCTGTCGTCTGGTTACGCCTCAAACAGGCGATCAATAAAGGCGCCCAAACTCTCTTCTTAGGACACTACGCTCCGGAGGTCTCCAGCAACCTTTCCAAAACTGTCCTACATGCCCCTGGAAAGGAATATGAGATGCTCAAACAGTACCTACCACACATCGCCGAGATGGCAAAAAATGGCAAAGGAACGATCCTTGTGGGAAGTCAGTACCTGAATACTCCCTACCGACGACAGATCCTCGCTGACTTGCTCTCCCTAAGAAAACAACACGCGAACCTCTCTCTAAACATTATGGAAGGGCAGGGCAATAGCATGGGAGCTAGCAACACAGGTGTTTCCCAGCAACATACTGCCCGCCAGATCCTCGAACACGCTGCGAAAAGCGGTTGGAATTACCTCCACGTTGCCGGCAGCAACCCAGCTGTCAAATTCTCAAAAACACTCTGGCAGGAAGCTAGAAAGAAAATCGATTTCCTGGTCGTCCAAGATATCTTCCTCTCAGAAACAGCGCAAGAGGCCGATGTGGTCCTCCCCACCGCCAGCTTTGTGGAAAAAGAGGGGCACTTCATCAACATCGGAGGACGCATCGAGAAAATTCGTCCGGGGACGCCCCCCATTCCAGGCACATACAGCGATGGAGATATTTTTGCAATGATCGCCCAAAAAGTTGGTGTCGATCTTTCCTTAGACCGTACGGTGAAAACGCTACTAAATATGGAACACCTTCCCCAACGCGACTGGAATGCTGTCCATATCGATCCGACACCGCCAAAAGCAAACCCCTCAAACGGTGGATTGACAGCCTCCTTCGCCCGCTCGCTTTTCGATCAAGGGGTACGGATGCGCCATAATCGTCACCTAGGTAAATTAGCTAAAGAACCGAAAGTCCGCCTACATCCCCTTGAAGGGATCAAACGAGGCATCAAAAACGACGATGTCGTTAAAATTTCGGCAAACGGTAACACCATCGTGGCAAAAGCCCATCTCGATGAAGGGGTCGCAGCAGGCACGCTCGTGCTGCCTCTAGGCTTCCCATCGGTTCCTGTGCATCAGTTGGCCAACGACCTCATTAATGGTCTGGCTGTGGAGGTTTCTCTATGATTGAAGTCCTTATCAAAGGCATCATCGTCGTTGCGATTCTCATGGGGGCCGCCGCCTACATGACCTTCTGTGAGCGTGTTCTCATGGCACGGATGCAGCTGCGCCTCGGTCCCAACCGTGTGGGGCCCCTGGGCCTTTTACAGCCTATCGCCGATGGACTCAAACTGCTATGCAAAGAGAGCTTCCAACCGGTGGGCGTCGAAAATTTCACCTACTGGCTGGCTCCAGGGATATCCCTCTTCACCGCTCTTGCCGCCTTTGTCTTAATTCCTATTGGCGGAACAGTCTACATCTGGGGACACCCCGTAAACCTCTATATCGCCGATGTCAACGCAGGGATCCTCTTTCTCCTAGCCTTCTCTTCGCTAGCCGTTTATGGCGTTGTGTTGGCCGGTTGGGCCTCGAACAACCGTTATTCGCTTTTAGGAGGACTCCGCGGCACGGCTCAGATGATCAGCTATGAGATCCCTATGGGAATTTCCTTGTTGACCGTTGTCCTTTCAGCCGGCACACTGAGCCTTCCTGAGATTGTGGATGCGCAGCGCGACCACTGGTTTGTCTGGACCAACCCCGTTGGATTCATCGTCTATGTGATCACCGCCTTTGCCGAAACAAACCGAGCCCCCTTCGATATGCCTGAAGCTGAACAAGAGCTCGTTGGCGGTTACCACACAGAATATGGTGGGATGAAGTTTGCAATGTTTTTCCTTGCCGAGTATGTGAATATCCTTGCTGTGTCTGCCATTGCGATCACCCTCTTTTTGGGAGGATGGCATGGCCCTGGGGATATTCCAGTCCTTTGGTTCTGCGTGAAAATTATCGCTTTTGTCTTCTTCTTTATTTGGGTACGCTCCACACTCCCCCGCCTGCGCTACGACCAGCTGATGAGTTTTGGGTGGAAAGTCCTTATCCCCGTAGCGACAATTAACCTTATCGTCACAGCTTATTTTATTTTGGTGGCTCCATGAAAAAGAAATCTGCAATATCCCAAGTGCTCTCCATGTTAGGAGGATTGCTTATCGTCTTAAAATACACCTTTAAAAAACCAGCAACAATCCGCTATCCCGAAGAACGGAGAAAACTCCCTGCACGCTCGCGAGGAAGGCATTACCTCACAAAATGGGCCGATGGGAAAGAGCGATGCGTCGGCTGCGAACTCTGCGCAATTGTTTGTCCTTCGCAAGCAATTTATGTTAAACCAGCAGCTAATGACCCTGAAGATCCCCACTCCCATGGAGAACGATATGCTTCCGACTTCCAAATTAATATGCTAAGGTGTATCTATTGTGGTTACTGTGAAGAGGCGTGCCCCACCGGTGCGATTATCCTCAGCAATGAATTTGAGTTGTCAGGATACACCCGAGAATCTTTGATTTTTACCAAAGAGACACTGACAGAAAAGAATCCTGGGGACTCCGGACGTGACCCCACAAGGGAGATTTAGTGATGACTGGAATAGATATAGCTCAATGGATTTTGGGTTTCTTGCTTGTAGCCTCCTCTTTCGGGGTGATTATCGCCAACAAGCCCGTCTACGCCAGCCTCTCCTTCCTCTCTTCGCTTTTGATATTGGCCGCACTCTTCCTGCTCCTCTCCGCTCAGTTCGTTGCGATTATGCAGATTCTCGTCTATGCCGGAGCGATTCTCGTGCTGTTTATGTTCGTGATTATCCTCTTCCAGGATGCCTACCTGCAAATTGGAAAATTCAAAGCGAGAAGCAACCGATGGCTCCTCACCATTGCGGGAATCAGCTGGGTTCTTCTCCTTGCTGGCGTCGGAGCTGTCATCACGCAATATCCTGTTAGTGCCAATCCCCTACCAGAAGGGTTTGGAACCGTTCAATCGTTGGGACAGGCCCTCTACATCGATTTCTTCTTCCCTTTTGAAGCGGTAATCGTCATTTTTCTCATTGCTATTGTCGGCGCTCTCTACATCGGAAGGAAGGTGCACTCATGAATTACCCCCTCATGCTATATATCAGCCTCGCTATGTTTACCATGGGAGTCATCGGTATCCTCACAAGGCGCAATCCCCTCATATTCTTTCTGGCAATCGAACTGATGCTCAACGCTGCCAACCTCCTATTCGTCTCGTTTGCACGCCAATGGGAAAACCAAATCGGACTGGTATGGGTATTCTTTGTCGTCGTCGTCGCTGCTGCAGAGGCGGCCGTCGGCTTGGCCATCATCATCAATTTGTTCCGTTCGAAGCAGATCGTCGACATAGACCAATACAACGACTTACAAGGATAAGAGATGAGAGGGACGTACCAATACGGATTTTTGATGCACGCAGATGGGGTCAGGCCTGACATTCTGACATTCGTCACTGGGAAGGGGGGATATTCCATCCCAATGTTTGGCATCCCCCCCCTTCCCAGTGACGAATGTCAGAATGTCAGGCCTGACCCCGCAACTATTTCTAAGGGGATAATATGATCTACGCCACTTATATAGGACTCTTCTTGCCATTACTGAGCTCCCTAATTCTTATGCTCTCTTCCTTCAAGATCGGACGTCGCACCACAGGAATCATTGGATGCACTTCAATTTTCCTATCCTTCGTGTGCTTCTCATTACTGCTCCACGCTTACAATATCGAATGGCTCACTCCGCAACATCTCACCCTCTTCGATTGGATCCCCGTCAAAGGAATCGATGCTGATTTCACCCTCTATATCGATCCTCTGGCCCTTGTGATGACCCTCATCATCACCGGCGTGGGCTTTTTAATTCACGTCTACTCCGTAGGATATATGGAACACGACAAGGACTTCGCCCGCTTTTTCGCCTACATGAACTTCTTTGTCTTTTCCATGCTCCTGCTAGTCCTCGCAGGTCATCTCCTCCTCCTTTTTGTCGGGTGGGAAGGGGTCGGATTAGCCTCCTACTTCCTCATCGGCTTCTGGTATGAACGCCCTGTCGCCGCCGCTGCAGCCATCAAAGCCTTTGTTGTGAATAGGATTGGCGATCTCGGACTCCTCCTAGGCCTGCTGCTGACATTCCACCTGTTTGGAACAGGAAACATCGAAGAGATCTCAAAAAAAGCGACACAGATGTTTGCTGTGGGCGCCCCCATGATGACGTTACTCACCCTCCTATACTTCGTGGGTGCCACAGGAAAATCTGCGCAAATTCCCCTACAGACATGGTTGCCCGATGCGATGGCCGGTCCAACACCTGTCTCCGCCCTCATCCATGCCGCGACAATGGTCACAGCCGGCGTCTATCTTGTGGTGCGCCTCCACGAAATCTTTATCTTGGCACCCCTCACCATGGATATCATTGGGATCATTGGGGGCGTCACAGCCCTCTACGCCTCGCTATGTGCCGTTGGACAAACCGATATCAAGAAAGTATTGGCCTACTCCACTGTGAGCCAGCTCGGATTGATGTTCCTCGCCTGTGGTGCCGGAGCCTTCTACGCAGCGATCTTCCACCTCACCACTCACGCCTTTGTCAAGGCCCTCCTATTCCTCTCCGCTGGTAATATCCTTCACATGGCCCATGAGGTCACCGAACTGGAACAGATGGGTGGACTAGCCAAAAAACTTCCTACCACAAATTGGCTCTTCTTAATTGGTGTCCTCGCTTTGTCAGGAATCCCCCCCCTATCAGCCTTCTTCAGCAAAGACTTCATCCTCGAAGAGGAGTACCTCTTAGGACTAACCTCTCTGTACTATGTAGGACTCTGTGCCTCCATTTTAACGGGTGTATATTTGACACGCGCCTATTACCTAGCCTTCCAAGGGCAACCACGGATGGAACGCAGTCTCTTTGATCATCTAAGGGACGCCCCTCGCGTGATGCTCCTCCCCCTCTTTGCTTTGGCCTTCTTGGCAATCGCAGGAGGCTCTTTGGGGTATGCCTATGGTGGAATTTCCCTGTTAGAAGACTTCCTAACGGGCTCTGGCATTTTGGATAAAATCCACAATACAGGATCGTTGCTGACTTGGGAGACCCTCGTTGCCGTTTCAGGGGCCTTTGGCGGCATCATCATCACATGGATTGCCTGCTCGCGTCTCTCTGCTCCTTACGACTCCTCATGGAAAGTTTTGAGAAAAGCCTTCTATATCGATGAGATCTATTATATGGTCTTTGTCCTGCCCCTAAGAGGACTCGCCACCTGGATCGTCGCTTTCTTTGAACCGAAGGTTGTCGATCGCATTGCCACGATTCCTGCAGATACCACCGAAGCGACTTCCATTACCCTGCAACGCACCCAAAGCGGACAGATTCGCTCCTATGCCGCTTGGATGGTTATAGGCACCGTTGTATCACTTATTTATCTTGTTTTTGAGGCATTCTATGCATGATTTGATTACCCTATTCTTTTTCCCTTTTGTTGCAGCAATTGTCGTTTTACTGGTCCCCATACGACAAAAATGGTTTCCCGTGGCGTTGAGTTTGATTCCCCTCTGCCTACTTCTTTATGGACACTCCACCTGGATCGGCACAGATATCGATTATGAAATGCTGCCAGCACTTTCGATCCACTTCCACCTCCATGTCGATCTGCTATCGTTGATTTTCCTTTATATCACCGCTGTGATCACCCCTTTCAGCATCCTCTATTTCCGTCCATCGCTCTATCCCAACGTGTTTTATTTCCTCGCTTTCTTTCTGCAAGGACTCCTCTTCGGTTTCTTTACCGCAAGGGACTTGGCCCTCTTTACCATCTTTTGGGAGTCGATGCTCCTCCCCATCTATTTCATTATGAATGTGTGGGGACACCATCACCGACAACGCGCCGCCATGAATTTCTTGATCTACATGATCGCCGGTTCCGCCCTGATGATTGCTGCAACGTTGGCTCTCTATTTCACAGCCCTTGGAGTCGATGGTCACGGCACCTTTGACTTCAATACCCTAGCAACAGTAGTCCACGCATCGAAATACCCCGCCATCCTAGCTGCAATCTTTCTCCTCGCCTTCGCTGTGAAGACTCCCCTCTTCCCCTTCCATGCATGGCTCCCCGATGCCTATTGCCAATCCTCCACCAGCGGCACCATCCTCCTCGCGGGCCTCCTCTCCAAAGCAGGAATTTATGGATTCCTGCGCATCGGACTAGAAATTTTCCCATTGCAGGTGATCGCCTGGCATGGACTCCTCATCGGATTAGCCATCACAGGGGTACTCTACGGAGCGTTGGCCGCTTGGCGTCAAAACGACTTCAAACGCCTCATCGCTTATTCGAGCTTTTCCCACGTCAATTTCATTCTAGTTGGGGTCTTTGTCGCTGCCGAAGCGGCCTATGCCGGCGCCGTCATCCAATCGATCAACCACGCCGTCACCATCACAGCACTATTTATCGTTGCAGGATGGCTTGAAATGCGCATCGCCACCACATCGATGGCTGAAACAAGTGGATTGGCAAAATACATCCCTATACTTTGCTGGACGACTCTATTCTTTGTTTTGGCCTCTGTGGCTCTCCCTGGAACTAATAACTTTGTTGGTGAGCTCCTGATATTCTTCGGACTATTTGGCATCTACCCATTCGTTACCGTTGTGCTCGGCACATCGGTGATCCTCTCAGTCATTTATATGCTCACCTTTGTTCGTAGGGTCTATTTCGAA
>Ga0207058_1128_pt1 | contig 13904 bp, 17 predicted proteins | sample Alteio_BWMinCont_34_FD_153271 | JGI IMG/M metagenome (GOLD analysis project Ga0207058, IMG submission 153271) | Enriched cells from forest soil in Barre Woods Harvard Forest LTER site, Petersham, Massachusetts, United States -... | ecosystem: Environmental > Terrestrial > Soil > Temperate forest >...
GCACAATATGGAAACGCTGAAATTCATCAAAAATCCAGAAAAGCGCCAGCGCATCGCCCGCGAGACGGTGGAAATCTATGCGGCGCTGGCCGAACGCATCGGCATGCGTAACCTGAAGGACGAACTGCAGGATCTGGCGTTTGCGGAACTCTACCCGGAAGCGCGCGAATCGATTGTCAAGCGCCTGGCGTTTTTGCGCGACCAGGGCGCGGCCGAACTCGAAAAAACCGTATCCGTCATCCGCAAGAAACTGACCGAGGCCGGCCTGCCCGACGCGCAGATTTACGGCCGCGAAAAAAGGCCGTTTTCGATCTGGAAAAAAATGGAGACCAAGCATATCGAGTTCGAGCAATTGTCGGACATCATTGCACTGCGCATCGTGGTCGATGATATCGCGCAATGCTACCAGGCACTGGGCGTTATCCACGCCGAATGGCACACCATCCCCGGCCGCTTCAAGGATTACATCTCGACGCCAAAATCCAACGGCTACCAGTCGCTGCATACGTCCGTGCTCGGGCCTGGCCAGCAGCGCGTCGAAATACAAATCCGCACGCGCGAAATGGACGAAATCGCCGAGTATGGTTTGGCCGCCCACTGGGCCTATAAACAGGCGCATAAGGAAATGAAGGACGGCAAGCAGTTCCGCTGGATACGCGAATTGCTCGACATTCTCGAAAAATCCTCGAACCCTGAGGAGTTTTTGGAAAACACCAAGCTCGAGATGTATCACGACCAGGTGTTCTGCTTCTCGCCCAAGGGCGACATCCTCGCCTTCCCGCGCGGCGCAACGCCGGTGGACTTTGCCTATGCCGTGCATTCGGGCGTCGGCGATACTTGCGTCGGTGCGAAAATCAACGGCCGCATCGTACCGCTGCGCACCAAGCTCAAAAACGGCGACCAGGTCGAAATCATTACCAGCAAAACGCAAACGCCAAGCCCAAGCTGGGAGCGTTTCGTCATCACCGGCAAAGCAAAATCCGAAATCCGCAAATATGTGCGCACGCAGCAACGCAACGAATATATCAATCTCGGCCGCGCTATCCTCACCAAAATGTTCAAGCAGGAAGGCGAGGAATTCATCGAGTCGGCGGTCGATCCGCACCTCCCGACATTCAATAAAAAATCGGTGGAGGATTTGCTGGCGGAAGTCGGCGAGGGACTTATTTCGCGCCAGCAGGTGATGGAAGTAGTCCTGGGCCAGAAAAAAACGCCGCAAGCGGGCGGGCTGCTGTCAAGCCTGTCCAAGCCGTTCCGCAAGAAAAAAGACGGCGCCGGCGCACCGATGCCGATCAAAGGGCTCATTCCCGGCATGGCCATTCATTTCGCCGGCTGCTGCCACCCGATTCCCGGCGACCGCATCGTCGGCATCGTCACCACCGGCAAGGGCATCACCATCCACACCATCGACTGCGAAACGCTGGAAAATTATTCCGACGCGCCCGAGCGCTGGATCGACGTCGCCTGGGAAAAAGGTGATGGCGACGTCGCGCATGTCGGCCGCATCCGCGCCCATGTCAGCCACGAACCGGCGGCGCTGGCCACCGTCACCAACGTCATCGCCAAAGAAATGGGCAACATCACCAATTTCAAAATCATCAACCGCTCGATCGATTTCTTCGAAATCCTGATCGACATCGAAGTCCGCGATTTGCACCATTTGAACAATATCATCGCTAACCTGCGCAGCAAAGAAGTGGTGCAGAGCGTGGAGCGGTGGCAGACGTGAATTGTATTGACATTAGGCATCCATTTAAATAGACTGGCGACATGGTGGGTAACGTAATTTTTGAATATGATGCGGAAAAAAGCAAATGGCTCAGGGACTGCCGCGGGATTGGGTTTGAGGAAATAATTGATTATATTGAAGATGGTTGGGCGCTTGCCATCATCCGGCATCCCAACCAGAAAGCCCATCCCGGCCAACAAATCTATGAGGTTGCGGTTGACGGATATGTTTTTGAAGTGCCTTTTTATGAACATGAGAAAAAACATCATCTAAAAACGCTTTACCGCAGCCGCAAAGCCACAAAGAAACATCTGGACAGAGGAACATTACTATGAAGAAAAAATCGAAACTACCTCCTAAAACAACCAAGTTTTTTGACGACGAGGAGCGCAGACTCATAGAGTCCATAGAAAACAGCTATGAGGAATGGGTAGAAGTGCCCAATATGAAAAAAAAATTGGAGGCTGCCCGCAGGATAGCGCGCAACACGCTGGCGAAGAATGCACGTGTCAATATCCGCATGAACCAGAACGACCTGCGCGGCCTCAAGGCCAAAGCGGCGGCGGAGGGAATGCCTTACCAGACGCTGCTTTCATGCCTCGTGCATAAATATGTCAGCGGCCAGGTGAAGCTGTTTTAAGCGGCAGGGCGGTGGCAGACGTGACCATGCCAAACCACGACGTCATAATCAGCGATGCTGAAGAAAAAGATTTCCCTGAAATCCAGCGGATTTATGCACCCTATGTCATGAATGCGACTGTTTCATTAGAGGAAACGCCGCCAAGCATAGAGGAGATAAAAGCCCGCTGGCGGCAATCGCTCGACAAAAAACTGCCTTATCTCGTCGCAAAAATAGATGGAAAAGTCGTCGGCTATGCCTATGCTTTTCTTTATCGCGCACGAACAGGCTATCGCTTTACCGTGGAAGAATCGGTATATGTCGCCGATGGATTTAAAGGCGCCGGCATCGGGCATAAGTTGCTCAGCGCGTTAATAACGCTATGCCGTGAACAAGGTTATAAACAAATGATCGCCGTCATTGCCGGAACCGATAATGTTGCATCGATCAAATTCCATGAATCGCTCGGCTTTACGCATGCCGGAACGCTGAAAAATGTCGGCTTCAAATTCGGCAAATGGGTCAATACGGTGTTAATGCAGAAAGAATTATGATCACACTCCGCCTCGGCATCAATATCGACCACGTCGCCACGCTGCGCAATGCGCGCGGCGGCGATAACCCCTGCCCTGTCCGCGCCGCATTGCTGGCGGCAGAAGCAGGCGCCGACGGCATCACGGCGCATCTGCGCGAGGACCGTCGGCATATCCGCGACCATGACATCGAGCGGCTTAAAAACGAAGTTCCGTTGCCGCTCAATTTGGAAATGGCGATGACGGAGGAAATGCTCGCCATCGCGCTGAAAGTAAAACCGCATGCCGTCTGCCTCGTTCCCGAAAAACGCGCCGAACTCACCACCGAAGGCGGGCTGGATGCGCTGCGCCTGGAGAAAGAACTGAAACCCTTTGTGCACAAGCTGCAACAAAATGGCAGCCGCGTATCGCTGTTCATCAACCCCGATCACGAGCAGGTACATGCCGCCCAGCGCATCGGCGCGCGCGCCATCGAAATCCATACCGGAAAATATTGCCATCTGCTCGGCAAAGAACGCGAGCAGGAGCGCCACTTGATCTCAGAGGCTGCTATGCTGGCGCACGGGCTTGGCATGGAAGTCCACGCCGGTCACGGCCTGGGTTACGATAACGTCGCTTCCATTGCCGCCATTCCCGAAATCGTGGAACTCAACATCGGGCATTTTCTTATCGGCGAGGCGGTGTTTGTCGGGCTGAAAGATGCTATACAGAGAATGAGAACCATTATGAATGATGCACGGCAATGATCCTAGGCCTCGGCAACGACATCACTGATATAAGGCGCATCGAGAAATCGCTGGCGCGCTTCGGCGCGCGTTTTGAAAACCGCGTCTTCACCAAAGGCGAACAGCAGAAAGCGAGCGGCCGGAAAAAAGCCGGTAAAAAAATCGTCGCCGCGACCTACGCCAAACGCTTCGCCGCTAAGGAAGCCTGCGCCAAAGCCCTGGGCACCGGGCTGCGCGCCGGAACGTTCTGGCGCGACATGGAAGTCGTCAATAGCAAAAGCGGCCAGCCTACGATGCAGCTCTCCGGCGGCGCGTTGAAACGCCTCAAAGCCCTGACGCCGGCCGGCATGAAACCGGTTATTTACGTCTCGCTTTCCGACGAATATCCTTATGCCCAGGCGCAGGTGATTATAGAAGCGTTATGAGCGGAGAAACCATCGTCATCACCCGCGCGAAAGGCGATGAAAAATCGCTGGCGGAAGCATTGCAAACGCGCGGCTACCACGTCATCCATGAACCGCTCAGCGAAATCTTCCTGCGGCACAATGAGCGCCAGGCATTGCAGCACGCTCTGCTTGCCGAACCGGATGCGGTGATCGTCACCAGCCGCCATGGCGTCCACGCGCTGGCACTTCTCTCCGAACTGCGCGACGCCTACCTGCTCTGCGTCGGCGAGGCAACGGCGCGAGCGGCCGAATCGCTTGGTTTTACGCGCATAGGAACAGCCGGTGGAACCGCCGCCAGCCTGATCGAAACCATCACGCAGGGTTATGATGCCGGGTCGCGATTTCTCTATGCATCCGCCGAGCATGTGCGCGTTGATTTTGAAGCGGCGTTGCGCAAATGCAATATGGAAGTAGAGCGCCTCGTGCTTTACGATGCCATCGCCGCGACGCAAATTTCCGATACGCTGGTCGAACAGCTGAAACGCAAACAGATAAACGCCGTAACGTTTTTTTCGCAAAGAGCAGCGCAACTTTTCACCGTCCTCCTCGCTAAAGCCCAGGCAACGGAGGTCGCCTCCGATCTTCACGCCTTCTGCCTAAGCGCCACCGTGGCCGAACCGCTCACGGGAAACGCCTGGAAATCCATCCACGTCGCCTGCGAACCAACGCTTGCATCTGTGGTTCTGGACGTGGATAATATATTCCATGTCCAATGATTCCGAATCTCTGTCCCCGCCCCCGCCGGTAAGCGCTTTTGTCTTCCTGCGCAAGCCGTTGTTTATTTTCAGCGTGCTGTTCGTCGCCTGGATTTTTTTGGGAAAGATCGCCACGCATTTCATGCCGCATCGCCCGGATCCTACCTATTCCGTTGCCGCGCTGCAAACGCCAAGCATCCCCGAACCTGCAAAAGAAAAAGACGCGCAGATCGCCGAATTGCAGCATCGCCTGGACGAAATGGATGCCAGGTTTAAAACGCTACAGGATACGCCCGCCGCAGCCGGCAAACCTTCTGATGACAGCGCCACGCAAGTAAAAATCGCGGCGCTGCAGGCGAGCCTGGACGCGCTCACGCAGGCGCATTCGCTGGAAGCAGGCGACGCCGCCCACCTCACGGAAGCGCTGCGCAAACAGGAAGAAGATATCGCGACCCTCAAGACGCAATTGGCCGATACGCAGGCGAAAAGCCTACGCCGACTGTCGCTGATGGCCGCTTTCGGGACGCTGAAAGATGCCGCCCAGCGCGGCGAATCTTTCGCTGAACCGCTTCAGCAGATGAACGATCTGGCCAAGGATGACGCCCCTATCCAGGCATTGCTGACGCAGCTTGCGCCTTATGCGAAGGATGGCGCCGCCACGTTGCCCATGTTGCAAAGCCAGTTTGAAGCCGCGATTCCGCAAGCCCTTGCACCCGATAATTCGAACACGCTGATGCACCACCTGCAATCGCTGATACGCATCCGCAAAGTCGGCGAGCAGCAAACGGGAGGCAGCGACGAAGCCATCATCGCACGCGCCGAAGCCAAGCTGAACCGCGGTGATGTCAAAGCCGGCGCGGATGAATTGGCAACGCTTTCGCCGCCAGCGGCTGCGGCTTTCGCCACATGGGTCGGCAAGGCGCAGGCGTTCCTGCTCGTCCAAAATACGCTCGCCGGCCTGCAACCGGCACTGCTGCAGGATAAACCGGCATCTGTCGCTGCCCAATGATAACGCTACTCTTATTATTGCTGTTCATCGCCGCGGCCGGCATCGCCGCCGCGTGGATGGCCGAAAATCCCGGCAGTGTCGTCATCCACTGGTTCGATTACCAGATCGATACCAGCTTCGCGTTTCTGCTGCTCGTCGTGCTGGTGGCTACCTTCATCGTCGTTGTTACAACCGGCATCATGCGCCGCTTTATTACGCTTCCGGAACGAATGCTGCAGGCGCGCCAGCTCAAACATTACCGCTATGGCGTGGCGGCGCTCACGCATAGCGTGGCACAGCTCGCCGCCGGCGAGATCGAAAGCGCCGAAGCCCATACGCGTAAAGCGCAGAAATTACTTGGCAACACGCCGCTCGTCCTGCTGCTGTCGGCGCAGATCGCGCGCAGCAAGGGTGACGACGCGGGGACGCGGCATCTGCTCGAACAAATGCTGGGGCATGAGGAAACCGAATACCTCGCCGCCAGGTCGCTCAGCGACGCCGCCAGCCGGCAACAGCTATTCACCAAGGCGCTGGCGCTGGCACAGCGGGCGCACGCCGTCAACGCCAAAGGTTTCGCCGCCGTCGTCAATCTACATGCGCGGCTCGGCGAATGGCAGGAAGCGCTGGCGGCGCTCGACCAGGCCGTGCGCAAGGGACAGCTGAATCTTTCCGGAAGGCGGCGGCTACGCGGCATCGTGCATCTGATGCAAGGGTTGCAATGCCTTGAACAACATCAGCCGGAAGCGGCGCTGGTTGCGGCGCGGCGGGTTTTGAAGGATTTGCCGCGCTTTGCGCCGGCCGTCGCCTTCGCCGCGCAGGCATTCGCCGCCAACGACCATAAGAGAAAAGCGGAAAAACTGGAGGCAAACCTCGCTAAATTACCGCGCGGCGAATGGATATGTTCCGCCTGCAACCACGTTGCAAAAACATGGGCAGCGCATTGTTCTTCATGTGGAGGATTCGACACATTGACTGGTTCTTAGTTCTTAGTTCTTAGTTCTTAGTTCTTAGTTCTTAGTTCTTAGTTCTTAGTTCTTAGTTCTTAGTTCTTAGTTCTTGGTAAAAAGAACTCTAAAACCAAGCACCAAGAACTAAGCACCAAGAACCATCTACAATTGCGGTGCAAGCGCCGGATCGGGCAGCTGCTCATGCGATGCCTCGGAAGCGGCGGGCGTACCGGCATCTTCGGCAGGCTTCACATCGGCAGCCTGCGACGGCAATTGCGTAAATACCGGCTTGGAAGCAGCCACGCGGTGAACCGGCAACTGGCTGGCGTCCTGCGCATGCTGCGCCAACGGCTGCATCTGGGCGGCAGGCGGCGGATCGGCCGTGATCGGCTGATAACCGGCCAGGCGGGTTTCCCAGCCCGGCATCGGCCGACGATAGCACAGAATATCCTGGTAGACATGGTAACAATAAGACGCGGCAATGGGCTGCGGTGGCTTGGGCACGCTCGGCCTCATCCAATCTGCGATATGGTCGGTTGCTTGGTAATAGCCATCTTTGGCAGCGTTGCCCGTATTTTCCGCATGACCGATTGCTTCGTCAGCGCCCGCCTGCACGACAGCCCCGGTGGCTACGGCCGCTTGTTTTACATCATGATACGTATCGCTGACGTTATCGGAAACGGTCTGATCAGTGTCTTTAACCGCCGAACAGCCCGCAAGGGCTACGCTACAGATAATCGCCAGGGTAAGGTTGCGTTTCATAGATTTTCTTTCTCCGGGTAATGAAGAAAGCAAACTTTGTGCCAACCCGTCATCCTGAGCGTAGGCCGTAGGCCGAAGTCGAAGGATGACAGGACAACTGACCGTTAACGAAAAACTTTGCTTCCGCGCTCAAGATGATATTCAATGGTTTCCATAACCTTATCCGTGATTGGCCCAAGCTCTGGCTTGAGCTTATTGCGCAAAGCGAGTGTAGCCTCATATTTTTGATTATCCAACTGCTCCTTGCGCATTCTATACTCATCTTCCATACGCCAATCTCTGTTCTCCGGTCTTAATGGATCTACCGATGGTGCGACATTATTCCCCATTGCATCGTATACCGCTACAAGGGCTTTACATTCTGGCCAGCTTTTTACTGCTTCAATGATACCTTTGAACGCTAATTCCGCTTGCTGTTCCGCCGCACTATATTTTTTTCCGAGTTCTGAGAGTTTTGACATACGATCCTCCTAAAATGGATACAACTTAAGGTTGATTCCTACGGATTATATTGCACAAAAATTAACCTTTTGTTAAAAATATACACGAAATTCGTGGTTATGCCAACATCTTCTTCAATAATTCGTTAACCGTAGCCGGGTTAGCCTTGCCGCCGCTGGCCTTTATCACCTGGCCTACGAAAAAGCCGAATAGCTTATCCTTGCCCGAGCGATATTCGGCAACTTTATCGGGGTTGGCGGCTATGACTTCGGCAATGACTTTCTCAATCGCGCCGGTGTCGGTGACTTGTTGTAATCCTTCTTGTTCAACAATGTCTTTAGCCGATTTTCCTGTCTCAATCATTTTATCGAGCACGTCTTTAGCAATGTTACCCGAAATGGTCTTATTCTCGATTAATGTCAAAAGCCATCTAAAGGCATCTGCTCTGACTGGTGACTGATCAATATTCACGCCTAATTTATTAAGTCGTCCAAACAATTCGCCGGTCATCCAGTTGGCAGCAAGTTTTGGATCAATCAGTGGAAATTTTTCTCCTTGTAAAGGAGGTTCACCGATCAACGCTTCATAATAATCAGCATATTCCTGCTCGGCGACGATAACACCCGCATCGTAAGCCGACAGGCCAAACGTTTCCATATAGCGACTTTTTTTCTGGTCGGGCAGTTCGGGCAGCGTTTTTCTGATGTCATCAACAAATTGTTGCGTGAGCTCGAGCGGCAACAGATCGGGATCGGGGAAATAGCGGTAATCCATCGCATCTTCCTTGCTGCGCATGGTCCGCGTTTCGCCTTTGCTGGAATCGAACAGCCGCGTTTCTTGGTCGATTTTTCCGCCGCTTTCGAGGATTTCCACCTGGCGCATCGCCTCGAATTCGATGGCTTTATGCAGGAAACGCACCGAGTTGACGTTCTTGATTTCGCAGCGCGTGCCGAGCTTATCGCCGGGTTTGCGCACCGACACGTTGGCATCGCAGCGCAGATTGCCTTTTTCCATGTCGCCGTCGCAGGCGCCGATGTAACGCAATATCGCGCGGAGTTTTTTGATATAGGCCGCCGCTTCGTCCGCCGAAGACATTTCCGGCTCGGAAACGATTTCCATCAGCGTCACGCCGGCGCGATTCAAGTCGATATAGCTGTATTTCGGGTTATATTCATGCAGCGATTTCCCGGCATCCTGCTCAAGGTGAATGCGCGTCACATTGACTTTTTTCACTTCGCCGCCCGGCATATCGAGCAGGATTTCGCCCTTGCCGACAATGGGGTCGAGGAACTGCGAAATCTGGTAGCCCTGCGGTAAATCAGGATAAAAATAATTCTTGCGGTCGAACACACTTTTCAGATTAATTTTCGCGCCGATGGCAAGCCCGGTGCGCACCGCCTGCTCGATCGCCATTTCGTTGATGACCGGCAGCATTCCGGGCATCCCGGCATCGACAAACGCCACATTCGTATTCGGCTCGTTGCCGAACACTGTGCTCGCGCCGGAAAATAATTTCGACTTGCTCGTCACCTGAGCGTGAACCTCAAGCCCGATGACGATTTCCCAGTCGCCTGTGTTGCCTTTGATAAAGTTTGTATTTTTCATGTTGATCTCAAAAAGCTGGAAATCTTCCGATAATACGTTTGCCATCATGCGTTAAACGGCTAGTAAACAATTCTGGCGAATCACTTATGGCATATCCAACGGGCGATGATGGATAATTTTTATCTATTCCAATGCCCAGACGATTGGCAACTTCACGATATACGGAGTACTGGCGATGATAGGTAAAATCATCGGGAGAAAGCCGGACAATTTTTTCCAGAGGCATCAATTTTAGCCCCATCGTTTCCCCATTCGATGCGTTGGTGACTTTAGCCTGATAATCCGGCTTTTCGCATTTTTCGATATGCTTTTTGATAACCTGCATTTCCTTAGGCGATAATTCACAAGCATAGCCGACATATTGCACCGCGGGGTCTTTTGTGTAAAAATCTTTTCCTTCCAATATTAAGACATGCCTTGACATTTCCGGAGTAATGATTGAGTTGCCTTGATGATCGCATACTTCTTCTCTCCATGCCTCTCGCAGAACACCCGCACACGATTGTTCAGGTTTCTCCGTATAACCACCCAATGCACCGTATTTATAACGTCCGTCACTGCCCCGTTCTTTACGGACGTGTAACAGCGCAACAATCTCTCCGCTATCCGGATCTTTTCCCCAATAAACGCAAAATGCACCCGAATTGAAAATAGCGCCGCGTCCTAACTGGTATCCTGATGTTTCAGCCCATTCAGGAGGCGCCCCTAACAATGCCGGGGCAATGTGCTGTTCAATAATTTTCCTGCGACGGCTGCATTCTTTAAGGCGGTCTTCTTTATTCAAACCGTCCAAGCTTGGAAAGGCATCGCGAATAATTTTGCTGATCGCTTCACTAACTAATGCGCTAACTGGTATTTCTTCCGAGGAACTCATACCACCCTCCCTGCAAACCCAATCGCCTGCTCCAGCGCATACGCTACATTCAGCACCGTTTCCTCATCAAACGCCTTGCCGATCAGTTGCAACCCAAGCGGCAAGCCATCTTTATTCAAGCCACCGGGAATCGAAATGCCGGGAAGACCGGCAAGCGACGTCGGCACGGTGAACACGTCGTTTAAATACATCTCCACTGGATTGCTCGGCTTATAATCGAAACCAAACGCGGCGCTGGGCGCAGTCGGCGTTAAAATCGCATCGACTTTTTCGAAGGCTTTTTTGAAATCATCGGCGATCAGCCAGCGCACACGCTGCGCTTTTTTATAATAAGCGTCGTAATAACCGGCGGAGAGCACATAGGTGCCGATCAGGATGCGTTTCTTGACTTCGGCGCCGAAGCCGGCCGCGCGCGTTTTTTCGTACATGGAGGTAAGCCCTTCTTCCGCGCCGACGCGCAGCCCATAGCGCACGCCGTCATATCGGGCCAGATTGGAAGAACATTCCGCCGGTGCCACGATATAATAGGTCGCCAGCGCATATTTCGTATGCGGCAGACTGATGTCGATAATTTCCGCGCCGGCGTCTTTCAACAATTGTATGCCCTTGTCCCACATGGCGAGGATTTCCGCATCCATGCCGTCGGGGCGGTATTCTTTCGGGATACCGATTTTTTTGCCTTTGATATTGCCCGTGAGTGCCTTCTCAAAATCGGGAACGTCCAGCGGCGCGCTCGTTGAATCCTTCGCGTCATGGCCGCACATGACGGAGAGCATAATGGCGGCGTCGCGCACATTGCGTGTGGTCGGCCCGGCCTGGTCGAGTGAACTGGCAAAGGCGACAATGCCATAGCGCGAGCAGCGCCCATAGGTCGGCTTGATGCCGACTATGCCGCAAAAAGCGGCGGGCTGGCGGATCGACCCACCGGTATCCGTGCCGGTCGCCGCCGGGCATAAATAAGCCGCCACCGCCGCAGCAGACCCGCCGCCGGAGCCGCCCGGTACCAGATCCTTATTGTTTTTCCCGCGCCAGGGATTTTTCACCGGCCCGTAATATGACGTCATATTCGACGAGCCCATGGCGAATTCATCGAGGCTTGTTTTGCCCACCAGCACGCCGCCTTGTTCCCAGATTTTCTGCGTGACGGTCGATTCATAAGGCGGCTTGAAACCATCCAAAATATGCGACGCAGCGGTGGTCAGAATATCTTTGGTGCAGAATAAATCCTTGATGGCAACCGGAATCCCCTCAATCAACCCACCCTGCCCTTTGGCCAATTTTGCGTCCGATGCCTTCGCCATTTCCAGCGCACGGTCGCGCGTAATGGTGATAAACGCGTTATAATCGGCGTTGGTTTTTTCAATTTCAGTCAGATGCGCTTCCGCCAGCTCGACAGCGGAAAACTCGCGCTTGCGCAGCGCGTCGCGCATGGTGGAGAGGGTGAGGGTATTAAGACGGTTTGACATTATTTTCGCCATCGCCTTCCAACATTTCCAGCGTAATACCCGACAAGGCACGTTGCAGGCGCGCCAGCGTTTCCTGCATGTCCTGCATCATAGCCGCTTTTTCCTCTTCGGTCGGCGGCGTTTCAGACTCGACCATGTTCTTCAGACGCTCCTTCACACGAACCGATTCATCGGCTACGTACTTAGCGATAAATGTTTTGTCGTCCATAAATCCTCCTCTAATTACTCCATCACCTTCGGCACTTCAAAACAGCCATATTCGGCCTTGGGCGCGTTTCCCAGCACGGCATCCTGCTGGTTGCCGTCGGTGACTTTATCCTCGCGCCAGGGTAGTTTCACCGCTGCGACCGAGGCCAGTTGCGGGATACTATCCGTGTTCACCTCGTTCAACTGATCGATCCATTGCAGCACGCCGGAGATTTTCACGGCATACTCTTCTTTTTCGGCTTCCGTAAGCTCAATACGCGCCAGCCTGGCAATTTTGGCGACGTCCTTTTTATCCAGTGCCATAAATACCCTTGCATTAGTGAGAGAAGCCCGGTTTTAATGGGAATCGTTAATAATGACAAGTATATTGTCATCCTGTGCGAGGCAAAGCCGAGGCACAGGATCCCGTGCAAACTGATAAAGATCCTGTGCGGCTGCTTTGCAGCCCACAAGATGACAGGAAAATATGCTTCTCCCCTCCCAAGCTGAATTCGCCAGTCTCCTGCCGCGTGAGTCCCGGCTGCTTGGCCTCGATGTCGGCGAAAAAACCATCGGATTGGCGCTTTCCGACCTCTCGCGCACCATCGCCTCGCCGCTTGTGACCATCGAGCGCAGCAAATTCACTAAGGACATGGAAAAACTTAAAGAAATAATCGCCACGCACCAGGTGGCCGGGCTAATCATCGGCTATCCAGTCAATATGGACGGCAGCCTCGGCCCGCGCACGCAATCGACGCGGACCTTCGTCTCGAATCTGGGCAAGCATATCAACCTGCCGATGCTGCTGTGGGACGAGCGTATGAGTACCATGGCCGTCGAGCGCGTGATGCTGGATGCCGATTTGTCGCGGGCGCGGCGCGGAGAATTGGTGGACAAGCTAGCGGCCGCTTATATTCTCCAGTCGGCACTCGATACGCTCAAGATGTCAGGTAACAGATGACAGAAAATTCACTCTTCCCTGCCGTCATTTGCTATGAGATACTCTTAATTGTACGAAACACCCGCTTGGGAATTTTTGTAGGAGAATGTAGGAAAATGTCGGAAAATGTCGGAAAATCCCACCCCCCTCATACACTGGCGCTCGCTATCGTATGATATTACTTTTAGCCTGCCTTCTTGCTTATCTGATGGGATCAATTCCGTTCGGGCTATTGCTTACCAAAGCCGCCGGGCTGGGCGACGTGCGCGCCATCGGCTCGGGCAATATCGGCGCGACGAACGTTTTGCGTACCGGCCATAAGGGGCTAGCAGCGCTGACGTTAGTGTTGGATGGGGCAAAAGGGTATGTAGCATTTTACGCTACAGCATACCTGCTATCGTCTTGGGCCATGGATGATGCAGTAGGTCTTTTTTTAATCTGGGTAGTGCCAGTAGTTACGGTATTAGGGCACATGTTCCCTGTCTGGCTCAAATTCAAAGGCGGCAAGGGTGTAGCCACGGCATTCGGCATTACGCTTTTTCTGCTTCCAGCCGTCGGTGCTGTGGGATTGGCGTTGTGGCTGGCAACATTTATGGTAACCCGCATTTCTTCGCTATCGGCGCTTATTTCCATCAATGCCATACCCTTTATCGCATTAGCTGCCCAAGGTATAATGGCATTCGTTCCTTTATTCGTGATCGCTTTGCTCATAACCTGGCGTCATAAAGACAACATCAAGCGCCTGCTCGCCGGCACGGAACCTACATTCGGAAAGAAACCATGATCTCCAACTTCTCCATGCAATACCCAAGCCTGGCGGCCGAGAATCCGCTCGATGTGCTGCGGCTAATCCGTACGCAGAATGTCGGACCGGTGACGTTTTTCCAGCTTATCCGGCGTTTCGGCACGGCAGCGGAAGCGCTTTCGGCGCTCCCCGAAATGTCCGTG
>Ga0207058_1135_pt1 | contig 13726 bp, 13 predicted proteins | sample Alteio_BWMinCont_34_FD_153271 | JGI IMG/M metagenome (GOLD analysis project Ga0207058, IMG submission 153271) | Enriched cells from forest soil in Barre Woods Harvard Forest LTER site, Petersham, Massachusetts, United States -... | ecosystem: Environmental > Terrestrial > Soil > Temperate forest >...
AGGAGCATCTTCGCGTAACGGGGACAAATAAGGCAGGAAATCCATGCCTACAGCATACCTGAACGCGCCGTAGTGGCAATCAGTCTTCGGTGACAAGAGAGGGGGAGTTTTTGACGGAATTATTCCAGATAGGATGGGGACGATTTAGAAGATAAGCCGGGGATCGACTGGCAGTGGTCACGTTCACTCCCATCCAATTCGGACTGCCTTTTGCTTAACAATTCCGTAATTCCGTTAATTCCGTCAAAAATTCAGCGCTTCTTAAATCCGATACTTCGCTTTCAGATAATCCATGAAGTAGGTCGCCTTCGTCGATTCGCCGGTGGCGCGTTCGATCAATTCTGACGGGGAGTAGCGGCGGCCATGCCGGTGAATCTTTTCCTGCAACCATGTCAGCAAGCGTCCGTAATTGCCTCCTTTGAGATCGGATTCCAATCCGGGGACTTGTTGTGTCGCGGCATGAAATAGTTGGGCGGCGTTCAAGGTGCCGAGTGTGTAGGTGGGAAAATAACCGATCAGGCCGAGGGCCCAGTGAGTGTCCTGTAGGCAACCGCGCGCATCGTCCGGCACGGGGATTTGGAACAACTCCTCGAAACGGGTGTTCCAGGCGCGGGGAAGATCGGCCACGGCCAGTTCTCCCGAAACGAGCCGTTGCTCGATTTCGAAGCGCAGGATGATGTGCAGATTATAGGTCGCCTCATCGGCTTCGACGCGGATGTGAGTCGACTTCACGCGGTTAACGATGATCCAGAATTCCTCCAGCGACAGCGCGGCGAGATCGAGAAATTGTTTCTGCACACGCGGATACCATTGCTGCCAGAACGACAGGCTGCGGCCCACCTGATTCTCCCACAAACGTGATTGCGATTCGTGAATCCCGAGCGAAAGATACGTGCCCATCGGCGTGCCAAATTGTTCCGGCACGAGCCCCTGCGTATAGAGGCCATGCCCCGCCTCGTGCATCACGCCAAAGAGCGAACTGGTGAAATCCTTTTCGTTGTACCGCGTGGTCAGGCGACAATCCTTCGGCCCCATCTCGGTGCAGAACGGATGCACCGTGGTGTCGATCCGGCCCGCACCGAAATCGAAGCCCATTGCCTCGGCCACTTGACGATTCAGCGCCTGTTGCGCAGGAATCGAGTAATTTCCATCGAGCCGCGCGGGATCGACTGCCCCGGTGATTTCCTGCAGGCGAGGCAGCAGCGGTGTGAGTTGCTTTTGAAGATCGGCAAAGACCGGCGCGAGATCGGCGGCACGCGCACCAGGTTCGTAACCTTCCAGCAACGCATCGTAAGCGCAGGTTGTATAACCCCAGGCATCGGCCTGCTCGCGCACCAGCCCGAGAATTTTTTCGAGCCATGGCGCAAAGGAGGAGAAATCCGATTTGCTTCGCGCCTGCGCCCAGGTCTCGCGGGCCAACGACGTAGTCCGGGCAAGTTCCTCCACGAGACGACCGGGCAATTTCGTCGCACGATCATAGTCGCGGCGCCACTCGCGTACATTCGCCGCACGGAGAGCCATCTCCTCTTCATCTGAGCATGACGGCAATTGATCCTCGCAGGCCTTGATCCAATCGCCCACTTCCGCACTGGTGCCGAGACGATGCGTCAGACCGGCGAACTGCCCCAGTTGCTCGGCACGATAAGCCCCCGCCTTGGCTGGCATGTAGGTTTCCTGGTCCCACGACAGGACGCTGGCGGCACTATTATAGAGAGCGATTTCCTTGGAGCGTTGCAGGAGAGATTCGTAGGCGTTCATGAGAAAATCATTTTTGACGGGATTAACGGAATTAACGACTGAAAAAGCGGACAAATTTAACAGGAAAACATGAAGACATGAAATACATGAAGGAAACAACAAGAAATCTTTCTCGAAATAATCCGTCGTCTTTCGACAAGCTCAAGATGACGAACTTTCGAGAGAGGTTTTGTAATTCTTCAGAAACTCATTTCATGTATTTCATGTCTTCATGTTTTCCTGTTAAATTCGCATGCCCTCGATGACCATGTCCACACTCCCTGATTTTGCCCAGCCTGTGAGCCGCCGAGCGTGGACTAAACGATTGCTGGGACCGATTGACGAGGCGACATGGGATGAACTCGCGCGCGGACTCTTCGCTTGCCAGTTCGCGCGGGTTCCGGCCTATCGCCGACTTTGCACTGCCCACGGAATCACCCCAAAACAGCTCGTTTCGTGGCGCGATATTCCCGCCGTCCCGCAACAACTCTTCAAGCGCGAAAAGCTTTTTGTCCACGGTTCCGCCAAACCTGCCGCTGTCTACGAAACCAGCGGCACGACCACCGGTCAGCCGGGACGGCAGCATTTGCTGAGCACGGATATTTATCGCGCCGTTTCGATTGAAGGAGCGCGACGAGTCGGACCTCTTCACAGCAATCCGCAATTTCATTTTCTTACGCCATCGCCAGCGGAAACTCCTCATTCATCGCTGAGCGCGATGTTCGGCTTCTGGCAAAAGGCTTCCGGCCAAGCGGACTCCCTCTTCTGGATACGCAAAGGCCGCTTTGAGTTCGACGGACTGCGCGAAACGCTTTCGCAGGCAATCAGCGTGGGCCAGCCGGTAGCCATTTGCGGAACGGCGTTCAGCTTCGTCCATCTGATCGATGCGTGGGCCGATCTCCCTCCGTTGCGCCTTCCACCCGAAAGCTGGCTGCTGGAAACGGGAGGCTTCAAGGGCCGCAGTCGCGAGGTCTCCAAGGCCGAACTTTACGCTCAGCTTGCGCAAATCTTTACCGTCCCCGATTACGCCATTTGGAATGAATACGGCATGAGCGAACTTTCCAGCCAGGCCTACGCACATGGCACATCCGGCCTTCACGGAACTCCGCCGTGGACTCGTGTGCTGGTTTGCCATCCCTCCACAGGTCGCGAAGTCAGTGTTGGCCAGCGTGGGCTAATCAGATGGTTCGACCTGGCCAATGTCGATTCGGTTCTGGCGTTGCAAACCCTCGACCTCGCCGAGCGAACCGCGTCCGGTTTTCGACTTCTTGGTCGCCTCTCCCGCACCGAGCCGCGCGGTTGTTCCCTCAGCGCGGAAGATTTGACAACGAGCGCTACGCGTTGACCTTTATCCCGGCGTGCTTTCCAACAAAAGACTCGCCGATTGGGCCGTTCATATAAATACTCATTTCTGCATCCATGAAAAGTATGCATATCCCTCACCGTCTTTTGCCAACCATCGCCTGGATCGCGTTAGCCGTTGCGGGAAGCAACTTTTCGCTTTTCGCCCAAGATAAACCGACCTCTTCCAATTATGTCTCTGTCGATCAAATCAAGGGAATCGGGAAGTATAAACTCGGCCAGAACTTCACCGAATTTCCTCCGGGCGTACTGCAAGTGATCGATCCCAAGGCCCATGGCGTTCTCTTGCGCGTAAGTCCGTATGGAGAAAATTATCTCGTCACCGATGTGACTGGATTGACCTGGGGCAACATTCCATTGTCGGGACTGGTCCTCACCTTTCACGCTGGCATTTTGATCGATATGCAAGCGGCGTTGAAGGCCAAGACGTTTGATTTCTACGCTGCCGACCGGGCCTTCAAATCGAAGTATGGCCCCAATGATTCCAAGACGTATCCGGTGGAAACGTGGAAGGGAAATCGGACTGAAGTTACTCTCATTTTTCCGGACGCGGACCTCAAGGATGCCAATTCGATCGATGCTCCGTCCGAGGGTAAGATCAACATCTTCGATCAAGGTCAGTGGGCTAAATTTGAAGCTGCCCGCATTGCGGCGCTGAAGGACATTCTCGACAAGCGTTACCAGACCTCCGCCAAGACCGTGCAGGCCAATTTATAGTGTCGCGCGTCCTGACCACCTTACTCACTCCGTTGACCACCCGCCAGCGCCTCGACCTCCTCGCCCACGCCTATCCGCGACTTTTTCCGCGTGCGGAATTGATCCGGCTGCTGCGCGCGCAATTTGGCCATATCGATGCGCTGGATGGCTGGATTTCGCGCGATGGTGTCCGCGTTCGGGCCCGCACACCCAAGCTCATTTATCATGTCTGCGCGGGCAATCTCGCGGTATCGGCTTGGACGAGCTTGATGCACGGACTTCTGCTCGGCGCGCGCAATGTGGTGAAGCTCCCCGGAGATCGCGACGATTCAAGTGCCCGTGGGGAAATCCTGCGCTTTATCCGAGGACTGCCCGCACCTCTGCGCAAGTTGGTGGAAACGCACCGGAAGCTCGACGTTGAGATCTTGCGTCGTGCCGATGCCGTCGTTGCTTTTGGATCCGATGCGACCATGGCGAGCCTCCGTGATCAAACGCGCTGGGACCAAAAATTCATTGCTCACGGTCACGCGCTCAGCCTGCTTTGGATTTCCGATCCAAGTCTATTAACCACACTCCAAGCCCGCGCGTGCTCTCGAGATATTCTCACTTATGACCAACTGGGATGTCTTTCTCCACAGGCCATCTACGTGCCGCGTGGAGCCGACATCGTTGCACTGGGCAACAAACTCGCGGTCGCCTTGGAGGCTCATTGGCGCACGATCAAACTGAAACCCGCGCGTCCACTTTCCATCGCGGCACGGATTGTCGAAGCCCGCGATGTGGCTCATGCGCTTGGCCATCGTGTCTGGTTGTCGCCGCAAAATCATCTGGGCTGGATGCTCATCCACGATCCCGATCCAACTTTTCAACCGTCACCCCTTCACGGCGTCATCTATTTGCGCGAGATCGCGGAATCGAAGTTAACTGCCGCGCTCGCATCCGTCGCCGGACGCATCTCGACCGTCGGTGTCGCGGGCGGAATCTCCTCGCGTTTGGAAAATGTCTTTCTTAGCCTCGGCGTTTCACGTTTCTGCCCCGCCGGACATATGCAATTTCCACCTCTCACATGGCATCACGATGGCCGCTCCACCTTGGGCGACATGGTCACTTGGGTCGACTCTGAAAGGGGAGCGTGAGCACTCCTTCCCTCCACCGATCTCCCTGGCAGCGTTGGGCCGCGTGGGGATTCTGTCTCCTGATTTTCCTCGCCATCGCGAACGATGTTCGTCGCTTTCCCGCGAAGCACACCACGATGCCGACTTATCGATTTGCTTCCACACAATGGTGGAAGGGTCTGGATCCGTACACGCAAGATCAACATGGAGGCTTCCTCTATTTCCCCCAAGCGGCGTTTCTTTTCACACCGTTCAACGTGCTGCCTCTCGCTCTCGGCGACCTTTTCTGGCGAGCGGCTACGTTCGGACTTTTTCTCTATGCGTTGGTGCGCCTGAATGATTTTTTTCTGTCCCGTGACAACGCTCGATCAGCCAAAAGTTTTTTCATTCTATGCCTTCTGGCGGTGCCGAGCTCGTTGGCCAGTCTGCGCAACGCCCAATTTGATTTGCCGCTGGCCGCGTTGATCGTCCTGACGGCGGCGGAAATCTCGGCGTCGCGCTGGACTGCCGCAACGGTGTGGATCTGCGTGGCCGTTGCGCTCAAGCCACTGGCCGTGGTTCCACTTCTTCTCTTCGCTGCCATCTACTGGAAACTCATTCCGCGCGTGATCATCGGTCTTCTCATAGTGATTGCACTGCCTTTCCTCCACTGGAATCCCTCCTATGTGGCACACGAATACGTCCGCTGTTTCCAGACGCTCATGTCGGCATCCAAAGGAGATGAACCCAAGTATAGTGATCTGGCGGCGTTGCTTTCGCACGTTGGCTACGATCCGTCCTACGAGCTGAAAACCGTCGCCCGGGTCATATTCGCGCTCATCTTTTTGGTCTTCGCCGCGATCGGCGCACGACGGCTCAATCGCATCGAAGCCGCCTGGGTGATTGGCGCGCTTAGTGCGGACTACCTAATGCTTTTCAACCCCCGCACCGAAACCTGCTCCTACGTTTTTCTCGGACCGTGGGTGGCCAGCCTCGCGTTACTTTATTCTCAACAGATCGGTCGCAATTGGCTCGTCTGGCTTTTGGGCATTGGCTCCCTCTGCCTGGCGTGCGACGGTTTCCCGAAAATCGGTCACTTCAGCATCCACGATATGACCGACCGCTGGCTCAAACCGCTTATCGCGCTGCTTTTCCTTCCGGTGCTGATTCAGTTTATTTTTGAGCAGCGGAAGACATCCGCAAAAAACGATCCGGCATTCTGAACTTGTCGCACACTCGTGTGGCAGGATCAGTTCTGCCTGCCTTTTTCCTCGTTCCCAAGTTGCACTTGGGAACGCACTTGTCGGCGAAGCTTTGCTTCATCTTCGGGGCAACGAAGTTGCGGGGACACGGACATTCCCAAGTGAAACTTAGGAACGAGGGGAATTAATCAGTTCGCCCCGCAAGGATGACGGATCGATTTGTTGAATACTTTATTTGGCTTGGATCAGTCACTTCCGCTAAGATCACGCATGCCCTCATCCGTCGTCATGACTTCGCCGCCGAAAGGTCCACGGCCCAACATGATCCGGCGTTTCTTTCAGACCCTCGAGTTGATCAAGTTTTCCCACTCGGTCTTTGCGCTGCCCTTTGCTCTGTCGGCGATGCTGGTTGCGGCGCACGGCGTGCCGGATTTGTGGACGCTCTTCTGGATTCTCTGGTGTCTCGTTTCCGCCCGGACCGCGGCGATGGCCTTCAATCGCTGGGCCGACTGGGACTACGATGTCTTCAATCCCCGCACCAAGCGACGTTCCCAACTCGGCACGCGCCAGATGACCCTGATTTTGTGCCTCGTCGCGCTGATCGCCTTTGTCTTCGGCTGCGCGATGCTCAACTATCTGTGCCTCGTGCTTTGCCCGGTCGCGTGCCTTTTGGCGCTCGGCTATTCGCTGACCAAACGGTTCACTGCCTATACGCATGCTGTACTGGGACTCGCCCTCGCCGCTGCACCGATGGGTGCGTGGGCTGCCACGACCGGCGACCTGCACTCTCCCCTGCCCTGGCTGCTCGCCGCCGCTGTCTGGTGTTGGGTCTTCGGCTTCGATTTGATTTACGCCACGCAGGATGTCGAATTCGACCGTCAGGCCCGGCTCTATTCCTTTCCCGCCAAGCACGGAATCGATGCAGCCATGCGATTAGCCCGCTTCCTCCATATCGTGACGTGGCTTTTACTGCTGGCTTTCGGCTCGCTTGCCCTGCTTTCGCTGCCATATTGGATTGCGATGGGTCTCATTTTCTTCGCCCTGATTTTCGAGCACATTCTCTGCCGATCAAGCGATCTGGCCAAGATCAACATCGCTTTCTTCCAGATGAATGCGCTGGTGGGATTGATTCTCGTGATCGGTGTTGGGGCTGGCATTTACTACCAAACCGCCCTGACTATAAAAATGGTACCCATCAGCCCGATTCTAAACGGAGCAAACTCCCGATGAACTTCATGGATTTCATTCATTTCAGCTTGGGTGGCCCGGGCTACTTGTTGCCCGGGTCGCCGCAGGCGACAGGAAGCGAGCATCCGCCCCTAGGGACAGCGGCGGCTACCACGGAGATTTCACAGTGAGCTTCATGGACAAAATCATCGCCCGCGCGGGCCTGACCGATATCGCAGAAAAAGTCTTTTCGGCGCAACGGATCAATGACGAAGAAGCCCTGCGTCTTTACGCGACCAAGGACCTCAACGCACTCGGCTATCTTGCGAACCACGTCCGCGAACGGAAGAACGGCAACGTCGCCACCTACATCCTCAATCTTTATCTTAACTACTCGAACGTCTGCATCCTGAGCTGCCAGTTTTGCGCTTTCGCGCGCCGCCCGCATGAAAAAGAGGGCCAGTTCACTTACGATATCGAGGAGATGGTTCGTCAGTCCAAGGAGGCCTACGACAAGGGCATCACCGAAATCCACATGGTCGGCGGACTCAATCCCAAGCTGCCGTTCGAGTACTACACGGAGCTGGTGAAATCGCTCAAAGCCGCTTGTCCCGACCTAAAAGTTAAGGCCTTCACCGCCATTGAAATCCGGCATCTTTCCGAGCGCATCGCCAAGAAGCCACTTCGCGAAACGCTCGAAATTTTGCGCGAAGCGGGGCTCAATTCCCTCACTGGTGGCGGCGCGGAAATCTTCGATGCCGAAGTCCGCGATAAACTTTGCCGCGGCAAGGAGAGCGCAGAGGAATGGCTCGAAGTCCATCGCACGTGGCATCAGATGGGCGAGCGCAGCACCTGCACGATGCTCTACGGTCACATCGAAACTTTGGCGCAACGAGTCGATCACCTACGCCGCCTGCGCGAGTTGCAGGACGAAACGCACGGCTTCACCGCCCTCGTTCCCTTCGCCTACGAGCCGGACAACAACAAGCTGAGCCATCTCGGCCTGGCCCGCGCCTCCGCCTTCGAGGATTTGCGGAATCTCGCCATCGCCCGGATTTACCTCGATAACTTCGACCACATTACCGCTTACTGGGTCAGCCTCGGCCTGCCCGCTGCGCAAATCGCGCTCAGCTACGGCGTCGATGACCTGCACGGCACCATCCAGCAGGAAAAAATCTTTCACATGGCCGGAAGCCAGACCCCGCAGGGCCAGACCGTCCTCACGCTCGAACGCGCCATCCGCGAAGCCGGCCGGATTCCCGTCCAGCGGAATACGTTTTATCAGCGGATGAATGAACTCGAAGGCCGCGGAGAAGCACTTCCCGATATTCCTCCACAGAAAGGGGTCTTGGTGTGAAGCGTATAATTTTCGGCGTCTTGAGCTTTATTTTCTTAATCGCTTACGTAGAGGACGCATTTGGCGGTTACAATTGGCCTTCTCCACCAAGCGATCCTAAAGAACCTGTTGATCCAAAGGAAAACGGGAAATGAACATACTTAATGCTCCTCGTTCCCAAGTTGTACTTGGGAACGCGCTTGTCGATGAAGCTGTGCTTCACCAGATTCACCGAACGGCTGCGGCAACGAAGTTGCGGGGACATGTGCGTTCCCAAGTACAACTTGGGAACGAGGAGCGATGAGCAACTTTTCCGAAAATAATTCAGTTCCGGAATTCATCACCACCGAGCCGCATCCACATTTGACGCCGCTCGATCCGACCATTCCGCACCATCTCGGCTCCGTCCCCTACCTCAACGCGCGTCCCCTCACCTACGCCATCGCTGAGCCCATCGTCCTGATGGAGCCCAGTCGCTTGTCAAAGGAACTCGCCGAAAACTTGCTCCACGCCGCGCTCGTCCCCATTGTCGAAGTGCTGGAAAATTCGGACGCCTATCACGTCGTCGACGGCATCGCAATCGGGGCGCTCAACAGCGTCTACAGCGTCATCCTGGTCCACACCATGGCCGTCGTCCGCCTCAAGACCATCGCGCTCGATTCAGCCTCGAAGACCTCCAATCAGCTTATCAAGATATTGCTCCAAAAATATTACCGGATCAGTCCCCGCTACGTTTCGCCCGACGAAGCCGCCGACGCCCAACTCATGATCGGAGATCCCGCCATCGCTTATCGTCAAACGCATCCGGATGAGCGTTTCCTCGATCTCGGGCAATCGTGGCATTCGCACACCGGGCTGCCCTTCGTCTTCGCCGTCTGGGCCGTCCGCAAGGATGCGCCCAACGTGGCAGGCCTCGCCAAAAATCTCCGTGCCGCGGCCAAGATCGGCCTCGCCGCCCGGGACGAAATCGCCCGCAACCATTTCGAATACCGCTACCTCACCGAGCATCTCTACTACCACATGAACGATCCTCAGAAAAAGGCCATCGCCGCCTTCGCCTCCGATCTCGTCGAAATAGGCCACCTCGCCAAAAAGCCCGAACTCAGCTACATTTAGAACTCATGTCCTTCATGTTCCTCCTGTCTGAATTCAGCCATTCCCCAATCCTGTAAATCTTGTTAATCCTGTCAAAAACTTCTTCCTCCGATGATCCAACCCCTCCTCGATACCGAAATCAAAGACAAGGTCCTCGACGGCGGCCGCATCACCCCGGAGGAAGCCAAGCAACTTTATTTCGCGCCGCTGACCGAACTCGGCGAACTAGCCGACGCACGCCGCCGCCAAGTCAAGGGCCCGGCCTACGACGGTCACGGCAACGAGATCGTCACCTACATCATCGACCGGAACATCAACTACACCAACGTCTGCAACGTCTACTGCAAGTTCTGCGCCTTCATGCGCACCGAGAAGGATGATGACAGCTACGTCCTTTCGCCCGAGCAAATCGGCGAGAAGATCAAGGAACTCGAATCGATCGGCGGCACGCAGATTTTGATGCAGGGCGGTCACCACCCGAAGCTCGGAATCGATTACTATCTCAACCTGCTCCACTACATCCGGACGAATCATCCGACGATCAATATCCACGGCTTCTCCCCGCCCGAGTTCAACCACTTCGCCGAGGTCTTCGGCATGTCGCTGGAAGAAGTCATCACCAAATTCAAGGAAGCGGGACTAGGTTCGATTCCCGGAGGCGGCGGCGAAATTCTCGTCGACAAAGTGCGCAACGCCATCGCGCCGCTCAAGTGCGATTCCGATCATTGGCTCGAAGTCATGCGGATCGCCCACCGGCTCGGTTTGAGCAGTTCCGCCACGATGATGTTCGGCCACGTCGAAAGCATCGACGACCGCATCGAGCACCTGCGCCGCCTCCGCGAGGTGCAGGACGAGACTGGCGGCTTCACCGCGTTCATCTGCTGGACATTCCAAAGCGACGGCACGAAAATGCGCCACATCCCCCCCACCGGCTCGCACGAATATCTCCGCATGCAGGCGTTGAGCCGCGTCTTCCTCGATAATTTCGACAACGTCCAGTCCTCCTGGGTCACGCAAGGCCCGAAGATCGGCCAGGTCGCGCTCCAGTACGGCGCCAACGATTACGGCAGCGTGATGATGGAAGAAAACGTCGTCTCCGCCGCCGGCACCAGCTTCCGCCTCACCGTCGACGAGATCAAGAAAGCCATCACCGAACTCGGCTACCAGGCCCGGCAGCGGGATAATTGGTATAAGTTGCTGAACTGATTTTGACGGAATTAACGGAATGCAAAAACTGATCTTCAGGTTGGAAATTCGTTAATTTGGAAAAATTCCGTTAATTCCGTCAAAATCAGTTCACCTCGGTAGTGCAAAGAAAAAGAGCATTACAAAAGTCGGGGCGAGCGCGGCGAGGAGCAGGCCGCCGGGAGCGATGCTGCCTTCGGGAAAATACTTCTGGAGAATCGATTGGCCTGCGGGGTTGGGCGCGTTGGCGATGACGGTGAGGCCGCCGCCGCAGATGGCGCCGGAGACGACGGCATCCTTGAGGTTGTCGCTGAAGCTTGGCACGAGCGTGGCGAGGTAGGTGATCGCGGCGTTGTCGTTGAAGGCGGTCAGGATCGTCGCGCCGATGAGAAGCGGGAACTCCCCGAGACGGCTCAGTACCGGCTCGATCCACCAGCCTTGCAGCCCGCCGTGCACGACCAGTCCCGCGAGGAAAAAGCCGACGAGCATCGGCGACTTCATGTTGAGGTCATCCTGATACTCCGTGGTCGCGATGGTGAAGCCGATGAAGAAAAGAAACCCGCCGATAAAGAGCGCCGGTTCATGTGCGAACAACACGGTCCAGCCCAGAAACGCCAGATGCACGGCGGTAATCCACAACGGCACAGGCTCCTGCCGCTCCGATTCATCCAGCGAGACACCCGACTTGTTCTCGGTCATCCGCGCGAATTCTTTACGGAAAATCGCGAAATAAATGATGTTGCTGAGAATGATTCCCGCGATGGCCCGACCACCGAATTGCGTGAACATATAGCCCGACGTCCAACCCCATTTCGCCGCGACCATCAGCACGGGCGGCGCGGCAAAATTGGTCAGTGCTCCGCCAACCGAAACGTTGACGAAAAGCAGTCCCAGCGTCGCGTACATGAATTTTAGACTGGGCCCGAGCCGATAAAACTCGCGACCAAGCAGCACCGCGCAGATGGTCATCGCCGCGGGTTCCGTGATGAGCGATCCAAGCAGCGGCCCGATCGTCAGCAGCGCAAACCACCAGCGCGCCGGAGATTTCCCCGCCACCAAGCCCAAGATTCGCACCGCCGCTTGCACCACCGGTCGGCTCGCCGCAATGGCCATGATCACCACGACGAAAAGCGGTTCCGTGTAGGTCACGGTCTGGTCGATGTAAGTCCGCATCACGTCGGGCCCCTTGGCGATCACGATGGCAATCGCCAGGGGAATCACCCAAATACCGAAGACCGCCTCCACTTCGCCCAGGAAGTGAAGAATCGCAGCGGGAATGCTCTGATGAAAACGATGCGGCACTTTTTCTCCGAGATCGTCACCGTGAATGGCCTTGAGTTTTTCCTCATGCCGATGCTGGACCTGGTGCGAAAGCTTGAGAATTTTCGGCGCAAAAAAAGTGTGGATAATCGCGAGCAAAAAGATAACGGTCGAGACCAGATTGAACGGTTCCACCTGGACCCGATGGACCAGAACCGTCCAGACATTCGACGTGTCACCGTCATCATACGAGGCCAGTGGCGGCGGGAAAGCCACCACATCGGCTGACGGCGCCGCAGCGTGAACCGCTGTGGGAAAGAATCCTAACGATGCCAGCACGATAAGAAGAACGAAGCGGCTCATAATTGACCGCCGTTTGATGACTCGGTTCCGGTCAAAGATCAAGCCTGTTCCACCGCTATGACTGGCACCGTTTATCAATACCGAAGTTCCGTCGAAGACGTATGTCCTGAATTTCTCAGGCTCACGTCCGGGGAAAGTTGAAGTACGTCGCGCCCTTTTATCTCCATTCCAGCAGGAGCAATATGGTTCTCCTTGATAAATTGGGCCAGTGCCAAGCTGGGGCGTCTTTGAAATTCATCCATGACCAAGGCATCTCGAAAACGTCCAAGCCCCAGGTAGTCTTGAACCAAGGGTGGAATCACGATTCCAAGCTCGCTCAACGGCCTTTCACCGCGATAAAACGCATCCACTTTCTTTTGAGTCAATTTGCCGTTTTGGAGTGCTTTCTGCACCTCTGCTTTAACGGCGGGAAGGTTCGGGCAAGGCCCCGCCACCAACCGTTCCAAAGCCAACCGTTGAGCGTCTGTAACCAATTCGATACGCCCCATCATGACGCGCGTGATTTCCGTCGGCGCGCCGGTGATCGTCAGTGGCAACACTTTGTCCACCCACGCACGAGGCACAATGTAGAAGAAGCGCAGTCCGGGACTCTTGAAGTAGGACAACTCCCAAGTCCGCAACATGGCCGAGGCTTCATCGGGATAGAGGCTCTCTTTTATCAACGCGGCCTGCATGGAGACCTTGAGCTTATTGAGACTGTCGATGCTGAAATCAGAATCGGCAAAGGAAGCTGGCACATCAGGAAACCGCGCGACCGGGACCGTAACGAATGGCAGCGGTTCGGGATGATCGAGGCAATAATAGGCACAACTCCCATCGGCCCGTATTTGGACCATCCATGCCCAATCAAATTTTCCACCCAGGCCTGTGCCCGACATGGGTGAACTAATCGCCAAACCCTGCTTTCCGTTAGTGCTGCCCGGCGATAGAAAAAGCGGCGAATCAAGATGCCCCACCCCGCGATAAAAGAGAAAATGTTCGGCCTGGATGAAATCGTGCGATCCACCTTTGTTATCCGGTTCTGAGAATTTGACTTCAAGCAAGGGTGCGCTGACTTCTCGCGGCGTGGTCCAGACCTTGTCGTCCGTCTTAACCGGTTCTCCTCGCAAAGAAGGGTAGGTCTCAAGGTTATATTTGTCATCGGTCGGCACCGGTTTTCCTGAAGCCCCAATTTGGACACCCTTCCACGTAAGCCCGGACATGGTGGAGTCGATGATTTTATCCTTAAC
>Ga0207058_1109_pt2 | contig 13604 bp, 8 predicted proteins | sample Alteio_BWMinCont_34_FD_153271 | JGI IMG/M metagenome (GOLD analysis project Ga0207058, IMG submission 153271) | Enriched cells from forest soil in Barre Woods Harvard Forest LTER site, Petersham, Massachusetts, United States -... | ecosystem: Environmental > Terrestrial > Soil > Temperate forest >...
GGTTCAAAGTCTACGTTGATGACGGCGCCACGGCGGATTACTGCGCTTATATCCGAACGAAAGACGGACAGACCAACGTGGGAAAGCTTGAAATTCCGGCGACCGCCGCGAAGAACTCTTTCGTCGTGGTCGATCTCCCGGTTGAAGAACAGGAAGAATGGAACGGCCTGAGCCTGAAAAAAATAGATACATCCGACAAGCCAAGCCCGTGGATTGGTTCCGTCAGTATTATCCAGCCGTAAGGAGACTTCCGCGAAAGTCTTTCTCGGAAGAGCGATCCATCGTCTTGAGCTAGTCGCACGTATAATGTGGCAAGTCCGAGGCATTTTAAGGTAGCCGCCGCTGTCCCTAGCGGCGGTTCCATCGAGAAAAAAGACACCGCCGCTAGGGACAGCGGCGGCTACCGCGGAACCAACTCAAGAGATTCAGGGCCGATAGTTTTGGATGTGCCCGTTAAGGGCATCGATCTGGAGGGTATAAAAGTTGGTCGGCAGCGTGGTCAGGTTGTCTCCGGCCGAGAGCCCGTGCAGGGTGACAAACCATTGCTGACCGATCGGGTTCAGGTTGGTCGAGCCATCCGGTTGAAACTGAAAGACACGGACATTGTAGGCCGTTCCCACGTTCGGCAAGGGGATCTGCGGATCATTGGTCGTCCAGGATTTTGTCAACGTGGAACCGAGCAGCGTGGACAGCGCACTGTTGGAATCCATGATGACCGAGTCCGGCAGCAACTGGACTTTATCAAACGCGGTGGCGGTGCCTGACGAATCGATGACAAAGCTTTGCAGCGCCCGGAATTTACCGGTGCCTGGGTTGCCCACCGTTTCTCCTGGCATGCCGGATTTGGCCACCTGGTAAAAACGGATCTCCACGAAACGATCCTGCGCGAGCGCCGCCTGATGAGCCGCCGCGATCTCGTTGAGCACTTTCTGCGCACCTTGGGTCAACGCCGATGCGCGCAAGCCCGAGGTAACCGCCGGAATGGTAATGGCGCCGAGGATGGCGATAATGGCCATCACCACCAGCAACTCGACAAGACTGAAGCCTTGTTGCGGCGAAGTTTTTCTCATGGTTCAAATTTCTTCGAGCTGACGACACGGATCTTGTAATAACCCTCGACGCTCGGGGATGAGGCGGAAGTAAAGTCGGGCAGGTTCGTATCGCTGGTATCGACATAGCGCTCGATCAGGGAGGAGCCGCGGTACTCGCCTGTGACGAGGTCTTTTCCCTCCACCCATTGAGTGGAGGAGGTACCGGTAATTTTCTTGAGGGTCTGCACCCGGACGTGGACGGTGTAGGTGTTGGACTTGGTCGTCAGGCGCGAGTAGAGGTCCCCGTAGGGAAACTCGCGCGCATTGTCGCCGGTGAGGAGGAAATTATTCCACCAGGCCGCTGTGCCGGCGTAGGTGGTCGGCGGCGTGCTGCCGGGGGGGTAGACCATGCTCGTGCTCAAATTGGGAATCAATTCGGGAACGAGGTAGATGTTGCAGATTTCCGAGGCAGAGCGAAAGATATCCCCATTGGCGAAGCGGGCCTGAAATCCCGCCAGCGTGCCGACGGTTTCGTCGGGATTGATATTATACCGCATCTCGTATAGGCAGCGCTGGGCGTCTTTATAGCTAGGCGTTGTACCAACTACGGTCGAGGCACTTTGCGGTATAGCCATGATCCTCGTCGACTTGAGCACCGCACGGACACCGGTATCGCGGGTGATATAGGTGAACGGAAGAATCTGGTAGTTCATGTTGATCTTTCCCGCCGTGGAAAGCGGCTCGCTGATGGCATAAGGCTCGACCACCGGCATGGTGAAGAGATCGAGTATGAGATGATCGGGAGGTTTTGTGTAGGGCGGAATCGGTAACGGCAACCCGGAGACCGATGTGCCGCTTCCAAAGCCGGGATGGGTCGCCCCGCCCGCAGGATTGGCGCAAAAGAGCAAAGTCTGCCAGGGCTGGGGCGTCGTGGCACCGGTGGGATCGATCCCCGTTGGCAGCGATCCAAACATCACCGCGGAAGAAATCTGACGATTCGGGGAAAATGTCGTTCCCACATCCTGCTTGTAATCCGACGCGCCATAACCGGGCGTAAAGTACCCACCGTTAATATCGGTCCCACTGTAGTAGACATTGAGATTCGATTTGGAAGCAGTGACGCTCACGGTGGAACTATTTCCCTCATCCGGTTTATTGATAAAAGGACCATCCTCCAAAAGACCAGGCATGTTGTCCCAGTCACCGGGTGATCCATTACTGAGCTGGGCCTGAGTGAGGTTACTCGGCACGTCGGGATGGGCTGAAGACCGATACTCTTGGGGACCTCCGGGCCCGGGGCTATCCTGACCTGTGGGGCCACTATATGTGGCCAGAGAAGTTCGGGGAATAAGCGTCCCGTTGGTAAAGCTGGAGATCAACTGTTGATTTCTTGAATTAAGGGAACCGCCTCCAAAGATTGGATAATGGGGGTAAAATCCTCCCGGAACGCTTGCGTCCCAGCCGAATGAGGCAGGTCCACCGTCATTGGTGATCCCTTGGTCCCGCAGCGTCTGCGCATTGGAATAGGTTTGGATGCCACTCGCAGGCTTAGTACCGGCCGTAGCGGCACTGTCGTAGCCCGGGGAAGTGGTGTAGTAGTTGGATGGCACGTTGTTAAGCGCGGCATAAACGCGAAAATCTCCATGGGCCGGGCCGTTGGCGTCGGCCTCGACCCCACGCACAACATCCTGGACCCAGTAGTTGTGAGTTGGAGCTGTACCCAGGACAACGGGGGCCGCATTGTAATAGACCAAGCCTTGTGTCCGCCAGAGTTTGGTCAGGGCGGTATCTGTGCCGTCGTTGGCCCGACTGAAATATTGATAAGTTCCAAAGCCTGTATCTGTAAGGGCCGGTGTTGTCGTGGGAATGGAAAGGCCGATGATCGGTGGGAAATTCAGTGTAATCGTCTGAATCGGCGTGGTGGTGGGCACCGCCGTCGAGGTGGGGCTGCCATCCGATCCGGAAAATATCTGGATCGTGATGGTATGACCTGTCGGCGAATCGGCGTTAAAATCAAAAGTGGTGTCGCTCATGCCACCACTGGAGCCAATTTGTACTCCACCTGTTAGCGTGATTGGAACCGTGAAGGGATATTGTTTAATCGGGTCGGTGATGCCCAAGGCTTTTTTAGTATCTCCAGAAGTGCCACTGGAGAAGCGGAAGGAAGGTACGATGTTGAAAAAAGCGGAGCAATTGGCCGTACCCGAATAATCGGCACGGGATGTCACCGTATTTTTGAGCGGCGATGTGAAGCCGAGGGGAAGAGGGCCTCCAATCATGTGGGAACTATTGATGGTAAATTTATCGAGGCCGCTGACAACGTACTGGACATTCGGGCTCCAGGGTGGAAAGCCGGGGGAAACCGTGACCGGATTCAGGATGAGTGTGGCTCCAATTTGAGCGGGAGTGACAACTACTCCATCGGGATTGGTCGGCGTGACTTGAGATGGGTCTACTGTTACTGTGCCGGTTGGTGACGGCGTGTAGATGGCTGCATTGCTGCGATAAAAGACGATGGCCGCTCCCGAAAGCGTAATAAAGCGACCAAACCCATGGGTCCCGGAAGCTGTGCCGCTAGTCGGCATGAGTGGGACAACCTGTCCTTCCCCGGAATCAAGATAGGTAGGCGCATAATTGTAGGAGGGGGAAAGACCATTGCTGTAGGCGTTCACGCCACTGCGGATCATGTCGAACATTTCGGTAAGAATCTGATGACGGACGCTGGTATTATATTTGCTGGAAAAACTTCCGCCGAAACCTGGGATTGGCAGCTGGGTGATCTGATCGAGGTACGAGTAGAGGGTCTGGTTTCGTTGAACGCCGGTCCAATCGAGGGTCGACGACTGGCTGCTGGAGCTGGGAGAGCCGCCTCCAGGTGTTCCGGGTGCCGTGTACGTGGTGGACCGCTGAAAATAGTAGGGCAGACCGCCAATGGTCGAACAAAAGGCAATCAAGGCGTCCTTGGCGTTTCTCTTGGTGGTATCCGTCTGGAGCGGCCAGAGGGCCATGCGCGGTTTGCCGAAGAGATTGACTTCCGGTGCGCGGCTGTGGGCCGTGACGAAGAACTTTGCTTTTTCCAAGACCGCATTGCTCATGGAAGAACCATTCTGGGTATTGGTCGTGCGCGTTGGGTTGTATAACAGTTCGTCGGTTGAGGCATAGAGGCGATCTCCATCCAAAGTGATGCCACTGGAGGTGATCGAGCCACTGACCTCGTTGACGCTGCCACCTTCGGTACCGCCATCGGCGACGCGGGGGGTAAGTCCGTAATAAGCCGCGAGTTCGCTGGTATAGGTCGCTTGATTTGGATTTCCCAAATACCAAGCTGAGTTGGGCCAGGGCGACGGAAATCCGAGGGGGCCGAAGACGCTGCTCAAGCTGGTCTTGGCGGGATGGCCGGGATAGCGTTGAAACTCGTTTTGCGCCGGGATGGCGGTGGAGAAATTCTGCTCCGTGGTGGTATTGGCCCAGGGACGGTCCCAAAAGGTGCCTTCGGAAGCGGTGTTGATGTTGACTTTGCAGGTTTCATCATCGGTCCAGAAGGCGACCCGCCCGACGATTGGATTGGAGGCGGAGGGGACATTGGTGGAATTACTGGAATCAAAGGTCACCGTGCCCGCATTACCCGAAACCGGCGTGGCCAACGCGCCATTCTGGAGAACGTAGAGCCAAAGGACAGGCATGGGCAGGCGTTGGCTGGACGCACCAGCTGCGGGAAGAGCGACTTGGTCCACCGAGTTGGTGTACGAAAAACCTTCAACGCTGCTGGCTGTCGTGGATGCCATCGCCCGGGGATCGATGATGGGGAAATAGTTGGTACCATTGCTTATCACCGGGCTGTTGAGATCGGTGTACAAACCGGCATTATTGGCTGAGTCCCAGTCGATAGGAGGGGTTTCGTTGGCTGGGGAAAACGTGCCCGCCGCAGCGTTCGTGATCAGGGAACTCGAAGAGTAGAGCTTGTAAAAGAGGGCGGGATTGCCACTCGTGTCGTAGGTGCGGATCATGCCGGGTTGAGAGGCCCAGGCGATCGTTGAGTTGGTATTTCCCGTGGCGCTGACGACCTGGGAAATCACGAGTTGCGTGGCGGAATCGGCGAGTTGCTTGACCGTCGCCCCGTTGGCGTAGGTTTGCGACGTGGTCAACTCTGAACTGACACTGGCGAGAAACGCTAGGACCAACGCGGACAGGAGCACGACCATCCCAAGGACCAGGAGCAACGCGCTGCTGCGGCGGGAACGAAAGCCTTTTCTGCTTTTATCGTTGATCCGATGCTTTGAGGTTTCAACTGGTTGGACAGGTTTCATGGTCTTTCAATTGGTCTCATCACGGCTCCATTTGGCACCTTTGATGGCAACGTTGGTCGAGAAGACACGATAATTGATGTGTTTGCTGTCCAAGGTCTGCTGCAACGTGGCGAGGTCGGCGGACATCTTGGTTGCATCGGTAAATAAGCTGCCCAAACCGAAGTCGGGCATGGTTGATCCCTGGCTTTGGGCCAGACGAATGGCGGAGGCTTCGTCGATGGCCACCATGGTCACCTCCAAAATCGGGGGAAGTTGATTTTTCGGATTGAGTGTCGCGTTGGAATTCGTCGTGGTTGAATCGTACGTGTAGAGAGGGGCCAGCGTGGTGCCGGTCGAGTCTTCCGTCTGGGACAATTTGGGCAGAATAATCAGTGCGATGATATTTTCCGCGAGAACGTGGACCGGGCGAACGGGAGCGGTCGATGTATCGGAAAGATTCATCGGGATGGAAAACCAGTCTCTGCCCGTATAGGTCAGGTTGTTCGACATGGTGCCGGTGAGCCCGGAGGTGTAATTGTAAATCGAAAGAGCGTTGGTCGGCTGCATGAACTCACAGAGCCGGTAGCGGTAACGCAGCGGGGTGATTTGCGTGGTAACGATCGGCGGCCTTTCCGCGGCGTCGCTTCCGAACTCGATAAAATAACCCCACGTGTTAAGCAAATTTTCCAACCCATACGTAGTTGAGTCCTGGCTGAATCCCAGCGGGGCCTGAAAAAAGACGCCGTGTGTAGGCCATTGCCGGGGAGCCGTTGGCGCGCCTGTCAAGGCCACGGTGTTTCCACTGATGAAACGGAGTTCCGACTGCCGCACATAACGCGTTGGCGCCGTCGGATTGTCGTAGTCCCAATAGGTATTCAACGTCGCCTGGCCTAAGCGCCGCGTCATCGCTTCAAAGGCATCGCGCGCACCGCGGAACTGCTCCATCTTCGCTGTCGTTGTACGCCATAAATTGCCGGTCTGCGTGGTGATCGAGAGCAGGATGGCCATAATCATCAAGAGAACGACCGTTGCAACGAGAAGCTCGATCAACGTGAAGCCGTGGCGCTTTTTCAAACCGCAGCCCCGGATGGACTTTTTCTTCACTAGTTATTATAGCTGTTATTTGCGACGTAGGCTGAGTACCGCGAGACATAAATGCCAGGCGTCGTCGAATCCTGCACGACGCTTTTGGTGGTGTTGTCGTACTTCAACGGAACTTTCCCAGGATTGTTCACAATTTCAATGTTCAGGCAGGCTAGGTTAGCCTGAGGCGAGGCACTCCCTCCTGGCAGCGTGACCGGTGTATTCACGACCACGTTGACCATATAGATGGTACCGGAAGGGATGGCTCCGCCGGTGTTAGTCAGTTCATTGCCCTGATCGTCAAAATAACGCAAAGCCTGTTGATTGACCTGACTGGTCGAAGATACGAGCTCGTTGAAATCCGTCTGTTGTACATCGGTCACAACCTGCTGGACAATTTGCGAGCTGACCGAGGTATTGACCGCCTTGTGAAAAGTGGTCAGTCCCATGGGAATCAACCCCACCAGGGTGAGCACGGAAAAAGTGACAATTCCCAAGGCCAAAGTCACTTCAACGAGACTAAAGGCGGCGGACGCCAGCCGATACTTGCGTTGCAGCAAGAGAAGTGGCTTCGGTCGAAAGGAGGAGCGGTAGATTCTCATCTTACAGGGGCTTGTGGCCTATAAAGCAAATATTGGCAGAACTTTGATCCAAGTAAAGGCCTTTTTGCAATTTATAGCAATAGCATTTTACCTCTTATAATTTAAAAATTACCTCGCTCCTGACTCGCTGTATTGACAAATTTTTGCGCAAAATAAGGAAAATACTAGAAATCGTTTGTCACGGTGCCAGCGTCTCTTAAAATACAGACCTTTCCAACAGGAGCTGGTGTCCGAGACGGAAACGGCGGGGCGTTTGGTGAAAAGCAGCACGAAACAGCGCGTAAAAGTGAGACAAATCCTGAATGCCGCATTCCAAGGCAATATCGTTAATCGATCTCGAGCTCAGTTTTAATTCGCGGGCGGCGTGTTCCATGCGGATTCGGTTCACGTAATCGCTTGGCGTACAACCCAAACGCGCTCGCACCATGCGGGCCACATGTTCTGGACTTCGTCCGGCGGCGCGCACAAAACCTGCCGCGCCTTCGGAAAAATAAGAGGCTTCTTGTATCCGCTCGCAGGCTTGGGCGAGCCATTCGGGTAGCGGGTCGGGTTCTGCACCTGATACGGGTTGGAACATGGAATAGAGTCCCAGAAGGAATCTCTCCAGGGCCAGCCTTCGCCGGGATGCCCTGGCCAGAGTGGCAATTTCGCCTGAGAGAATTCTCACCTGCATTGTCGAAAGGCGCTGGCGAATGGGTAACGGCGCAGACCGATCGTGAAAAGGCGCCAGATCAGTACCATGCCGCGTCAGCAGATCGGCCAATACCTTTGGTGAGAAAGCGAGGTTAACGAGCATGAAGCCACTGCGCTCATAGGGAGCCAGCACATGCCGGTCCGGCGCCCGCACGAAAACCAAGTCGCCGGGATCGAGTCTTTTTTCACATCCATTGATCGAATGGCGGGCGCGACCTGTTTCGATCCAAAAGATTTCAGGAAAATCGTGCGTGTGGAGAAGCGCCTTGCGGTTGGGCAGAAAACGAAACCGGGCGAGATGATACCACTCATCGGGCCGGACCAGGTTACGCCAGAGCTTTTTTTCCATTAAATCAATATAACCCAATAAAATGTCAACGTATACCAAGACGAAAGCTACAATCGATGCGAATATATCCATATTATGGCATTAAGTAACTCCATTCACCCTGCTCCTCCTCTTGCCGGTCTGACTACTTATCAAAAAGCCGTTCTTCCAGGAATCGGGGTCGATGCGACGGTCGATCGACTGCGTCGTTACGTCTATTTGGAGACCCAGTGCTTTTTCATTCTGGCCGCTTATTTCAATTCTCTTCCCGAATGGGAAGTGAAGGGGGCCATCTCGCTCCATCTTTGGCAGGATGCCGAACATAGCACCTGGTTTCGCACCCGGGTTACCGAGATGCGCACGCCGCCCCACAACCTCGACAAGGTACCAGATCCGGCTTTGGAAACGTTCATTGGAGAGTTGCAACAGGCGGCAAATACCGCTGAATTTCTAACCGGCATCTATGGAGTCCTGAAGCCCGCGTTGATTGCTTCCTATGAGGCACTGCTGGCAGTCGCCCATCCGCTGGCCGACCAACCCACGCGACGACTTCTGCATTTCGTGATCCAGGAAAAAACTGAACAAATCGCCTGGGGTCGGGAAGCGATTTCGGCATTGTCCCCTTCCCCGGACTCGACCTCCGCCTGGGAAGCGCACCTGCGGGCCCACCTTGATGCCGCTGGCGGGGTGGATTGTACCGGGCCCCGAAATGATGCCGAGCCACCTCGCCGTGCGGTTTCTTTTCCGCCTTCGCAGGCGCCGTGTCGCGATCCACGATTTTCTCGTGTTTGGAATTCGCGCGGCATGGTTCCCCCGCCGGAGAGTCCCGTGCACGAACGGATCTGGTGGATGATGAATGTGCGATTGAACGAAATGCACGTTTCCGAGCTGATCGCCTCCGTCATCATCGACTGGAAGGGGCAGCCGTGGGCCTTTTATCACGACCTGGCCCGTCATCTTTGGGACGAGACCCGGCATTGCATGTTGGGCGAGGTGGCCTTTGCTTCACAGGGCATCGACTTCACGAAGATCCCGACTCATGTGGGCTTCGCCGAATATCCCAACATGAAGCTTGAGCCCGCGGATCGCTATGCGTTCCTTTGGGGCATTGAGCAGGGGCTCATGGTCAAATCCGGCAAGCAAGCCGAAATGGCGCTGGCCAAGGCGGGCCGCGATGAGTTGGCAACCATGTTCCAAGATTTCGACTGGGCCGATGAAGTGCTTCATGCCCAGATCGGTCGGCGGTGGCTCGAGCAAAAGTACGGTTCACGCGAAGAAATGAATGCGGTTTACGACCGCGTCCGCCCACCTTACGATCAGATGAAGGACGAGGATCTCCTCCTGCCGGGACGCAATTGGTGGCCGGAGTTTTATGCCCGACATCTCAAGGATAAGGACCCGAACGTCGGCCAGGAAACGGCAGTCGCCCCTCCCGTTGCCGGAAGTGGCTATTAAGGAATATTGGCACACACCCTCTGATTATGAGTCTCGTTGTCGTTGGCGGTACAGTGGTGGATATCATCATAACCCGGGCACCCCGTTTGCCGACCTGGCCGGGACACAGCGAATTCACTCCGGCCAATCTCGTTTTGCTGGGCGACGCACCCTTGATCACTTTGGGCGGAAACGGCGCCAATGCGGCGTATGTTGCCGCTTGCAGCGGCGTGCAGGTGGATTTGTCGACCAACGTGGGAGACGACCCGTTCGGAACGGTGGCTCGCGGATGGATGACATCCGTGGGGTGCCGTTTCCTACGATCGAGCAAGATGAACCGCACGGCCATCAACATCACGGCTGCCAATGCCCATCATGCCCGCGCGACATTTTTTTATCCGGGCACACCGCCAAACCTCCCGGCCTTGCGCGATTTACCCCTGAAAACCACCCACTTCCTCGTTTGTGGCTGGCCCCATCCGCCCTTCCCCCAGTTGGAGCGCTGCTTCCGTTCGTTGAAACGGAAGCGAGTGTTTACCGCCATGGACACGGGACCCTTTTTGGGGCGGCCATGGGCCCTGACGGAACTCAAGCCATTGTTTCCGTTCCTCGATCTTCTCCTGGCGAATGAATACGAATTGAACGCCTTGACGCGAAGTGCCGATCTGTCTGTGAGCTTGCGAAAACTGCGACAACATTTCCACGGCCACCTGGTTGTGAAAAGAGGAAGTCAGGGAGCTCTCTGGTTGCCGGAGTTGTCAAGCGAACCGCGTGTCATCCGGGCCCTCAAGGTGCGGGCCGTCAACACCGTCGGTGCAGGCGACAGCTTTAACGGTGCGCTTCTGGGCGCCCTTGCACTCAAAAAGGAATTCGCTTTTGCATTGGCCCACGCCGTAAAAGTCGCCGCCAAGGTAGTGGCCTCCAAACAGGGCGTTCTTGGAGCAAAAGATTGGGCATCGCATTGATCTCCAAGTGCCAAACGCAAGCTACGCTCAGGACATCAGAAATTGGATAATGGCCCGATTGGCCGCATCGACATGCCCGGGAGGAGTTTCATTTGACGATCCGGCGAAGTTGTTCGATGCGCTCCTCGCGAGACCCGGTGACTTCGACAACGCGGGGGGCGCCCGGCTCGCTGAACAGTTTGTAAAGCGCGTCGCGATAAACGCGTTTGAAATCCCGGTCCACTTCCACGCGGTAGGCCTTGTCCACTGGCCGGATCCCGTCATTTTCCAAATGCATCGGGTGCCGGGTGGAAATCGGCACAAACACGATGAGATCGAGCGATTGAAGGGACTGCCGGATCGGCACCACCAGCGATTTCACAAACGCCCTGTCAATATCGGTCATTCCTTTGCGCGCAGTGTACATCGAATAGGGGATGAAATCGACCGGGCACCGGTCAAAGACCACCTTGCTTTTCCGCGGGTACATCTGCGCCCGACCGAGCGAGTAATGAACCTGGAGGCCGTTGCAGTAGCGCGTCGAATCCCTGCCGAACTTAATCGGGTAAACCGGGCATAGCGCCCGATACGGTTCCTCTTCCCGAACGTAACCGGGAAAAGTCTTGATGAAATCCCAGACCAGCGTGCTTTTCCCCACCGAATGAGTACCCGAAACCGCAATTCGCATAGCTAGACGTTTACTAGCGCAACCGTGCAAGACAAGTCGGTTTTCAGATGAGACTCTCGACCGTTCTTTCGGGATGCCTCCCGCTGGAATGGATGGCGCCATGGCGAGTGTCGGAATCGCTCGATAACAGCGTTTTTGCTTCGATACTCATTGTCGTTGTCTCGGTAGCCAAGATTGTGAGTCAACTAACCGCTTAACCCTTTGCCAAGCTTGCCTCCCCGGTAATATTTATCGTGGCCAATGCGCGTTCCATGCATCCCTCACCTTTAGGGTTGTGATATTTCGCATGGCTTGACAGGTTGGCGGTCATGCCAACTAGCCGAGCTTGGGACAATTTTGCTGATAAAAACAAGAAGCTTGCAGGGGGAGACACCACCCAGAAGGATCGTCAATACCATCTGGACGAGCAAAGGCGGGCTGAGGAAAAAGCCCGTAAGGAACTCTTGTGGGAACAAAAGCAGCAGGAGCAGCAACGTCGCCAAGATGATGAAAGACGTCGACGCTAGATGTTCAGTTAGTCTTTTTTTTCAGAACCCGTTTTTGAGGCCTTTTGACTCTCGATCTCCTGCAAGGTTGCTTCAATCCACCAAATTTGATCCTCGGTGGCCGTTGTTTTGGCTTTCAGCAAGGCAGGCCCTGAAACCTTTGGTTCGCTAGCAAGGGTCTGCACGGCTTCCTTCCGAAGGTCATAGTCGGGGCTCGTTAATTGCGCAATCAACAAAGCAATTTGTTTGTCGGCATCAATTTTTATTTCGCAATTCGCCACGGCGGGGGACGCATCCATGTTAAGTTGGTCGTCTATCGCTATTGCTCGAATGGTATGCGGCCCATTCGTCAGATGGTTCAGCGTAATCGTTCGGCTCTCAGTTGCATTCCAGTCGTTATCATCGAGCTGCCAGCGGAACCTGACTGCTCCACTGCTGTGTGGATCAAAAGTGGCACTAAACGAGTCTTCCTGCACCTGCTTCAGGGTCATGGTGGTCTGGGGCACGGGACGTTTGGCGAGAATTAGATAACGATGCGTATCCCCGGATAAGGCTTTGACAAAAAAATTTCCCTGCCCGTCGACATCAACGCCAAGCAGGGCCGGATTCGCGTCAAAGAGCGTGACATCGCCGGGTGCAAATATCGAAATCCATTGATCACCGATACAACGATAAAGCTTACCTCCTTGTGTAAACCATAAACCGCCCAGGTTGTCGATTCGCGCACTATTGGCGTTTTGAGCGAAACAGGCCTTTTGCAAATCCGATAATACAAATTTGGGTATATCCGGGGGGTCGTATGGATCTGAAGGATGCGCGACAAAAGGCACGGACGACCACTTTCCACCCTCATCACATTGCCACATGACATCAGCCCGGTTACTCACACAGAGCTTGTCCTTCGCATCAAACCAAGGCGCATTGAGATCGCTGTCGCCAGGCCAACCGGAGATATCGGTCCATTTGAAAATCCGCCAAGTGGAACCATTAAAATAGTGAACCGCCTGCCATGTGGGAGCATAGTAAGCGATCTGCTGTTTATCAGAACTATACCTAGGGAAGGGACCCTGCCATGAATGCTTAAAATGGACGGAGTGTCCCTTGGTTGCCGCTAAACAATCATCAAAACTGGAAGAACCTTGCCACTGGTTCTTGAGCGGATCAAACACATTGGCGGAGCCATCATAGTTATAAACCCAAATCATTCCCTGCTCATCCTCATTTAACATAACTTCCCCACGCCCTTTGTTAGGAATCGGGTGGATGAGCCAGGTCTTTCCATCCCACTCTTTTAAGGCGGCGGGATCCTCCCTCGGGATCATCCAAATATGACCGGCATTGAGCCATGCTGCATCAGGCTCGACGATGACGATCCTGGGGCTACTTAAATCATTGGTTGTATCAGGTAACCCGCAATGGAAGAATTGAGATGGTTGGTCTCGTCGATTATTCAAATATTGGTTTCCTAGAATACAAAAGGTTCCGTCCTTAAGCTGAACGATGTCCTCTAGTTGGGGGACGGGGAAAGAGAACTTCCATGAAAGTGTTCTCGCGGCTCCCGTGGGCGGTACGATCCACGCCTCATGGCCAAACGCCTGAATAATCAGGCCGTCTTTGGTTGGAAGCCATTTTCTAGGACTATCATCTCCAAGAGTACTTTGTTCAATCTTTGGAGCTAGCTCGCTCCATTGTCCTTTAGACCATCGCCAAAGATTTACGCCTTCGAGCGAATCAATAGCGTAGATATCGGTGTCATCAACAAATAATTCGTTAACATTCCTTAGCTCCCACGGCTTTGGCCCAGGCAAACCTTCCGTCTTTCCACTTTCAATATCGAGTTTGTAGACTCCGTTCTCGGAGTCACTGACGATCATATGTCGATCATCCAATCGCGCAATACGGTAAAAGTCCCCTCCTTTGATCGTCCCAAGGCCATCACGTACTTCCACCCCATTCTCCGAGAAGATGTAAACTGAATGGAGACTGGCCCAAGAATCAAGATTGGAGCTTTTGCCCCACTGATTTACGAC
>Ga0207058_1136_pt1 | contig 13592 bp, 16 predicted proteins | sample Alteio_BWMinCont_34_FD_153271 | JGI IMG/M metagenome (GOLD analysis project Ga0207058, IMG submission 153271) | Enriched cells from forest soil in Barre Woods Harvard Forest LTER site, Petersham, Massachusetts, United States -... | ecosystem: Environmental > Terrestrial > Soil > Temperate forest >...
TTCTCGACGTGGCCGTCGAAGAAGAGGTAGTTGGACCAGCCGCTGTGGCGCGTGGAGTCGAGTTCGCCGGGATCGCCGCTATTTTTGTCCGCGCGATTGGAGCCCTGGCCGATCGAACCGGCCGATTCGGCGGCCATGATGGTGGTGCTCAGGCCCGGCACGACCAGGACGCTGGTGTTGTCGTAGTACCAATTCATGCCATAGGAGGGCTCCGCCGGAAAACTGCAGGCGGGGTGGGTCGGGCAGACGAAGACGGAGGTCGCTTTGCCAGTGAGGTCGTTGCCGGTGTAGGGAGCGAGCAGGACATTGTAGCCGGTGCCGCTGTTAGCATAGTAGCGTTGCGGCATGACGTTGTTGTGATCGGAGAGGTAGTTTTCAAAGGCCGTCCCAATCTGGCGCATATTGCTGGAGCACTTGGTGGTCTGGCCGGACTTGATCATCGAGGTGATGGGCCCGAGCGATACCGCCACGAGAATGGCCACGATGCCGATGACCACTAGTAGCTCCACCAATGTGAAGCCGCGCGCAGTCTTGATGGGCTCGCGGCGTGTGTTCATCGTGGTGAGAATTACAACTTGGCGAGGCTTCTGGCAAGAAAGGCCGCGAAATTGGCGCGGAATTGTTCGGGGGCGAAGCGCTCGGCGTTGCGGCGGCATTCCGCCCGATCGATGGTCATTCCGTCAAGACGCTGTATGGCCTCGGCGAGGCTTTCCGGCGTTTGCGCATCAAAGAAAAGGCCGGTGATATTTTCGCGGATGGTCTCCAGCGCGCCGCCCATCCGGTAGGCTACGACAGGACGACCTGAGGCCTGGGCCTCGAGCGGCGTGATGCCGAAATCTTCGACGCCGGGGAAGACCAAGGCGCGGCAACGCTGGTAATGATCGCGAAGAACCGATTGCGGTTGCGAGCCGAGGAAAGTCACCGTCGGTCCGGCCATTTTTTCGAGCCGTGCGCGTTCGGAGCCATCGCCAATGATAATCAGTCGCCGACGCAGTTGGTTGAAGGCTTCAACGGCGATGTCGATCCGCTTGTAGGGGACGAGTTGGGAGACGACGAGATGGAAGTCCTCCGGTTTCTCCTGCGCCACCGCGAATTCATCCAACGCAACAGGCGGATAAATGACTTCCGACTCGCGCCCGTAGGAATCACGGATGCGTTGCCGCACGAATTCGGAATTCGCGATGAAGTGCGTGATGCTCGCCGCAGCCTGCCGATCGAACTCGCGCACATAAGGCACGACCCGATTGAATATCGCACGGCCCACTACTCCGCCCATCTCCGTGCTCCCCACGTAATCTTTTTGGCGGTCCCACAAATAGCGCGGCGGCGAGTGGCAGTAGCAAATATGCGGCACGCCCGGTGGAATCGTCAGGCCCTTGATCACGCTCGCATCGCTGCTGACCACGAAATCGACCGGGCCGGTTATCTTCAGGGATCTAACCGCGCCCGGAAATAAAGGCAGCAGCTTCTTATAATGCCGCACAACGCCGGGCAGCCGTTGCAGCCATGAGGTGTGGATCGAATGCTCACGCAAAAGCGGACTGAGTTTTTCCGGATTGGCGACAAGCGTATAAATCGGCGCGCCCGGCAGGATCTGGCCGATTTGTTCGAGCACCTTTTCGCCACCCCGCATGCTCATCAGCCAGTGATGCGCAAGCGCGGCGCGCGCGGCATTCGGATCGGCAATTGTCTTTGGGGGCACCGTCATTCTTTAACAGGAAGACATGAAAGCAGGAAGAACAGGAACCAGATGAATTAGCCACAAAAGAACACCGAGATCACAAAGAACCTGAAGAACCGCGTTTGCCCTTCTCTACATCTTTGTGACCTTTGTGTTCTTTTGTGGCCAAATCGCCTTCGTTCGGAATGTTGAGGATAACTGGCCTGCTTGTGGTTTTAAGGCTAGACTCTCACCATGACTGCGGGGCGCATGGTGAACACGGGAAGCCAGCATTGGGGCACGCCGCCAAAATATGTCGAGGCCGTGAAGCGCGTCCTCGGCAGAACGCTTGCCCTCGATCCCTGCTCGAATCCGTATTCGTTGGTGAAAGCCAAGGTCGAATATCGTTTGCCGCGCAAGGATGGACTCAAGGCGTCGTGGGATTACCCGACCATTTTCGTGAATCCACCCTACGGACTCGACCAGGCACGCGGGACCTCAATCAAGCACTGGCTGGAGCGTTGCGCGGAGGCCCATCGTCTGCATCGCTCGGAAGTCATCGCTCTCGTTCCGGTCGCAACCAATACCGGGCATTGGAAGAAAAACGTCTTCGGAACAGCGATGGCGGTTTGCTTTCTGTACGATACACGCTTGCGTTTCCTGGTAAACGGGCGCGATGAAGGCAAAGGCGCGCCGATGTCGTGCGCGATGATTTATTGGGGGAAGAACCACAAGCTGTTCATCGACACATTCAATCGCCACGGCGCGACGCTTGATCTGCGTCCTTTACGGGGGAAGCAGATTGGGAAAAATCTATGAAAGCCGATATCTATGAAATTATCCCCTGTCCACAAGGCAGGCTTGCGACCATGGCACGCCCTCGTGGAGCGGATTGGCTCAAAGATCAATTGTTGTCTCTCAAGCAACAGGGCGTAACTGATGTCGTTTCCATGCTACCGCTTTCGGAAGAAAACGAACTGGCTCTAACTTCAGAAGCGCACGATTGCATCGAAATCGGATTGAAATTCCACAGATATCCGATCCCTGACCGCAGCCTTCCGCATCAACCGGACTTCGACCTTTTTATCGACTCGCTTGTACCCGTCTTAACCCACGGCGGTTTCATTGCGGTTCATTGTCGCGCCGGCATTGGTCGTTCTTCTGTTGCTGCCGCTGCGCTCCTTTGCCACCTTGGAGTAACTGCTCCTGATGCCCTGACTTTGATTTCCAAAGCCCGAGGAATTGAGATTCCCGATACTGAGGAACAACGCGCTTTTATTCTTGGCCTCGATAAGAAACCTTCATCTTGAACTCGCCGGGCCTTTTTCGTAGTCATGCCCGAAAGCAGCAAGCAGGCTAATCAAAGCAACCGCCCAGTTTTGAAATTAGGGCGACTTTTTTTTACGGGATTTTGCTTTTGGCGTCGGGCGATCTTCCTTGAACAAAATTTCTTTGAGTTGCCTCTCCGCGTTCATCCGAAAATCCTGGGAACGGCCTTGAGGACATCCTTCGATTTCGTAAAGATAACGGGCGAAGACTTCAATATTCTGACGGGCCAATGCGTCCATGTGCCGTGAGGTGCACGAGCTATGCCAATAACTTTTTAACAAATGCAATCTGTTGATCATGAATATATTGCCGTTATGCATTTCTTCTGTGAGGCCTTGTTTTTTGCCTTATTCTATATCAGATATCGTGTAGATTGCAGACACTCATGGCACAGCTTGCCGCTTCGGCGGGCGATGGGATAGAGTCGGTCTATGTTGCAGGCAAAGAAACGGCATCGGGAGTTGGCGGAGGAAATCCGGCAATTGGATCGCGCTTATTATCAGGAGGCACAACCGCTGGTTTCGGACCAGGAATATGACCGGCGTTATCGCGAATTGGTCGACTTGGAAACGGCACACCCTGAACTGAAGACGGCTGATTCACCGAGCCAGCGTGTGGGAGGCGAACCGTTGCCTCATTTCACTTCGGTGCCGCATGCGATCCCGATGCAGAGTCTCGACAACACTTACTCGGCGACGGAAATGGAGGCGTTTGTCGATCGTATCCAGAAGACGCTTGAAGGCGAGAATCTGGGATTCGTGATCGAGCCGAAGATCGACGGAGTCGCGGTGAGCATCCGGTATGAGCGTGGCAAATTTGTGCAGGGCCTGACCCGCGGTGACGGGCAGAAGGGCGACGACATCACGGCTAATTTACGGACGATCAAGAAGTTGCCTCTCGAAATCAAAAATGACGCGCCGGTACTGGAAGTACGCGGGGAGGTCTATTATCCGCAGACCGCTTTCGACAACCTGAACCGGCAGCGCGAAGCGGCGGGTGAGGCGACCTTTGCCAATCCGCGCAATGCCGCCGCCGGGACGCTGAAGCAACTGGACTCTCGCTTGGTAGCGAAGCGCCCGCTTTCAATCGTGCTCTATGGTCCCGGCGAGTTGCGCGGAGTCGAGTGCGCGACGCAAGAAGAATGGCTGAAGCTGATCGCGAAAGCAGGATTGCCCGTGCCGGAACGGACTTGGTTTTGCGAGACGAAGGCAGAGTTGCTGGCCGCGATCGAGGATCTCGACACGGCGCGAAAGAACTTTTCCTATGCGACGGACGGCGCGGTGGTGAAGCTGAATGAGTGGCGGCTGCGGAACGCGCTGGGCACGACATCGAAAGCACCACGCTGGGCAATCGCCTATAAGTACTCCGCCGAGAAGGCGGTGACGACGCTGGAGAACGTGACCTTCCAAGTCGGGCGCACCGGCGTGATCACTCCGGTGGCCGAATTGAAGCCGGTGCTGCTGGCGGGCACAACGGTCGCGCGGGCGACGCTGCATAATTTCGAGGAGATCAAGCGCAAGGACATCCGGATTGGAGATCGCGTCACGGTCGAGAAGGCGGGCGAGATCATTCCTGCCGTGCTGGGCGCTGTGGTCGAGGCGCGAACCGGCAAGGAAAAAGAAATCGAACCACCCAAGACGTGTCCCGCTTGCGCGACCGAATTGGGCTGGGATGGAATTTTCCTGCGCTGCCCGAATCCGTCGTGCCCCGCGCAGACGCAGCGGCGGATCGGACATTTTGCGCAGCGGGGCGCGATGGATATCGATGGGGTGGGCGAATCGCTGGTGGAACAATTAGTCACGGCGAAATTGGCGAAGGATCCGGCGGATCTTTATGACCTGACCCTGGAACAATTGTCCGGACTGGAGCGGATGGCGGAGAAGTCGGCGCAAAATGTTCTCGCTGGCATTGAGGCGAGCAAGCAGGCCGATTTGTGGCGGCTGATTTTCGGGCTGGGCATCCTGCATGTCGGGGCGGGCTCGGCTCGCGCGCTGGCAGGTTACTTCGGTTCGCTGGAGGCGATCGAGAGTGCGACGGAAGAGGAACTGCTGAAGATTCGCGATGTCGGCGAGGTGGTAGCCAAGAGCGTGTTGACTTGGTTCGCGCAGGAGAATAACCGCGAACTAATCCGGCGTCTGCGCGCGGCAGGTGTGAATACCCAGGCACAGCAAAAGTCTACACAGACAGGAAGCACCAAGTTGGAAGGAAAGACCTTCGTCTTGACCGGCACGCTGAGCGAACCTCGTGAGGACGTGAAGGAGCGGATCATTGCCGCGGGAGGAAAAGTTTCCGGCAGCGTGAGCAAGAAGACGAGCGTCGTGGTCGCCGGTGAGAATGCCGGCTCGAAGCTGGCCGATGCCGAGCGCCTGGGCGTCATCGTTTGGACCGAAGCGCAACTCGCGGCAGAGCTTGCGAGTGGCACAGCTTGAAATTTTACATGAAATCTTGCATTAAAACTCCGTCCTCCTGAGCTTGTCGAAGGATCAGCTTCTGGTGACTTGCGCAATCAAAGGAGGGCAGGTAACGAGCAAATGCCTTGGAAGCTGATCCTTCGACAAGCTCAGGAGGACAGATTGTTCGTAGAAACTTTTCTGCAAACACTGAAACTGTGCCACTACCCAGAGCTTGCGAAAAGCTGACGCACTTCGTATTCTTGGTAGACGTCGAATACCTTTCCTCCTGTCGTGAGAATTCTCGTCCTTCTTATCTGCCTCTCCATCATCATCCCCCTGCACGCGCAGGATCCCGGCGCGCAGCAGGATGCCGAGGCCGCTCGTGAAAAATTGCTGAAGGCTGCGGATCAGCTGGACAACATCCAGACCAACTCGGAAGCGACGAAGACATCTGTGGATAATATGAAAGCCGATGTCACGAAGCTCCAGGCCGACGTGAGTCAGTTGCAGTCCGATAACGCGACCTTGAAGCAGCAACTGGCCGACATGAAGGCCGCTTTCGACAAGGCCGAGGCCGCCCATGCCAAGGAGCGGCAGGTATTGATCGATAGCGTGGCCGACTTGATCAAGCAGGCGGGCGCGTCCAAGCCCAGCACCAAAAAGAAGACCCCGTCGACTCCGGAGAAGACTCCCGATACGGATACCGGCACAGGCTCGGCAGCGAATTCGACCAGCACGGCCCTCGCTCCGCCGCCGGATACCGCCCCAACCGACCCTGCCCCGGTCCCGGACACAACGCCGATAAAACCACAAAAAGGTTATTATCATATTGTCGCCAGCGGAGAGACGCTTACGCTTATCTGTAACGCATACCGGCAGGATGGTGTCAATGTCACCACGGCCGATGTTCGAAAGGCCAATGGTTTGACCGATAAAAGCGTCCTCAAGGTGGGGCAGAAACTTTTTATCCCAAAACCGGGAACTTAATTATTTTATGAGTGAAATCTTAGGCGACGAAGCGTCAATGGTGTGGCGGGTGAAGAAGGCGCCGGGTGATACCGATACCGTCTATGGCCCGGTCAGCACGGAGGTGCTGAAGGAATGGGCGGACTCGGCCCAGATCGCACCCCACGACATGGTGGACGAAAGTGACGAGAACTGGCGCCCAGCGTCGGAAGTGGAATTTCTCGAGATGCTGTGGGTGGTCCATTTGCCCGGCGAGGAGACCTATGGCCCCACGACGATCGGCACGCTCCGTGAGTTCATCCACGAAAAGCTGATCACGGAAAAGACCGTGGCCACGCATGTGAAGACGAACCAGTCGCTGCCGATCGCCGCCCTGTTTGCAGCGGTGGAATTTGAAAAGAAGCGCGCCATGAAGCGTCCGCCGAAGGAAGTCATGAAATCGACCGCATCGCTGGCGGTGGACATGGCCAAGGACCAGCGCATCCGGCAGTTGGAGGAGGACCTGAAAGAATTGCGCCGCGAGCACGAATCGCTGACGCACCGTTTTCGCCAACTCTCCCTGCAGTTGGAGGGTGGCACCGTCCCGAAGATCGCTTCGTCTAAAAAATAGGCCGAATTGTGCTATCTTGCCGAAGGGCCGTTAGTTTCGCTTGAGCGAAGCGGCCCTGATGTTCCATCCTGTTACTTATGTCCACGCCCATTTCACGCATCCCAGTCACGGTCATCACTGGCTTCCTTGGCGCCGGCAAGACCACGCTCCTGAACCGCATCCTCACCGAAAAGCACGGCAAACGCATCGCGGTGATCGAAAATGAATTCGGCGAAATCGGCATCGACCACCAGTTGGTCATCCAATCCGACGAGGAAATCTTCGAGCTGAATAACGGCTGCATCTGCTGCCGCGTGCGGGGCGATCTCATCCGTATCCTGGCCAAACTTTCCCAACGGCGCGACAAGTTCGACTCCGTCCTGATCGAGACAACCGGCATGGCCGATCCGGGCCCCGTGGCGCAGACCTTTTTCACGGACGAGGAAGTGAAGGAGAACTTCATCCTCGATGGCATCGTGACGGTGGTCGACGCGAAGCATGTCGGATTGCACTTCGACGACACGCGCGAGGTGCGCGAGCAGATCGGTTTCGCCGACGTGATTCTCTTGAACAAGGAGGACTTGGTTTCGCCCGAGGAATTCGTGAAGACCGAGGCGCGCATTCGCAAGATGAACCCGATGGCGAAGGTCTATCGGACCCAGGATGCGGCCATCGATCTCAATAAGGTCCTCGATATTGGCGGCTTCGACCTCAAGCGGGCACTGGAACTCGAACCCGATTTTCTGAAAGCCACCGAAGAGGAACATGATCACGACCACGAGGAGCACGATCATGAACACGACGAGCATGAGCACCACGATCATCATCATGACGAAGATGTGACCTCGGTCGGAATCAGCATGCCGGGCGATCTCGACGAAAAGAAACTTTCCGATTGGCTTGGCACTCTCTTGCGCACAAAGGGGCAGGACATTTTCCGCATGAAGGGCATCCTGGCCGTCAAAGGCCGCGCGATGCGCTTTGTTTTCCAGGGTGTCCACATGCTGATGGATGGTAAGCCCGACCGCGAGTGGGGCAACGAACCGCGCCACAACACGATCATCTTCATCGGTCGCAATCTCGATCGCAAGGAATTGAACGAAGGCTTCAAGGCGTGTTTGGCTTGATGCATTATTTCTCAAGTGAAATCGCTCGGACAAGATGCGGCGCGGGATTTGTTGCTTCTTAGCCTGACAGCAGGCAGCGCCGATGCGGCAGGTTATCTGGGCCTCGGCCGGGTTTTCACTTCCAACATGACCGGCAATGTCGTGCTCTTGGGAATCAATCTCGGGCAGGGAGATTTTATCGCAGCCGGTCGGATTCTCTATGTTCTGGCCATTTTTATTCTGGGCGTATGCCTCGGTGCGTGGCTTGGTCGAGACTTGCCGGAAAAGGAGTGGCCCACGCTGGCCTTTCGGTTGATCGGGCTGGAAAAAATTGCACTTCTGCTTTTTGGAATCGGCTGGTTTTTATTGGTCGATGGAATGACCGGCATGGGCTCCCACGCGCTTTTGGCGTTACTGGCCATGGCCATGGGACTGCAGTCTGCGGCCATGGCCCGACTCAGCGCCCCGGGAGTGACGACGACTGCCGTCACCGGCACCCTTACTGCATTAGCCACCGGAACGATGACTCTCCTTTATCTTTCCAAGGTCCAGATCGATCAAAAGCTGGAGCTCCGCGAGCGGGTCAAATTTCAGCTCACTATTGTCTTTCTCTACGGTTGCGGTGCGGCTCTCTGCGGATGGTTGATCGTGCATCTTCCGCATTGGGCCGGATGCTTTCCTGTGCTAGCGTCGGCCTTCGTTGCGCTGGGCAGGCCGAGGCCGTGAGAGTGGTGCATTTTACCTTTAGGCGTTATGCCGAAGAAGCTAAGCTTCGCTGACAAGTGCGTTCCCAAGTACAACTTGGGAACGAGGGAAACTCCGCTAAAATCAAGATGAACAGCAATCCAAAACTCCGTCCCATCGCCTTCAAATGGCATAGCAAACTGAACGATTTCATGACGGGGCTGGCATGGTCACCGGAAGGCGACCGAATTGCCGTCGCATCGGTTTCGGGACAGGTGGCGATTTATGATGCGGTGGAAGGTCGCACGATTCATCTCTTTGAGAAAGCCCATGAGGACGGTTGCGATGCGCTGGCTTGGCGACCCGATGGCAAAGCGTTGGCCACGGCGGGGCGCGACGGAATGTGGAAACTTTGGGATGCGGAAACAGGAAAAGTTCTCGCGGAGCATGAGGCGGGTGCTTTGTGGACTGAGCATCTGGCGTGGAGTTCCCGGCCTCTTGGTGACCAAGGACATCTGTTGGCCGTCGGTGCGGGCAACAAGGTGACGCTTTGGAATGAAGCGGGCGAGTCGGCGGATGAAACCATCAAGTTCACGAAAACGGTGGCTGATGTAGGCTGGATCTTGAATGGCACGACGTTGGCCGTGGCGACGAGTTCGGAAGTGGTCGTCGACGACCTGATCGCAGACGGGGAAGCACGGCGCTTTGTCGCGAAGGACCCGATTCTCAAGATGTCGTTCAGTCCGTCCGGCAAGTGGTTGATGACCGGCAATCAGGATTGCTCAGTGCATGTCTGGAATACGGACAACGGCGCGGAGATGCATATGCGCGGTTACGCGGCCAAGGTGCGGCAGCTGGTTTGGCATCGCGGGAGTCGCTGGCTCGCTGCTGGCGGCGGCCCGGCGATTTCGGTGTGGGATTGCTCAGGTCGCGGGCCGGAAGGACGCACGCCCACCATTCTCGAATGGCACATCGATCAGATCAGCGCGCTTCACTATCAACCGGAAGGCGACTGGCTCGCTTCGGGTGCACGCGATGGCAGCATTGCGGTCTGGTCTCCGACGCAGCGGCAGGCGCAAATCAGCGGTGCTAAAATTTCAAGCGGTGTAACGCAGGTGGCGTGGTCGCCCAATGGAAAGCTGCTGGCCGCGACCGGCGAAGATGGCGAAGTGCAGATGTTGGCCGTGGAGTAGATTGAAGGATTAAATTAGCCACAAAAGAACACAGGGAACTCAAAGAAACCCAAGGGGAAACCGCTGGCTTTCCCCTTCATTTTTGTGCTCTTTGCGGTCTTTCGCGGCTAAATTGCAGTCGTTATTTCAACCGCTTCTTCAAATTCTCAAGATGCTTCTTCCAAGCATCAAAATCGTCGCTCTCCTCCCATTGCTCGAGCAACTCTGAAGGCTCGGACTGGATTCGCTCGATGGCGAGAATGGCAAGTTCGATCATGTCCTCAGGCACGGTGAGCTGCTGCTCGGCCACCCATTCGTCGACCGCTTCGGTGTGACTATTTTTGACATAGGCCTTCCCCTTGAGACGCGCCAATGTGTCGGCAGCGGCAATAGCTTCCTCGGCTTCGGGGGCCTCGATGTATTCGTCGCCCGCTGCCTCGATTTTCGACAGGGCCTCTTCGATCAGGTCGAAATCCTCGGATTCCTCGAGCGAGTAAGCCCAATCACATGCTGTGTCATTTCCAAATGGATCCGTATCCCATGCTCCCATCATTATCTCCTGGTTATTTTGATCGAGCCGCACCCTACCTTGCGTCGCGTATGACACAACAAAAAAGCGGCGACTTTCTGGCGTCGCGGGCCGCGATAGGATAAGGTTGCTTAATGAAACTTACGCTGGGTCACTCGCCCGATCCCGACGACGCCTTCATGTTTTACGCCCTGGCCAAACATTTGCTTCCCACGCCGGGCTACGAGTTCGAGCATATCCTGCAGGATATCCAGACGTTGAATGAGCGCGCCACCCGCGCGGAACTCGATATCACCGCCATTTCCATTCATGCCTACGCCTACGTTCTCAAGGATTATGCGTTGCTGCGCAGTGGTGCGAGCATGGGCGACGGTTACGGCCCGATGCTCGTCGGCAAACGTGCGTTTTCCAAAGAGGAACTCCTCAAGAAAAAGATCGCCGTGCCCGGACTGATGACGAGCGCGTTCCTGCAGTTGCAACTCTTTCTCGGCGTACCGAAGGAGAAGCTCAACTACATCGTCGTGCCCTTCGACCAGATTTTCGACGCGATCACGCGGGGCGAGGCCGAGGTTGGGCTGATCATTCACGAAGGCCAACTCACCTACGCGACGGAAGGATTTGTCCTTAGCGCCGATTTTGGGCAATGGTGGGCTGCCGAAACAGGCGGCCTGCCGCTACCGCTCGGAGGTAACGCCGTGAAAAAATCGCTGGGCAAAGAAAAAATAGCAGAGCTTTCGGAGATTCTTTACCAGAGCATCAAATACGGACTCGATCATCGCGCTGCAGGAATTGAACACGCGCTGCCTCTGGGACGCGGCCTCGATACCAAACTGGCCGACAAGTTCATCGGTATGTACGTCAACGAACTCACACTCGACTACGGCGATCGCGGCAAGAAGGGCGTCCGCGAATTCCTCGACCGCGCGCATCACGCCGGGCTGATTCCCGCGCCGGTGGAGTTGGAGTTTGTGTAAGATTTTTTGACGGAATTACGGGATACAAACGGAATTAACGGAATGCCTGCCTTATGTATGACCGAAGCTGAGTTAGAGGAAGCAGCATTGCTCCATTATTCACGCGTGCTTTGGAAGAATCCACGAACCCGCCGCCGACTACTTTATATGTGGGAGCATCCGGAACATCCACAACGGGAAAACTTCAAGAAACACCGAAAACTAGTCGAGGGTTTAATGGAATGCATTGATCCAGAGAAGTACGTGATCGCCTTGGTAGACGCTGACAAGTGGTCGTTGGGGACATTGTCGCGTGAAATTCCTCGCACAATTTGGACATTGTGGGATGAATCCAAAGAAAAATAAGTGCGACGATCCTAGACCACCGCTACACTAAAAGCCTATGACCGGCCTTACCATTGCGGGACGCACTTTTGGCTCACGACTCCTTGTGGGCACGGGCAAGTTTTCCTCCAACCAGGCGATGGCGGAGTGCCTTGAAGCCAGCGGCACGGAGATCGTGACCGTGGCGTTGCGCCGGGCCGACCTCAGCGGCAAGGACGATCCTTATGCCGATATCCTCAACTTCATCGATCCGAAAAAATACCTCATCCTGCCCAACACCAGCGGCGCGATGAATGCCGCAGAGGCAGTGCGTCTGGCACGTCTGGCCGCTGCCGCCGGGCTGCCCAAATGGGTCAAACTCGAGATTCATCCCGATCCCCGCTATCTGCTGCCCGATCCAATCGAGACGCTGGCCGCCGCCGAAATCCTAGTCAAAGAGGGTTTCGTCGTTCTGCCCTACATCAATGCCGACCCGGTCCTGGCCAAGCGCCTTCAGGATGTCGGCACGGCCACGGTCATGCCGCTCGGCTCGCCCATCGGGTCGAACCGCGGCTTGGAGACTAAGGCGCTGATCGAAATCATCATTGAGCAGGCGACGGTTCCAGTGATCGTCGATGCGGGCCTGGGTGCCCCATCGCATGCCGCTGCCGCGCTGGAACTTGGAGCCGACGGCGTGCTTATCAATACGGCACTCGCCGCCGCCCGAGATCCGGCCCGCATGGCCCGGGCCTTCCGCGATGCGGTTGAAGCAGGTCGAACGGCATGGGAAGTCGGTCTGGCCGCCCCGACCCGAACGGCAAATCCGACTAGCCCTCTCACCGGTTTTCTGTCATAATATCTGCAAGTCAAAGACCGCTTTTTTCACGTGAAACGCTCCCTCAAAATTTTTACCCTGCTCATCATGAGCCTCTTTGTCGTGGTCTCAGGAGTCGATTCAGCGTTGGATCACATGTCCCGCTCCGTTTCACAAAGCAACTGCACATTGTATAATGAAAAGGGCGAAATCGTAGCGGTCTATACCGGTGACCTCAGAGTTTCCAGGCCTGGTATCAAGCCCGAGCCCGTTGGTCTGATCCACCTCCTGCACCGGTCGTAAAAATTCCTGCGCCGACGACTGTTGCGAATTAAAATCGTCCATCATCCGTTCCGACGTTGTCATTCGTCCGGCGGAGTGGTACTGATATAGTGTGAACACGGATGTCGTGCGCGTAGAGGTATTTGGAGTCTTTCCTACAGACCAGCACACGTTGGCCATTTTCATTGGCAACGACGAGAAGAGCTTTGTCATCCATGTCGAACCGAGCGTGGGGCGAGCCATTGCCATGTCGATGCAGGGCGAGCATAACGAACGCCCACTGACGCATGAGTTGATCGGCTACATTTTCAACGCCCTCGATGTCAAAGTGGAGCGCGTCGTGATCAACGCCCTGCGCAGCAACACCTATTTCGCCCGGATCATTCTCAAGGCGCAGAATGAAGTTCATTCGAAAGTCATCGAGATCGACGCGCGCCCGAGCGATTGCATCGTCCTCGCCACCCAGGCCAAGGCGCCGATTTTCGTCAGTCAGGATGTGTGGGAAGAGACCGACGACCGGACCGAGGAGCTGGAGAAAATTCGCCAGGCGCTTCGTGAAAAAAAAGGGCATCCCCCCGGGCCTCTTTTTGGAGACGACATCGTATAGCCTCTCGATTGGAGGCAACGGTGACTCTTGAATGTAAATCTTTGCAATTATTAAGACCGTTATTGATCGGATATGGGAGGTATGGTAGTATGTGTGCCGTGAGACTGTTATTAATACTCGTTCTGGCCTTCGCGACTCTTCCAGCTTATGCGGAGGACTGGACGACATCCGACGGCAAATCGTA
>Ga0207058_1137_pt1 | contig 13577 bp, 9 predicted proteins | sample Alteio_BWMinCont_34_FD_153271 | JGI IMG/M metagenome (GOLD analysis project Ga0207058, IMG submission 153271) | Enriched cells from forest soil in Barre Woods Harvard Forest LTER site, Petersham, Massachusetts, United States -... | ecosystem: Environmental > Terrestrial > Soil > Temperate forest >...
TAGTTGATGAGTTGAGCCTGATTTTCAGAAAGGAGTTGTTCTTGACACTTCAATTCGATAATTACAGAGTCATTAACAATAAGATCGGCAATATATAACCCGATTTTTTTTCCACGAAACATCACGTTAAATCTTTTCTCACACTCTACTTTCAAGCCTTTTTCCAACATAGCAATCATCAGTGCATTTTTATAAACCGCTTCTAAAAAGCCCGCACCGAGTTCATTAATCACATCAAAGCAGCATCCCAAAATAATTTCTGTTATTTTAACGTGAGGAGAGTTATCTTGCATTTTCAATTATCCTGTGTATTCTATCCCTGAAATGTAGAGAGACGGTATGCGGAGACACCATCCTGCCTTTATCCTTAATATCCTAAATATCCTGTTCATCCTGTTAACCTATGTGCTCTATCCCTGCTGCTTATCCCTGCTGCTTATCCCTGTCGCAAGAGTTGGATGGTGCGGGCAATGCTCAGGAAGCCTTTCTCGATGCGATCCAACCCAAAGTGCTCGTTGGGGGCATGGATGTCATCGTCGGGGAGGCCGAGGCCTACCAGCGCTAACTCTGCTCCGGAGGCTTTGGTTAGCTTGACAGCGACAGGAATAGAGGCACCGCAGTAGATTTTCTGACAGGTTTTTCCAAAGATCTCTTCATAGGCCTTTGTGAAGGCGGTAGCTATCGCTGTATCGGCGCTGGAGCGTGCAGCGACATCGCCGCCGGGGTGGACGTGGACAGTGACTTTGACACCCTTGGGGGCGTGTTTTTCTAGGTGATCGGCGATGAGTTTGCCAATCTTTTGAGGGTTTTGATGAGGGACTAGGCGGCAGGAGAGCTTTGCGGAGGCTTTGGCAGGGATGACCGACTTGAAGCCGGGGCCAGCGTATCCCCCTGTGATGCCATTGATTTCTAGGTTGGGACGCAGCCAATTGCGTTCGAGTGGGGAGTAATTTATTTCTCCCCCTGTGACTTTGGTTCCGAAGGTTTTTTCATATTTAGCTTCATCGAAATCCCAAGATACCGATTTCTTGTCTTTATCGGAAATCGCATCGACATCGTCGTAGAAACCAGGGATGGTAATTTTTCCTGATTTGTCGCGCAGGCCGGCGAGGAGCTCGACAAGGGCATGGAGGGGGTTGAAAACCATTCCACCATGAGAGCCTGAATGGAGATCGGAGTGACTCCCTTGGACTTCTACCTCCATTGTCATCATGCCCCGTATTCCGAGGGTGATGGTGGGGGTATCGATATCGGGGATGCCCAAATCGACAACGGCCAGGTAATCGGCAGAGAGTTCCTTGGCCTTTGTTTCGACGATTTTGGAGAGACCTGCGCTGCCGCATTCCTCTTCTCCTTCGATGCAAAGCTTGATATTGATGGGGAGCGATCCATTCTGTTCGATGAGGGTTTTGAGGGCTAGTAGGACATAAAAGCATTGACCTTTGTTGTCTTGGGCGCCGCGAGCGTAGACCTGTCCATTGCGTACAGTGGGTTCAAAAGGGGGAGTTGTCCACAGGTCGAGGGGATCGACAGGCTGCACATCGTAGTGGTTGTAGATCAATAGTGTGGGTTGGGAGGGGCCAGCTTTGTCGTAATGGGCAAAGATGGTTGGGTATCCCGTTGTTGGCCATATTTCGACATGGAATCCGAGTTTTTTTATATAGCTAGTGACCCAATCGGCGCATGCTAAAACATCTTTTTTATAGGCAGGATCTGTGCTGATGCTTTGGAATTTTAGGAAGGTATAAAAATCCTTTAAAGCCTCTTCACGACAGTTTGCGAAGCTATTTTTCAGTTGTTGGATTTCTTGTGATGTTTTCATAAAAAAACTCCTTTAAGCGATAAATAAAAATAACAGAGCCGCACCTAGTAAGAGGCTGTAGAGCCCCAGACTATATTTGACACGACGTTGATGGCGTGCGTATAGCGTTGTATCATGTTTAACTTTTTCAATAAAGTGAATTCTCTCTTGGATACTAAAGTGGTGCCAGTTGGGGGCTCTGCGGGACGTCCCAGAAAAGTTTGCTAGGCTGTTTAAGGCATCGATGAGGTGATCGGGATTGAGTTGCAAGGTGAAGATATAGAGGTCGGCCTGACGTTCAAACAGTCGGGAGAAGTACCCAAAGATAAAGCGGTAGTAGAGTGCGGCGGTGGCGATGAAGAGGATGAGGGACATCGCGAAGGGACCTTCTATGGAGGCGACAAGGATGCTGGTGGTTACCATTCCCATGAGGATGAGAGGGTACCAGAGCAAGTGACCATGCTTTTGGTGTCCGATTTCGTGGGCGAGGACAGCCTCTACAGATTCAGGAGGAAGGTAATCGATCAGTGGTTTTGTGAACATCACATAGCGGAAGCGACTGACAATTCCGATGATGGCAGCGGTGTAGGCATGTTCCATGATAGACCACACCTTAAAGCCAGCGTGTTTGAAGTGGGCCTTTTTGCAGAGCTTTTCGAGGCGTTGTGAGAGCTCTGGATTGTTTAAAGGGGGGCATCCCCAGCACCAGATCAGGACGGTGGGGAAGAAGATGGCAAGGGCAGCAATGCAGATGAAGGTGAATGGAGTATTGCCAATGTCGATAATGAGGGTGAGGAGCAGGAAAGGAAGGGAGAGGGGAAATAAGAATCCGATCGATTTCCCTGTTTGCCGTTGATTTCCAGATAACCTATTGTAGCTATAGTGTGCAGTGGTGAGTGCGATGAAATAGAGGACGAGGGTGATTGCCGCCAAAGGAAATAGCGTGGTAAATAGCAGAGGAATTTCCAAATAGAAATAGAGGATGGAAAGGAATGTAAGAAATTCTAGGTTAGTACAGAAAATAATTCTTTCTTTAGACCATCTTAGGAATTTTGTTTGATTCCAGATGATGCTTAGAGTGCCGATGTAAAGCAGACACGACCACATTAGTGTTTGAGGGATATTTTCCGGTTGGAGCAAATCGGTGGTGTCTTGGCCGACCGTGATCAGCAGCATGGTCAGAAATAGAAAAAACAGATCTGAAAACATCAAAATTCCATCCAAGGTAGTATTGGGGTCAGGCCTGACATTCTGACATTCGTCACTTGGAAGGGGGGAGATGCCAAACATCGGGATGGCATCCTCCCCCTTCCAAGTGACGAATGTCAGAATGTCAGGCCTGACCCCATAATGTGGCGCTAAAATCTTGAGGTGACATCCACTCCAAAGAGTACCATCCCTCTGCGCTTGCCATTGTCAAAGGCCCCACGATCCCAGTTGCGGTAGTAGCCGATCTCCGGACGTATTTGTAGGAGTGTGGTGAAGTTGTGGGTCCAGCCGATCGTGTTGGAGGTATAGGTTCCTGGGTAGCCGGAGCGTTCTCCGCTGACATCTCGCCATACCTCGTTTCTTATTGTAAGGAAATCCTTTTTGGAGAGTTCAAACATGGTGTAGTTGAGGATACCGTAGGTCCAGGAGACCCCACGGATGGGGGGGCCGATGCCTCCACCGCCGCCAAAGGAGTGGACGGGGCCAGCGCTGGGGGTGCCGCCAAGGACTGCATCGCGTTGCCACATGAGATAGCCTTCTGTTTTTGTGTGGATCTCTTCAGAGAACCTGTGTTGCCATGTACCGACGAGGTAATTGAAGTTGTCGTGGCCCATTTTTTGGCAATACATATTGAAGTGGCGGAATTTTGCGGCGTTGATGCTATTGAGAACTAGGTAGACCGAGTCGTTGTTGTCACAGGAGACCCATCGCACTCCGAACATCCCTGTGGGGAGAGCTCCGACGTACCATGGGGCCATGTCTGTACCTGCGTGGAGGCAGGCCTGGACGGTCCAGTTTTCATTGATCATGGTTGTGAGCATGATCCCTGTTTGGGTGTATGTGTCGAAGGTGAAAAGGATGGAGTGGGAGCCCATGTAGTTGTCGGGGGCAAACTGCGTTTCGATATCGGGGCAGGCGATCCATCGTCCGATACGGACAATCATCCCTTCCACAACTTGGGGAAAGTAAATATCGATATACTGTTCTGTGAAATCATAGCCATACAGTTGGTTATGCTCGAGGAGTTGGTAGCTGTTCCATCCTCCGGCTGTCATATAGCGGTAGTCGGTTCCATATAGGTATGTGGAACGGAAGCCAAAGTCGATGTGGTCGGTTTGCACAGAATCGACCTGACGTTCCAAGCGGATCACGAACTGGTCGAGAAGTGGAGTATTGGGCACAAGCCAGTAGGAGCTGGGCATGTTAGAGTCTTTGCATGTGCTTGCGTTGATGGATCCGTTGAACCATCCGTAGAGTCTGATTCGGGAATCTTTGAGGATATCGCCTCCGGGTAGGTCATAGAGGAACTCTGTGAGTGGGTAGACGGTATCGTCTGGGGGCACGCCAATAAGTGGGTAGCCCTGATACTCTCCTGAGGGGAATGGCGGCGAAGGAAAGGGTGCTGGGAGGGCACGTCGGGCGGGTTCGTCGTCGGCATAGACAGAACCAATCAGAAATAGGCATGAGAGTGGTATTAACACCCAGCGATAAAACATGTTGTGCATGGCAGATCCTTTATGGTAACATTGAGCACATGTATACAGCTTTATTGAATTTTATGCACAACATAAAACGTGAAAGTTAACATTGTTAGAAGTTGCAATTAATCGATGTTTTGTGTACACTCGTTCTAACTTATTAACATATGGGAGGGTATTATGGATAGCTTATGTCTTGCAGTACGAGTATGGGAACCAGCAGTTAAAGTAGATCCCCTTGTTAATTTTTCTAACTTTAAAGCCGATTATCTAGCTGCTTACATGCGTGTGGGTATGATTGCGATGGGAATACTGATTATATCCCCAACAATGACTTTAGGAGCTATTGGGACAGCTCTCTTCACTATTGCCTGGTTCCGCTATGACAACGGAAGAATTAAATCCACCATTGATCATCTCACTGGACTTAAAGAAAAGGCAATAGCTGGAGTGAAAAATGAAATAGCTGTGGCGGTGGACTCAGAGATCACGAAAGCAATGGTAGGTATATCGTCTGCTGAATTAAAAAAGATGTCTCTTGGTGGTTCACCTCTTGACCCAATGAGGTTATCTTTAGACGGAGCGATCCACAAAGCTACTCGTGAAAAAGTGTCTATTGTGTTTAATCAGACACGGGAAGAGGTGCTAAACGAACCGATTGAGCAGGGAATTCGAGCTGTAATCGAAGCCTTGCAGAGGTTAACATCAATGTCAATTGAACGGGTGAAAGATATTGATACTCCCATTGAGTCCCCACTATCTGGCAAAAAAGCTGTAGAACTCATTTTAGGATTGACTCCTGGAACCTCTAAGGAGGAGAATGAACGGATCGTTGCAATCATTAATGCGACCCCAAAATTTTTCCATAAATCAGCGCTATTGGATGATTTAAATCGACCATTCCTAAAACAACAATATGAAGCGCAGTCAAACAAACAAAAGGCTCTCACACAACTTAGACAAGATGAAGGAGATCCAACACTAAAATGGCTGGATGCAGCCCTGGTTATTCATCGACATGATTCTCTTGCGCAAAGAACTTTAACTCAAAGAAGAAAATCACTTAAAGAAAATACGGAATATAAATTCCTTGGCGAAGCCCTGCGAGCCCTTTCTTTGGATCTCTTTCCTGGTGATGCTGCTAAGTGGTGTTTGACTATTCATGTGTTAGGAGAAATAGAAAAAGAGTCTTCTCAAGAGTCACGACAAGCCCTTTTTACCAAATTAAAAGAGCGATACAACTTGGAGGACAAAGATTTTGTACAACATTTCCGGGGTGGAATAGGCGAATTCCGTCGCTTTGCTGGATGTGACCAAGGTCTCTAGATCTATAAGATGTGCCATGGATGGTGACACCAGAACGGCAAAAAATCGATTACGAATCTGTATTTTACCGAACCCCTAATTGTTATAAAAAATAAAAAATCGTGGCAAAAATGGACAAGCAGCCATGGACAAGCAGCCATGGACAAACAACAATGGACGAGCAACAATGGACAAGCAGCCATGGACAAACAACAATGGACGAGCAGCCATGGACGCAATGGACTGAACGTGTACCGTCCATTTTGTCCATGGCTGCTCGTCCATTGTTGCTTGTCCATGGCTGCTTGTCCATATTGTCCATGGTCCATTTTCTGTATTTTTTGCATAATTATGCACAATTCTCTTGCTTTTTATTGTTCACATCGTGTATGTTGGGTGAGTTAGGATAATTTTGTGCATAATTACGCAAAAAATGATTCCTTAAAGATAGCTAGAACCATTTACAGGTGTTTTTATGAACAAAAAAATCTCTTTTTTCTCCTTGGTGATCTTGATTGTGGCGGGGATAGACAACATGAGGAATCTGCCTGCAGCAGCGCTTTTTGGCAGCTCGTTGCCCTTCTTCTTTATGTTCTCTGCCATTGTTTTTTTAATTCCTACAGCTTTGATATCGGCAGAGCTTTCTGCTGCGTTCTCGGATAAGGGAGGGATCTATCATTGGGTCAATATGGCCTTTGGGAAGAGGTGGGCGATGGCGGCTATTTGGCTGCAGTGGATCAATACCATGGTTTGGTACCCCTCCTTTTTATCATTTATTGCGGGTGTTTCGGCCTATTTGATTGATCCTGCCTTAGCGGAAAACAAAACTTATTTGGTTACAGTGATTCTGAGTGTCTTTTGGGGGCTGACATGGGTGAATTTGAAAGGCATTCACACCTCAGCGTTAATCAATAATATTTTTGCTCTGATTGGAACTATTTTCCCTTTGACTCTTTTAATCGTATTGGGAGGTGTCTGGTTTTTTGGCGGTAACACATTGCAAATCCAAATTACTTCGGAAAATGTGATTCCTCCGTTGACACAAACGACGAGCTGGGTCTCTTTGATTGCGATTATGGCCTCCTTTCTAGGGATGGAGCTATCGGGAGTGCATGTCAATGATATTCACAATCCGCAGAGAAACTTCCCTCGAGCCGTTTTTGTGGCGACACTCTTTATTTTCGTATCGATGTTTTTGGGGTCGATGTCCATTGCCTACGTGATACCCACAAAGGACATGAGTTTAGTCTCTGGGGTCATGCAGGTATTTAGCAACTTCTTTGATGCCTTTCATTTGAGGCCTTTGATTCCAGTGATGACGCTCTTGATTGTGATTGGGTCCATCGGCACGACGATCAATTGGTTGATCTCACCTGCAAAAGGATTGCTTCACGCTGCTGAGTTTGGATTTTTGCCTCCCTTCTTTGCCAAAAAGAATCATGCGGGTGTGGCATCAAACATTCTCCTCATGCAGGCGATTTTGGTGAGTGTTGTCTGTTTGCTTTTCTTGCTGGAGCCCACTGTCAACGGCTTTTATTGGTTCTTAACAGCATTGAGCACGGAATTGTATATGATCATGTACGTTCTCATGTTTTTGGCAGCGATTTGTTTGCATTATAAACATGTGAGCCGTGCCAAATCCTTTAAAATCCCAGGGTGGGGAGTTTGGACCGCCTCTTTATTGGGATTGATAGGATGCACTGCTACGATTATTGTCAGCTTTTTTCCCCCAGAAAATGTCAGTGTGGGAAGTCCGATGAAATATGTTTACATGATCTGCATCGGAAACGTGTTGACGATCAGTCCACTCCTTCTCTTTTACTGGTATAAAAAAAGGCAGGTCCAATAAGAGGTAATTGCAAAAGTCCATGAGGGCATGGTATATGGGGTCAGGTTATGAGCACAACGAATTTTATCGCGGAGGCTAGGAAAAATCGAGATCCTGCCTTCATCGCGGTAGCGATGGTTCTCTGTGTAGCCCACACCAAGCTGCGAGCGAGCTTGCGAGCGAGACGCGCAGGTGTGGGTATGCTGAGGTGTATGCGTGCCACGGTAGTGGCACCTCTTGTTATCATGTGAGGTGCCACTACCGTGGCACATATGAATTTCGGCATACCCACACCTGCGCGTCTCGCTCGCAAGCTCGCTCGCAGCTTGGTGTGGGCTACACAGAGAACCATCGCTACCGCGATGAAGGCAGGATCTCGATTTTTTTCCTAGCCTCCGCGATAGAATTCGTTGTGCTCATAACCTGACCCCGTAGTCTAATTACCTGAGGAGGTTTTTGATTTCTTTGAGGAGTTTTGAGATGTTTTTGATGGACTTGGGAGCAACAAAAATTGTGTCGTCCCCGGCAATCGTTCCTAAAATTTCTGTTGTGGTTTGATTGTAGTCGAGAGATCTTGCGATCATCGAAGCAGAACCAGGAGAAGTAAAGATCACCACCAAGGTCTCGTTGGCAACGATATCGAGTACTAAACTGCCCAAAGGGGTACTCATGGGGGAGGGAGCAGGTTCTCTGGGCAGGGAGTAGACGACCTGCCCCTCTTCGTTGATGACTTTAATGGCTCCAATTTTTCTTAGGAGCCTTGAAGCCTTAGATTGATTGATTTCGTAACCTTGTTTTTCCAGTGTAGAGCATATGCTATCTTGGGTGTTCGCTTTCCTATCCATGAGAAGAGCCCGAAGAGCATCGATGAGGTCTCTTTTTTTTTCTTTTTCGGCCATGCAATAGTTCCTTTGTTATACTTGATAATATAATCTTTGCATCAAATCGAAGCAAGTGTATATTCCTTATGGAGCAGGGCACAGGAAATTAAAACAAAATTTTGACGTAACTTTCAGATAGGGTGCTACAACGCAGGCCTTCAGCCTGCAATCGCGTTCTCGGTATACCTAGGGCGATGCCCTAGGCTTTTACAACCCAGGGCGTTGCCCTGAGGCAGATCTCAGACGCAGGAAAGTATATACTCTTTAGGAAAATTCCTAAAATATACCAACACTGTTTTCAGGGCAAAGCCCTGGGTTGTAAAAGCCTAGGGCAGCGCCCTAGGTATACCGAGAACGCGATTGCAGGCTGAAGGCCTGCGTTGTAGCATCCCACCTGAATAGTTTCAAAATTTTGTTTTAATTTTCTGTGCCTTGCCTTATGGAGAAGAGTATGTTCGTTAAGCACTATCCTATCATCGATTTTCATTGTGATTTGCTATGTTATTTGGCGTTGGATCCGCGTCGGACACCTTACGATCCTATTGCAAGGTGTTCTGTGCCTCAGCTGAAGCAGGGCAATGTCAAGATGCAGGTGATGGCAATTTTTACGATGACTGAAGAGGGATCGGGTCGGAGCGGCGAAGCGCAAATGCATGCCTTCAGGAATCTGTTGCAGAAGCATTCTCAAGAGTTTACATCGGTGCATAGTCCTGTGGAAGGGAAGATTGGTGTGATGCCGGCGATTGAAAATGCTTCAGGATTCTGTGAAGAGGCCGATGATTTGGATGCGGCGTTGGAGCGGCTGACAACATGGCGCCGTAAGATCGGCACATTAGCATACATTAGCCTGACATGGAATATGGAGAATCGTTTTGGTGGTGGGGCTCATAGCTCTGTGGGGTTGAAATCCGATGGTAAACGCCTTTTAGAGTATATGTGTGCGCATAAAATTCCTGTCGATTTGAGTCACACTTCGGATGCATTGGCTTACGATATTTTAAATTATATCGATAAACAGGGAATGGCGTTGGCGGTGCTGGCAAGTCATTCGAATGCCCGTTCTGTGGTGAATGTACCCCGTAACCTCCCTGATGAGTTGATCAAGGAGGTGGTAAGACGTCGAGGCATTATTGGTATAAATTTTGTCCGCGATTTCATTGGCACCCCTTCCCCCGATTTTTTTAATCGTCAGTTGGACCATTTCTGTGCTCTAGGAGCTCAGAAGCATCTTTGCTTTGGGGCCGATTTCTTTTGTACTGAGGATGTGGAGCGTGTGCTGACAGCCCCTAAGGTGAGTCGGTTCTTTCCAGACTATGAGCATTCTGGTGCATATGGCAACGTGATAGACCTTTGGAGGAAGCATGGAGTGGCTTCTGAAGAGGTGTTGGCGGATGTGTGTCATGGCAACGCTGAGCGCTTTCTTAAAGGGTTACGCCCGTCCGATTAAATTAAATGCAAAGGCGCGGAGGCTGGGAAAAAATCGAGATCCTGCCTTCATCGCGGCAGCGATGGTTCTCTGTGTAGCCCACACCCAGCGCGAGCGAGCTTGCGAGCGAGACGCGCAGGTGTGGGTGTGCTGAGGTGTATGCGTGCCACGGTAGTGGCACCTCTTGGTATCATGTGAGGTGCCACTACCGTGGCACGCATACACCTCAGCACACCCACACCTGCGCGTCTCGCTCGCAAGCTCGCTCGCGCTGGGTGTGGGCTACACAGAGAACCATCGCTGCCGCGATGAAGGCAGCATCTTGATTTTTTTTCAGCCTCGCGGAGACGCAAAGGAAAAAAAATATTTTTTTCCTTTGCGTTTAATTTAATCGGATGGGGATAACCTTCCTACCAATGAGCGGAGACCCCTGCTACACAGCTATAGGAATTGGCATTCGTCCACTTTTCAACCATAGCTGTTGCGTAGAAGGTCCAAATATCATCGATATCCTGTGTGAGGTTGAGGGCTCCATCAAAGGCATTGCGGTTGACGGGAGCTCCCACAACAGTGAAGGTGCTTCCAAAATCCTCAAAGTAGGCTGTTCTGTGGTTGTGGGCTTGCAAGAAGCGGTATTGCCACGAGAGGTCGATCGCGATGGTGAGTCCGCAGTCGAGGCGGTGTGAAGAGATATGTATGCCCAGGTGTGAGTTTAGGGTGCCATAGGAATGTCTGTTGATATGTAGTGCTAGAGGGGCATCCCCATTTTCGTTGACGGCTCTAAAGGTATAGAAGCCTCCTTCTAATCCCAGAAATGGTTGGAGGCTCATTCCGTGGGAGACTCCATCCAAGCCAATTTCCATATAGAGATCGCCTTGGAAGCATTTTGGTCTGCCGACTTCTGTGTAGGAGAGCGGAGCGATGGGGATGGTGCGTGTGATTTTTCCGTTGCTGCAGCCGAACACTAAATCTCCCATGACATAGAATCCTTCAGGACGGTAGAGTCCATAGAAGGCTCCGAGGTAGGTATTGTTGGAACCTGATGAATCGCCTATGTTAAAATGGTAGGTGTTGTGTTCATAGGCGAAGGCAGTGCCTAGTGTCCAGTCTTCACAAAATGTGGTTTGAGCGCCTAATGAAATAGCATATTCATTGCATTTGAAACCATGAGCATTACTATTACCATCGAAGAAGCTGCGTCCACCGCTTGCTTCTAGCCATGTGTCAAGGCCTATTTCACCAGAGCATCTGCCTGCACAGCAGATCGGGTCGATGCTAGCAATGTAGCGTAGGGGGTCGTAGAGTCTTTTAACAAATTGGTGGGTGCTCAATTCTACGGAGCCTTGTTGTTCGACATACTGTGAGCCAGCCATCTGGTTGAGGGCTACGGCGATATCTGCAGGGGGGAGTGCTGTGAGTCCAGATAGAAGTGTTGTTTCTGCTGAAGTGGGGTCGGTGATTGAGATCAATTGTTGTGCCACATTAAAAGCATTTGTTCCTTCGGCTTCGGCAAATTCGAGGAAAGGGATTTGGAAGTCTAGGTAGACGTTATCGGTATCGTACGTCAGAACGGGGGTAAATGCCAGATTAATGGTCTCTAAAGCGAGGTTGGAAGCACCTGTAATGCCTCCAGAGGAATTCAGGATGGTGTAAAGTCCTGCAATGCTAAATGAACCATCCGCAGAGTCTACAACAACGGTTGCTGGGTTATTCGTGTTATGGACGATTGTTGTCGCCCCATTGACAACGAGTTCTGAGTTGTTAACGCCCGGTGTAGTACCTTCTCCATTGATGTCGATGTACAATTCTCCGATATTAAAAGCGTACGCTCCCTCGACGGTAAGAATGCCTGGACTGCTGCCGGGATGGACGATCCCTCCATTTTGTGTGAGGGAGCCGTAGATGGTTCCTACTCCGGAGAGTATGCTAGAGATGCTGCTGAGGACGACGGAACCGCCTAAGGATGATCCTGAGTTGAGGTGGAGTTCACCGCTATTGATGGTGGTGAGGCCTAAGAAACCTGTATTATTTCCTGAGATGGAAAATGTCCCATTTCCATTCTTTGTCATAGAACTTGAAATGTTGCCTGTGAGGAGTCCTGCGAATGTTGTGCTCGTATTATCCCCACCCAAAGTTAGGGAGGCGTTGTTCAAGATAACATTACCGCCAGTTGTTCCTCCACCGGCTAGAGAGCCAATAATTTGTCCGTTAGAGCCTGTTAAGGTTAAAGAGGTGTCGGCTAGGTTAGCTAGGACGAAGGCAGAATAAGGGGATAAGGAGTTGGTGCTTTCGACAATGATGGCTCCGGGGGTGCTCTGACCAATGTATGTTGGGCCTGAATTGACTGAGTTGCCGCCGGTGATAGAGAGGACAGATCCATCGTTTACGACGACTCTTCCAGGTCCGCTTAGAATGCTAGAGTAGGAGGGGTCTTGGCTTTTCCAGTTGACGGTCGAGCCTGTATTAACGAGATTGATATCAGCATTCATCATCCCTTGTGATACTCCTCCGGTATCTTGTAAGGTGGTATTGCCGATAATCTGGACGAGGCCATTGACGAAATCTCCGGGAGCTGCAGTCCCTTCTAAGACGAAAATTCCTCCATTAGGACCACCGATATTGATGATATTGTCAACATTATTGCTAATGATCCCTTGGCCTGGAGCTAAGAATACTAGGTGGCCGTTGGGATCTAGAGTTCCTGTATTTGGACCGTTAGTATCCAGAGTAACGGAGTAGGGAAAACTGTTGGAGGTGTCGTCGGCAGACCATTGGAGCGTGCTCCCCGCGGAACTTCCTGTGAATGCCAGGGGACTGCCTGTTCCATCGCCGAGGGCTCCCCAATTGGGGATGTTGATGGTCCCCGACTGGATTTGGATGGCACCAAGGTAGTTGACCGAATTGTAAGTGCTATTGTTGAGCGTGAGAATGCCGTTTCCTCCGTGAGAGTTTTGGATGAGTGTCCTTCCCGATAAGCCTCTGAGGCCGCCATTGATGGTGTGGTTTCCTGAGCTGGTAAGGCTGAAGAGGTGGGCGTTTTCTAGGGTGATCACGTCACTGGACGCTGATGAATCGATGCTCGATAACGATGTAGTGCCTGTTGGTGTGATGGTGAGGGTGTTAGTGCCTCCTGTCATGGAAACAGTGACCGTAGCTCCGTTAGTGGCACCATTGGTTAAGTTGAGTGCTGATCCTGCATTGAGTAGGTATTGTATAGTGCCTGTGGTGGTGCCAGATGAGCTATTTCCTGCATAACCAGCAACGTTAACGAGTCCTGGATTGGTTTGGCCAAGCGAGATAGTGCCTGTAACTGAATTAGCGACTTTAACATTGCCGGAGAGGGATCCTGTTGTGGTGACCGAAAGGCCTGTGGAGGTATTGCTATCGACATAGACAGTAGTGTCTGCTGAAAAGAGGATGGTGCCTGTCGTTAGGGTATCTCCGCTTGCCAGGTCTGGGGAGCTATTTCCGGTGGCGATCCCGTTAAAAACAGCATCGGCATCCTGTACAGGGGCTGTGTTGCTCCAGTTGTTATTGGCAGTAATATCGCTGGAATGGTTTCCTACCCATGTGGTGGTATACTCAATGGCTTGGCCAAGTTCTGGTTGTGTTAGCAGGAGTGCCGTTATGAGTGCTGTTGCCAGTGATT
>Ga0207058_1075_pt4 | contig 13435 bp, 8 predicted proteins | sample Alteio_BWMinCont_34_FD_153271 | JGI IMG/M metagenome (GOLD analysis project Ga0207058, IMG submission 153271) | Enriched cells from forest soil in Barre Woods Harvard Forest LTER site, Petersham, Massachusetts, United States -... | ecosystem: Environmental > Terrestrial > Soil > Temperate forest >...
GCGAATCGGCGGACGCAAACCGTTCCCTGAATTTGTCGGCAGCGTCGCGCTGCTCTCCATCTATTGGGCGATCTATCTGGTTTCTTATTTCCTGCGCGAAGGAAAAGAGCAACGCGACCAGTGGCTGCTGACCGCCTCGTTCTTGCTGAATGCGGCGGGCTACCTCGTGCTGCTCCATTATCAATCCTTTCATCCGGAGTGGCGTTTCTGGTTTCTGCTCGTTGCGGGTGCGGTGTATTTCGCTGTTGCGGCCTGGTCGCGACGCGCCGGACGGCGGTGGGGATTTGTGCTGGCCAGCACGCTCGGCGCGACGCTAATCATTGGGGCGATTCCCTATCGTTACTCGGGCGGCCGGTTGGAAATTTTGTGGCTCGTCGAAGTGGAGGCGCTGCTGGTCGCCGGATGGCGGCTGGTGGAAAAGCATCTGCGTCGCCTGGGGTGGATTGGCGCCGCGGTGCTGGCTTTTTATGTGGTGTTTAACGACTTGGCGGAGCGCCTCGATTCGTGGCAGCCGCCGGACGCCAAACTGGGTTGGCTCCTGCTGGTGCTCGCCGCGGCTTATTTTGTGAACGGGCGATTGAAACAGCGGCTGGGCGATGATTTGTCGCTGTTCGATGAGTGGGCCATGACCTTCGCGCCAGTGGTCGCGACTCTCTTTCTGCTGGCTGCCGCGTGGGTGGCGTTGCCCGTTTTCTGGACGGCCGTGGCTTGGGTGGTGACGGGCGTCGCGTTGGTCGAAGCGGGGCGGAAGCTGGACGACGCCGTGCTGCGATGTTGCGGGCATGGCGCGGCCCTACTGGTTTTTGTGCGGCTGCTCCTTGTAAACATGGCGGACGACAGGACCTGGCACCACGTCAGTTTGCGTCTACTCACCGTGAGTCTATGTTGCGCAATCTTCTATTTGGCCTCGCGGCGCCACTTGCCCGGGGCGGAGTCAGAGACAGCCTGGACCCGCGCCGAGCGGCGCGCCGCAATTATTGCGAAGTGGGGCGGGATTGCGGCCGCGTACACCGGCGCGGCGACCCTACTGGTAACTGTGCTGCTGTGGGACGAAGCGGTCACCGCAGCCGTGGGATTGGCCTGGGGACTTTTTGGATTGGCACTGCTCGAAACGGCGGAGGCGCTGCGGGAGAAACCGCTTCTGATGCAGGCGCGGTTGGTGCTGCTCGCGAGTTTTGTACGCATCTTCATCGCCGATCTGAATTCCGTGGCGCGTGTGGGGCCTTTCGCGGTTCCGGTGATCACGGTGACCCTTCTGGCCGCAATTTATTACTACGCTGCGTTCCGGACGCAGGACTCGCCCGCGGTACGCACGACGTTGCTGTGGTTCGGCACGATTTCTCTGGCGGTGCTGTTGCGGTTTGAGCTGCCGGCGGAGTGGGTCGCGGTAAGTTGGGCGACGATGGCCGTTGGCCTGTACGCATTGTCGGGTTTCCTGCGCAATGCGACGTTTCGCCAGCAGTGTTACGCGATGGCCTTACTTTGTGGAGTGCGCTGCGCCTTCGACAACTTCTACCAATTGGCCCCCTGGCATTTTACGAATGTGAGGACCGCGACAGTGGTGGCCTCCGCGCTGCTGCTCTATGTGCTGTTTGCGGCGGCGAAATGGAAAAGAAAAAAGGTGCGAGTGGACGAAAGCACGAATCCCGAAGATGCACATCCTCGAAACGACGCGTCGAAGACGATCCGTGCAGCCTGGCTTTGGATTGGAACACACGAGCAACACCTGTTTTTCTTTGTTCCGACAATTCTAATAACCGTGTTGGTGAGCCTGGAGGTGCGGCGAGGGTTTTTGACCGCTGCTTGGGGCGTGGAGGCTCTGATCGTTTTCCTGGCAGTGCTGAAAATGGACGAGCGGGCCTACCGCTGGTTCAGCCTGCTACTGTTTTCGCTGTGTGTTGGACGGGTCGTCACGGTGGACGTCTGGAACCTGGATGCCCTGGGACGAATCGTTTCTTTCCTGGGATTGGGAGCCGCGCTGCTGGCCGTGAGTTTTCTGTATGCGAGGCATCGGGAACTCTTGCGGAGGGTGCTGTGATACGGCGCGCGGTGCTTGCGGCGATTTTGATCGCCGGAGCCGTGGCGCTTTTTGTGTTGCAGCGAAGCCGCGCCAGCGCGCCCATCAGCCCGCGCCCACTGCTCTATTTGGTGGCTGACACCGAGCGAGAATCGGAGCGAATACCGCTGGTGCTCACTCGCGTGAGCGATGCCGAAGAGAGCGCGGCCGGTGAGAAAATCGCGCAAGAAGAGGGACTGGAACCGCCCAGAGGATTAAGTCCGGAGGACGCGAAGCTCACGGCGTATCTGAACAGCGTGGGCAGCGCGGTGGCCACGCACGTCCACCGTAGCGGCATTCACTACCGATTTTATATGTCCAATGACGAAAAGTGGGTGAACGCGTGCGCGCTGCCGGGTGGATACATTATCGTCGGGCGCGGATTGATCAAACTGCTGCAATCGGAAGATGCACTGGCCGCGATCCTGGGCCACGAGATTGCCCATGTCGATGATCGCCACGCCGTCGAGCGGCTGCAGTATGAACTGGCCAGCCAAAAACGTGGGTTGGAGGACGTTTACCATCTCGGCCGGCCGGCGGTGCAGATTTTTGAAGCCGGCTACACCAAGGAACAGGAACTGGAAGCCGACCAGGCGGGCCTCGAATATGCCGTCCAAGCAGGATATTCGCCGGCTGGAATTCTGCAGCTGATGGATAATTTTGAAAAGTTAGAAGCGCAGAACGCGGCAGAACCGCCACTTTCACCTATCGACGAAATCGCAGGAGTGCCGCTGGCCGCGCTCCAGGAATATTTTCGATCGCATCCTCCGGCGTCGGAGCGCAAGAAGGCGTTGGAAAGCGAAATTCAGAAGGATGGCTGGAACAGGTCCGCGCCGGTTCGGCCCCTGAAGATCGAACCTTAGCGTGGCGGAGATGGTGAGCGGCGCGCCTTCTACCTCAGCAAGGCGAAACGGGCAAGTCTTGTGGCACAAGAACTGACTCTCTGGGTGGGCAATTGGCAGCCAAAGCGAGCGACTTTGCTCGTCAGGAGCTACGACTCAGGGCCCCGGTTAGCACGCGAAAAGTGTGGAAGCGCTATCGGGCAAGTGAAATTGGGCCTAAATCCACATGTCCGGTAACGCGACTAATCAGGAGTTGAGAATCTCCTTTGACAGCTTTTGCGACAGGATTGTTCCAAATGACGGCTAAATCGAAGGAAGAGGCAGCATTTGGAAGAAAAACTATTGAGTTAGAACCGGGGTAACCTGTAGCAAATAGATCGCCCGCTCGCCATCTTCTCTCGCGAGCACAGCCGTCATACGGTGCAGTGACCTTAGTGGTTCAACTCCGATCGTCATGTTCTCCCATAAAATGCTTCCCAACACAGTTTCAGCTAGACCTAACTCGACCATTTCGAGTCGGCAGCTGACGTTTTTCTTCGAGTAGGGGGCGAAAAGTAGTTCAAATTGTTTCTGAATCTCATCAGATCCCACCCAGCACTTTCCGTTGCAGTCAGCGAATCGCGAATTGTGGGCGAAAAAACTAGCCATTTGGCCCCGACTGGGTGTCTTAATTCCAGCCAGAAAGCTCTCCAGCGTAGACGTGGCTTCTTCGAGTCCCTGCGAGATCCTGTACTTTTCTTCTTCCGCGATTCGTTCTTTCACGTTCTTAGGGCCAAACGTTTTAGCTATATGGTCCCTTATTGCAGCCGCGTCGACTCCTCTCTCAATCAAGAGCCGTGCAGCAAGCGAAGCTGGGCATTCCAGTATCGCTTGAAAAATCTGACGAATCGCAATCCAGCGAATCGATAACCTCATCCTAATAGTTCAGAGCCAGATTAGATTAGTGCTGTGAGGTGCCCGTATCGTGCAATAGGACGACGTCGGATTCGGAGTGGCCGCGGAGGACGCCGAGGATCTTACCGTCCGGCGAATAGGAATACCGCCAGAGTTGATCCGCCTTGAAGTCCGTAATCTGGCGCCCGCCGCCTCCCGGTCCCGCGCCGTCAATTGGTTGAAACCATATATTCTCAACGCCGTTTTCGCGGATCGCATATAACACGGCTTTACCGTCGGGCGAAAAGATAGGCCCATTTGATATCGAAGGGTTCGGATCGAGCATTCGTCGCGTGGGCTGCGCTCCGGCATCCAGCGAGAGCAACACGATCTTCCGTTGATGTTCTCCTGCCATCGCAGAGTGGGAAAGAATCGACGCGGAAAACGCCAGAATCCTGCCATCGGGTGAAAGGGTGAAGGCTGGAGGCGACGGAAATCCGCCTGGGATCTCGACGCCCGGGATATCTTCCGGCGCCCCGCCATCAATCGAAACTCGTTTGTATCGGTAGGTCTGCCCGACGTAGTAATAAACCCATTTTCCGTCCGGCGAGCAAAGGGGGTTCGAGTCACCGCCGCCCTTGGTCAGCTCTCTGGAGTTGGTACCGTCCGCGTCGACGCGCCAAATTCCCCCCACGACCGTCCCGGCCGCTGAGCGATGAAATGAGGCAAACACGATTGGACGCGGCTTGCCCAATCCGGAAACATCGTTGCCGCAACCGCTCGCCTGAACAGAAATTTGATTTAAAAGGACGACCCGGTTGTTGCCGTCAGGCGAAACCCGCACGAGCTTACCGGGCTCTGTCAGATAGAGGTCTCCCGCGGCGCTCCAAGCAAATGATTCGTAATCCTTCTCTTGCGGAAGGGCAGCGCGGGGAGAATCGTCTGTGCTTCCTACGCTCGGGAGAAAGGACAGTGTTTGTATATTCTTCTTGAGAACCGTGGCAATCGTGTCGTTAGACGTCGAGATGCTCAGTCCGGCGTAGCTATTCGTATCGTTAGTGATGGCGCGCACAGTTGTGCTCGGTAGCGAAAGGAACCCGATTTGGGAACGAAAATCGACTGAATCGAGCCGAGTCAGATTTACGAAGACTCCCTTGCCGTTTGTCTCTGGGACTAACGCACCCAGGATTATGTCGTTATATTTGGCCCTCACCTTCGCATTGCCGGACGCTATATCGAACTCCTTCAAGCCCGATGTCGCGTCGCTCAGGTGATTCACGGAAGCGAGGATTGTTTTTCCATCCGACACCCATTGCAAAAACCGGGGCCATTCCTCGGCAGGCCCTCCGGCAATACTTTTTTCTTCGCTACCGTCGGCATTCGCGACTAGAAGTTGCCACTTGCCAACTTCGGGGTCGTTTGCCCGGGCGTAGGCGACGCGCTTTCCGTCGGGTGAAAACGTAATGTTCGAGTCCACGTCCCGAGAAACGATTCTTGGCGTGCCGCCCAGCAGCGGAGCGCGATAGAAGTCAAACCCGTTCCCGCTATTGGCGATGCGGCGGAAATAGAGATAGCCCCCATCCGGCGAAAATGCGAGCCTCGAATACGAGGTGACTTCGGGGGGAATTACTTGCGTATCGCTGTTCGTCTCGATGTGCCGAAGCCAGAGGCTTTGTTTGCCCGCATCCTCTATCGCGCTCAGGATATATTTCCCATCTGGCGAGATCGCCGCCCCGATGGACTTTCCATTGTCAGTGATCTTTGTAATCGTGTAATTCTGGAAGGACGGAGCCGCACGTTTGTTTCTCAAAAGCAAATACGCGGCATAGGCTCCGGCGATCAGAACCGCCAAAACGACCACGCCAGCGATCAGTTTTTTCTTCTTCTGCTGCGCCGCTAGTGAAGCCCGCCAGTTGCCGGATTCATATGCCTCTGAAGTCGAAATCCCGTCCGCGTTTGCCGACGCTGCATTTGGCGCACGGCCTGAACCTGCTCTTCCCGAATCCGTGTCGCGTTTCAAGCGCTGTAAGTCCGAACGCAAATCAGCGGCGTGCTGATAACGCAACTTTGCGTCTTTTTCGAGCGCTTTCGTAATCACGCGTTCGATTTCGGTGGGCAGGTTTGGGACGACTCGCGTGGGAGGCAGTGGTTCCCGCTCCAGAATTGCCGAAAAAATCACTCCGGAGGTGTTCCCAGTGAATGCTTGCCGGCCGGTCGCCATTTCGTAAAGCACCAGACCGAACGAAAACAGATCCGAGCGGTGATCCAGGTTCTCTCCGCGCACCTGTTCGGGGGACATATAGGCGACCGTACCGAGGGCGGAGCCTGGAGTGGTGAGATTCGGGTCCGTGTCCCTGGGGCCATTGCCCGCTGTCGCCGACTCACCAAGATTCTTCGACACTAGCTTCGCTAGACCGAAATCTAGAATCTTGCCGTGACCACGCTCGGTCACAAAAATGTTGGCAGGCTTGATGTCGCGATGGATGATCCCTTTCGCGTGTGCCGCATCCAGCGCATCTGCGACGTCGATGCCAATTCCGAGCAACACTTCAAGCGCCATCGGCTGGCCGTCGATGCGATGCTTTAGCGTCGTGCCTTGCAGTAATTCCATGGCGATGAACGGCACGCCCGCATCTTCGTCAATGTCATGGATTGTGCAAATGTTCGGGTGGTTCAGGGCGGAGGTGGCCCGGGCTTCCCGCTGGAATCGTTCGAGGGAGGATGGATCGGCCGGCGAATCCTGGGGAAGGAATTTCAGCGCCACCTCGCGCTTAAGTTTGGTGTCCTCCGCACGGTAAACCACGCCCATCCCGCCACCACCGAGTTTCTCGATGATCCGGTAGTGCGAGACTGTCTGTCCGATCAGGGATGAGGAATCCGCCATTCTATCCGCGTCCCCCGCGCGGTTGCTCAACTGGCGCACATCTTAGGTTGAGCCAGAAGGCAAGTCAACGAAGAGCGCCAGATTGCGGGCTAAGTCCTGATTAACGCCGTTACCATACATGTGGAATTTCGGGAAGACGCACTTGTCCGGTAACGCGACTAACCAGGACTTAGCCGGCCATCAAGCTGAGTACTCGATTTCGAGGATGCCGAAGACGAAGACGGTTCGGCGGATTCGTGTGATTCCCCCGCAGCGGCCCGCGTTTCAATTTACTCATCGCACCTTCACCCTGGGTTCGACCGACAGCCCTGGCTTTAACAAACCTTCAAGGTTGAACTCTCGCCCCGGAGGCCGATCGAAATCGATTCGTACGGGCACGCGCTGCAAGACCTTCACGTAACTACCGTTGGCATTTTCGGGGAATACGCTAAATACAGAGCTAGTTCCGCCACCCAGATTGGTGATGCGACCTTTCCATTTGCGGCCATATGCGTCCACGTTGACCTCGACGGGTTGGCCGGGGCGCAAGCGGGCCAGTTGGGTCTCCTTAAAATTGGCGGTCACCCAGACATCATCGAGCGGCAAAACGTACACGAGCTCTTCTCCGATATTTACGTTCTGGCCCACCTCAGCCTTTCTTTTACCGACAATTCCTGTCACAGGCGAACAGATTATCGTGTAGCTGAAATTCAGTTCCGCTTGGGCAAGTTGGAGCTCTCGTCGCGCCACCTCGGCGTCGGCCATCTGGACGTTGGCGTTGTGGTGGGAACTCGCAGCTTTGGACAGCGCCTCGGACAGGTTCACTTGCGCAAAATCTTCCGCTATCTTGTAATCCTCAGCGTCTATGGTCATCATCGCTTCGCCAGCATGAACCAACTGACCCTCATTGACGTACATGGCCTTGATGTGCCCGTTGACTCGAGCACTCAGCGGTATGACATGACCTTCGACTTGTGCATCGTCAGTATCTTCGTACTGGAAAACATTCGTGGCGAAATAACCGCCTGCGCTGACAAGTACGATCACGGCTGAGATTACTAGGATTCTTTTGCGGCGGATTTTTGACTGTTTACCGGGTTTCGAATCCGACTGCAAAGGGCTGGCGTTGTGGTCTACGACAGCGACTTGATTTTCATTCAAGATGGTCTGAGTACCATTCTTGTTCGGCATGATTTTCCTCGTAAACGCTGAATACGTCATCGCTTCCTACGAAACATCTCGGCGGATCTTGTAGGCGAGTCGCTTGAGGACGTGCTTCGTGAACACACCGGACGAGCGGAAGCTGGCTCCTTCCTTCATTAGCTCTTGGAGTACGTTTTCTCCATCATCGTTAATAGCAGTCAGCCCCTTCACGTCGATAATGAGCGCACGCCCGTCCAGGTCTGCTGTCGCCTGCCGCCAGACACTCGCGAGCTCCGTGGCCCAAGGCCCAACCAGCTTTCCCTCTATTACCAGCTGGCGCTGATTCGGAGCATCGAGAATGGAGATCTTTAACATTGCATCCGCCCCGCGTTTGCGTTAGTGCAATCTAGACGCCGAATGTCCCTAACAGTAAGTCATTGAATTTTCAGGAAAGGCGTCCAGCAGTCGAAAATGTCGCAGTTGAAGAAGGTGAAAGGGTCGAAACCGTCGAAGCTATCGGATACGGCAAACAGGCGGGCCGCAGGTCAAGAATACTGCTTTGCGTATATGCCGAACTTTTTCATTCGAGAGAGAAGAGTGGTGCGGTTCATTCCAAGGCGCGCGGCGGCACCATCGGCGCCACCCACGCGACCCTTGCATACGGTGAGTATGTGAATTATCTCATTGCGCTGCTTTCTTGCGTATTCATCAGCAACGCTCGTTTTTCCGCTTCGCAAATCTGCTGTTTTTTCAGCGACTCGCTTAAGTTCATGCAAGGTATCTGGGGAGTCTTCCTGACGTGTTGTCTTTCGGAGTTCCGCCAGGGGGGCCTCAAGCGAGTGGCCTCTCGTCAAGATCACGGCTCGCTCAATAAAATTCTCAAGTTCACGAATGTTGCCGGGCCAATCCAAGCCCGTCAGTCCCTTCATGACAGCCGCAGGGACCGTTTCGATGCATTTCTGCATTTGCTTCGCATGCTTTTGGACAAAATAGCTGACGAGCAGAGGAATGTCTTCTCTACGGTCCCGCAAAGGAGGAATACGGATGGGAAAGACATTCAGCCGATAGTACAGATCACTGCGAAATTCCTTGTCCGCAACCATGTTCTCCAGGTCGCGATTCGTAGCAGCGACCAGGCGGACGTTCACCCTCCGCGTATGCGTGCTGCCGAGACGTTCAAATTCCCGCTCTTGAAGAGCCCGCAGCAGCTTCGGCTGAATCTCAATCGGGATATCTCCGACTTCGTCCAAGAACAGTGTCCCTTGGTCCGCGAGTTCGAGCCGGCCAATCTTTTGATTTATGGCTCCGGTGAACGCGCCTTTTTCGTGGCCAAACAGCTCGCTTTCCAGCAACCCAGTCGGGATTGCCGCGCAGTTCAGCTTCACTAATGTGCGCTGCTTGCGGTGGCTTCGGTCGTGAATCGCACGGGCGACCAACTCCTTTCCCGTACCAGTCTCACCGAGCAGCAGGACCGTGGAATCGTTGGGGGCGACCGTTTCAACCAGCTGTAAAACGTGCCTCAAGGCCGCGCTGTTGCCAATGATCTGCTCAAAACCCATCTCGCTGCGAAATTCCTCTTCGAGGTAGACCTTCTCCAGGGCGAGCTTGTCCTTGAGCTCAGAAATTTCCTGGTACGCCAGCGCGTTTTCAATGGCGATGGCTATCTGTCCTGACGCCCGGCTAAGGAAGTCAACATCCTCTGAAGTGAACGGGGTGTCTGTTGTGCGCAAAATTGAAAGAAATCCAAGGATTCGACCACGATCAACAAGTGGAATAAGGCAATGGGCTTTTACGCCTTCAGTAGCCGCCGTCTCACTTATCCCGATCCCGCACTCGCCAGCCTCCCGCGTGTCCATGACTACCGGTTTCAAGGTGTCCATCGCTTTTTTACCGGCGGCGCTTGGTGTGAAGAACAACTCTTCCTTGATGATCCCTTTCCCGTGCGGAATATCCGCGGCCAATACCCTGCATTTTCCCGATGCTGCATCGAGCAGGGAAACGGTTACGCCATCAGCGTGTATGACTTCGCGGATATTCGCCGCAATCGCGCGCAAAACCTCACGCCGGTCGAGGCTGGACGTGATTCTGGCCGTCAGATTTAGGAGCAATTGCAACCGATCTCCTAATCGAGACACTTTTTGGAAAGCTAGAGCGTTTTCGACTGCGATTGCGATCTGTCCTGAGGCACGGTTTAGGAAATCGACGTCTTCCGGCGAAAACGGAGCCTCTGACGTGCGACAAATCCACAGCAGTCCGAGAGCCCGGCCGCGATTCACAAGCGGGATACAACACAAGGCTTCGATGCCCTCCGCCGCGGCGAGGTTATACGCATGAGGTCCGAGGTCGTTCGGCTCCCGCATGTTAACGATTACCGGCTTCAAGGTGTCAACTGCTCTTTTGCCGGCGGCGCTTGGTGTAAAGAACAACTCTTCCTTTATTACGCCTTTCCCGTGCGGGAAATCCATGGCAAATACCCGATAACTTTCGGTCGCTGCGTCAGGCAGGGAAACAGCGGCGGCATCGGCGTGTATGACTTCGCGTATATGCGCGGCAATCGAGCGCATTACCTCCCGCAGATCCAGGCTGGACGTGATGCTGCTCGTCAGATCCAGGAGCAACTCAAACCGCTCGTTCCCAGGCTGAAGTGCCGCTTTTGTGCTCATATGCAAAGCGCCGCCAATGAATGCCGGACCCGCAAAGTATGATGATGACCGATATCGCCCTGAGGTCGCAAGTTTTGCAGGTCGGATGACGTCTGGCCGCGACGGAGTGCAAGTGCGGTGTTTCTCGTTCCTCACTGCTGCCAGCCACCGCCGAGGGCCTCATAGACTTGGACAAGCGCAAGCCGCTCGTTGAGTTGCGCCTGAACGAGATTCAGCTCCGCCGCAAAATAATTTGTTTCGCTGGTCAGCACCTGCAGATAGCTCGCACCGCCTTGCTTATAGAGCACCAAGGAGAGGTTGTCAGATCGCTGTGCTGCCTGAGTGAGCAGCTCCTGCTGACCGCGAAAGTCGCGAAATTTCTGATAGCCGACGAGAGAATTCGAAACCTGCTCTAGCGCGTCTTGAACGGTTTGCTGATAGGTGAGCACCGACTCTTGCCATTGCGCTCGGGCGAGCCTCAGTCCCGAACGGAGCCTTCCGCCTTCGAAGAGCGGCTGACTGACGCTGAGGGCTCCATACCAGGACTGGGCCGGCGCGCTGATAAACTGATTCAATGCGTTGCTTTCGAGCCCCCCCGTCCCCGTCAGGGAAATGGTGGGAAAGAAAGCCGCTTTGGCCACGCCGATTTGCGCGTTGGCTGCGACGATGTTCTCTTCCGCTTCGCGGACATCCGGCCGTCGCTCGAGCAGCTGCGACGGCAGGCCAGCGGGAATGCTCTCCAGAAGAGGCTGCTCTGTGATCGCGTGGCCACGCGGAATGGACTGCGGATTTTCGCCCAGCAGGATGCTTAGCACGTTCTCCTGTTGCTCGATTTGCCGTTCGAGGTCGGGGATGGATTCCGAAGCGGTGTAGACGAGTTGCTCGGACTGGCTTACGTCGAGGTCGGAGGCGCCGCCGTGGCTGAAAAGCACTTGTGTCAACCGAAGTGATTGTTGCCTCGATGCCAGCGTGCGTTTAGCGATCTCGAGCTCGCTATCCAGTGCCCGCAGCTGAAAATAGGCGGTGGCCACATTAGCCACTAGCGACGACATCGTCGCTCGCTGACCCCATTCGGTGCCGAGCAACTGGGCCCGTGCTGCCTCGGTTTGTCGCCGGTATTTCCCCCAGAAATCGAGATTCCAGATAACCGTCAGGTTGAGCTGACCAGCATTGACCTCGTAGGCCGGAAACTGATTTGAAACCTTCGGGTTTCCCTCGCTGAAGACACCTGCGCCGACGCTAGCGGAGGGGAGCTGATCGGCCCGAGTGATTCCGACCCGTGCCTGGGCCTCGAGCACGCGAGTGGCGGCGATGCGCACGTCATAGTTCTGCTGGAGCGCGGTGTGAATCAGTTGCAGCAGCACAGGATCCTGATAGACCTGCCACCAGTTCTCGTTTCCCAGCGATGAAGCCGGCGCCATCGGGCTGGGCTGGGCGGCGCGGTAGTCTGTCGGAACGCTCACTGCTGGCCGTTTATAATTCGGTCCAACTGCACAGCCAGCCAACGCGACGATGACGAGGGACAAGAACGCAAGTCTCTTCATGTTAATCACCTTGGCCTTGCGTTTCCGCGGGTACGAGCTCCGGCGGTCTCTGCCGCGTCGCGCCCGAGATGCGCTCGACCACATAGAAGATCGCTGGAACAAAGAATCTGCCGATGAACGTTTCCGCCACCATGCCCCCGATTACCGCCGTGCCCATGATCTGGCGTGCTACCGAACCTGCTCCGGATGCCGTCCAGAGCGGCACGCAACCAAGAATAAAGGCGAGCGCGGTCATCATGAGCGGCCGGAAGCGAAGCCGCGCTGCGGACAATGCCGCATCAACGACGGACATACCTCGTTCATAGTCCTCCTTGGCAAATGCGACGATCAGAATCGAGTTCTTCGCTGCCAAACCGATCAGCATCACCAAGCCGATTTGCGCATAAACATCGTTTTCCATCTGAACCATGTAAGGCGGCAGGTAGAGGCCCGTCACGAAGCGCCGCAACCACAGGGCGGCCAAGGCTCCAAATACCGCCACCGGCGTGCTGAGCAGGACACTGAAGGGCAGCGTCCAGCTTTCATACAGTGCAGCCAGAACGAGGAAAACGAACAGGAGTGAAAACGCAAAGATCACCGAAGCCGGGACACCTTCTTCGGCCTTCACCTCTTGATAAGACATGCCGATCCAGTCGTAACCCATTTCAGAAGGCATGGTTTGCTTGAAGACATCCACGAGGGCCGCTCTCGCCTGATCGGCGCTATAACCGGGTGCGGCGGCGGCATTGATTTGTGCGGACCGGTACTCGTTATAGCGCATCGTGAACTCGGGGCCGGAACGAGTCTCGAATTTCGCCAGCGCGGAAAGCGGCACAGTCTGCCCTTGTCCATTGCGGACATAGAACTGACCGAGATCGTTGGTCGTGGCGCGGTAGGGCGCTTCGGCTTCCACATACACCTGCCAGGTTCGTCCGAAATCGTTGTAGTAATTGACGAACAATCCGCCCATGTAGGCTTGAATGGTGTTGTAAACATCGGTCAAAGCCACGCCTTGCTTAAGCACTTTGCTGCGGTCCACATTGATGAACTCTTGCGGCACGCTCGGAATAAACGTGGTGCTGACCGTGGCAAGCTCAGGGCGCTTGCGTGCGGCTGCCAGGAATTTGTTCAGGTTGTCGGTTAGAAACTGGACGTCTTTGCCGGCGCGGTCCTGCAGAACAAACGTAACTCCGCCGGCGGTGCCCACACCGGGAATCGCGGGAGGTGAGAAACTGAAGACGGTCCCTTCCGGCAGTTGCTTGAGTTCCTGGTTCAACCGAGTCTTGATGGCTTGATATTGTTCAGCCTGGCTTTTGCGCTCATCCCACGGTTTAAGGCTGACCCAAAAGAAGGCGTTGTAGCTGGTCCGGACATAACTGAGCAAGCTGAAACCGACCACGCTAGTCGTGTACTGAACGCCCGGCGTATTTGCCAGAACCTTTTCTACTTGTCTCGCAGCCGCGCTGGTGCGCTCCAGTGACGCCGCATTGGGA
>Ga0207058_1140_pt1 | contig 13071 bp, 18 predicted proteins | sample Alteio_BWMinCont_34_FD_153271 | JGI IMG/M metagenome (GOLD analysis project Ga0207058, IMG submission 153271) | Enriched cells from forest soil in Barre Woods Harvard Forest LTER site, Petersham, Massachusetts, United States -... | ecosystem: Environmental > Terrestrial > Soil > Temperate forest >...
AAGCTATGGGGTGAACACCTACCGCCAACGGTGTTCCCGATTAGGGCCTGTTCATAAGGATGATTTGCTTTGTCCCATTGGAGACCTCTGAGAAAGGCCCTCTTTTAAGAGGCCGTCATCCTGAGCGAAGGCGAGGTAATCGATCTACTTTCCTCGGACGAGTTTCTCGAGCCGCAGTCGAAGGACCCAGCCTGATGAAGCAACTGACATGGGTGGCGTCAAAAAATCTCAAACCAAAAGGCAGGCCTCTCGCAGGTACGACGAGGGAGGATTTTCTTTTAGAATCGAACCACCTTGCCAACGGTCAAATGTTTCCTTGGGGCGAGAGTAGGTCCTTCTACTGCGGCTCGGGGGAGTCCTGGGATTAAACCATATGCCTCGGCTCGCCTTCGCTCAGGATGACGTTATTTTTAAAATCGAGGGTTTCGCAGGGGTCTCCAGCGGACGGTTGAAATCTGCACCTTCACTTTAAAAAATGCCCGAATTATTTCCCGTTTCAGAACAGCAGAAGAGGCGGCCTACTCGTTCCAACGAGAGGCCCGGTTGCTCCGGATAAAAACCAGGCCCGGCAGGACCTTGGGTTGAAAGCCCAGCAACGCCTCAAGATCAAAAAGAGAACGTGCCCGATGAAGGAGAATGCTCGAAAGTTCAGGGACAATTGCCAGAGGTTTTTTGTTCATCGAGTTGCCACCATATGCTTTCGAGTGAAAAACTGTAATGGGGTCAACACCCCATCAGATGAGTGCCAATGGGAACGTGACAAAATCGCCAATGAACGCGCGGTTTCCGAGCAGGCTTTGGGACCGGCGGCAGGAATCGGAATCTCAGTGCTGGTCGTCGTGCCTTTCCGGGCGCAGAATAAACCTGAAAGGTTTCAAATGCCTTCAATGGGGTGAATACCCCATAGCCTCGGTTTCGGCTGAGGCTTAAGTTCCATGCAACGAAAGATTCAGTTATGAAAACAACCCCATGGTTCTCGACGGAAGCAAAGGAAAAGGCGGAGGAGATTGTTTATCATGACAACACCTCGTGTGCGGACGGGGACAGTATCCACAAGAATCATCACCGATACGGAACGGACAATCGTCCCCTCTGTAAACAATGCGCCGAATTAAATTCAGTCGGACGGTAATTCGCTCCCAGGTAGAATGAAAAGACAAGTGTCCCGCGATCCCGTTTCCGCCAGGCGAACCAGGATTCTGCTGGCGGAGGACCATGCCAACTTCCGCAGGTCCCTGAAAATACTGGTCGAAACGGACGGGGATTTCGAAGTTGTGGGAGAGGCCAAAAACGGGAGGGAAGCCGTGACGATGGCTGGCAAGCTTCAACCCGATATTGTGGTCATGGATATCGCAATGCCCCTGCTGAACGGCCTGGAGGCCACGCGCCAGGTCGTGGCGCCCGGAACCGTCACAAAAGTGCTGATTCTCTCCTCCTATTCAGATCCCGAGTATATCGAACAGGCGATGCAGGTCGGGGCGTCCGGTTACCTGATCAAGCAGTCATCGGCGCCGGTTCTGCTCGATGCGATTCGCGAGGTCCTCAAGGGAAAGACCTACTTCAGTCTCTCCATATCCAAGCGTCTTCGCGATGAATGCCAAAAGGCATTCGACAAAAGACATATGTTAAACTAGCGGCGCTCTTTTTGAGAAAGGGCTTCTCCGCCAATCGTCGATTGGACGCTGCTTTCGATAATTCCGCTTGCGATAGCAAAGCGGGTGAGGCCGGCGATATCGTGGATATTCAATTTGTCCATCAGGTGCTGGCGATGCTTTTCAACGGTCTTGATGCTGATGCCGAGTTCGGACGCGATCTGTTTGTTCACATGTCCCTCGGCGATGAGTTGCAGCAATTCGGCCTCGCGCGCCGTCAGTTCCGTGTTGCTTCTTTTTTGCAATCCGACTCCATCCTCGGATTTCTGATAGTCGGCCTTTAAACGCTTGGCGATGGTATGGGTGAAGAAGGTCTTCCCATTGTGCAGTTCGCGAAGGGCCTTCGCCACGACTTCCCCGGAGCTCTGCTTGATCAGGTACCCGAGGGCCCCGGCCTTGACGACTTGCTCGACATACTCGGGGTCGCTGTGAGCGGAGAGAATGAGTATCTTGGTCGCCGGAAATGCCTTGAGAATCTGCCGGGTCGCCTGAAGTCCGTTGAGGAGCGGCATGGCAATGTCCATCACGATGACATCGGGCCGAAGATCGCTATTCATTTGTATCGCTTCGCGGCCTGTCTTGGCCTCGCCCACAATCTCGATGTCGCCGTCCGCCTCAATCAGTAATCGCAGGCCTTGGCGCACGAGCATGTGGTCTTCAGCCAGGAGGACGGTGATTCGTTTCATATAAGGATTTCAATCGGCATGCAGAAAATGTGCAGGTGACAGGGTGGTCTTTTTCGAATTCCTTCTAAAGGTAGCCCATCAAATAGAGAACGAGCAAGATAACGAGCACCAGGCCGAGGCCACCGCCGCCGCCAGCGTGCCCGCGATAGGCGTAGCCGCCTCCGCCGAAGAGAAGAATAAGGACAATGATGAGGATGATTAGTGACATAAGGGTAGCGGTGGAGGAGTTAGTTTTTTGCGGCGGGTGAGGGTGCGGCTGCTTCTTTTTCGGTGGATGCAGTCAAAGGTGTGGTAACGGTGTCGGTGGGTTTCGAGGGCGAGTGGCTTGGATCAAATCCCGTGCGAAGCGCTTCGACGTAGGCGTTTCGCAAGACTCCCGTGATGACGGCCATTGTATCGATATTGGGTTGATCCACTCTTCCCGATATATTGCTTTGGGTGGCGATCACATGTCCGTCGCTCTCAAAGAGTCCCTTGGTCACGTTTAGAATTCCCGACCAGATCGCCCCGGGATTTCCTTCGTCGGCCGATTTGGGCTCAAACTCAAGCCTGTAGAAAAAGGGTTTCACGTAACCGTGATACTTTCCCTTGTCGCTGGTAAGTTCACTGTAGAGCCCGATTTCCCCGCTCTTCACCCGGACCTTGAGATATTTTTGCAACGCAGCGTTAGTGCCCACCGCCGGTACGTGCTCCATCTTGAAATCCTGGGTGAAAGTCGCGAATTGTTCGTCGAAATTGACCGCCAGGTTCATTTCGAAATTGCCGGTAAGGAGCGGTCGGGCCGTGATCCTGACTGTCGCGGGCAGGGGAATTTTCAGGCCTTGGCTGTTACTCATGTTTTCGGCGTCCAACTCAAGCTGACTGGCCTCGAGATCAACTTGCGGACTCGCATGAAAATCAAGGAAATGAACATCGCCGTCGTGAATTTGGACTTGATTGACGCGCCAGGGTATCAGTTGTTTGATGGCATCAAGCCAGACCTTGCTAAGGGACATCTGGGTCTGCTCCGCATTAGGTCCTTCAACGAGATTGATCCTGGGAGAGTTGACGATGACGGAGGCGCGCTCAACGCCATGAACAATTTGCGACCATTGGAGAGACACACTTGTCCTGGGTGAATAGAAAAAGTGAACGGGAATTTTCCCTGTCTTCTTGTCGAGATGCACGTCGTAGATGTCCAAGCTGGCGGTCCACGGATGAATCCGGACGCTCTCCACTCGACCCGTGTAGTCGGGCAGGACCGACAGTTCCCGGTTGATGTAGTTGCGAGCCAAATACGGCGCAGAAAACCAAACAACCGTGCCAGCGATAAATAGGCCCAGCAGAATTAAATCGATAATTAGACGCACCGGCACATTTACAAATCGTGAAGGAGAACTTCCTGTCTTTGCCAAGGGCTCATTGGATAACAATTGAAGAGTTTCCATATAGTGAGCGGTTTGTAGGTCGTACACGGACCGGGGTATTTGCCCCGGCCCATGTGCTTATAATACTTTCGAAAGCTTGATTTCGCTTAGTTGGACCAGTGGCCGGGATGATACGAATAGCCGCTCTGATTATGCGGATAACTGGGAGCTACCCAATGACTGTGCGGGCGCGGAGGATAAGCGTAGTAGCCTCCGACCCAGACATATTGCCCGCTCTGCCATTCATTGTGCCCGGGAATCCACGCCGCTGAGTGGTAGGGACTCGCCCATTGGTGGTCTTGCTGCGGTTGCGGAGGAGCCTGATTTCCAATCTGGATGACCAGCGCGGTTTCCGCATGGACCGTGGTGGCGGCAGCAAAGCCGGTGATCGCCGTTACAACGGTAAAGGCCAAAAGTTGAATGGATGTTCTTTTCATATTTATAAGCGTGATCTTATCCGCTTAAAAGAATCGGCCTATGGGGTGTTTACCCCACCTGTCATTCATCTCGTGATTCCGATGCGAAGGCGGTCATCTCTTCAAAAAATCTTGCTCCTCCGTTTGGTCGGGGCATGATAAAAGGTTCAGCCCAGAAAGTCTCATAGCGCGGTTAGCTTAGCGGTAGAGCGTCCGCTTCACACTTCGGGTATTTGAGAGGTGTGTAGTAAGGAATTGTAGTAAATCAGGATTTAAGACGGAGAGCCTGCTCGTTGACGCCCGCCTCTGGTTTCCATGATGGATAGAGCGTCCTCTTACCCTGAATAGGCGTATCATCATAATCTCCGATCCGCCGCAACATCAGGTCAGTTACTTTGCAATCCTTCCTAAGTCTCGGCTCTGTCATCCATTCCCTTTTGGTCATTTCCCACTCATCGGTAATCGGGAAGCGCATTAGCTCCCTTCCGATTGGAGACCGATTTAAAGCTTCACCGATGACAGGTGCAAGGCCATGCCTCTCTCCTAAGTTTCGAATCATGCTGGCAATCTCAAGGTGCAACGTGCCGTAGGTAACGTCCTTGCCGTTTTCCACCGCCGCCAGTAGCAGCACCTTGGTAAAGAATCCGATGTACTGCGCCTGCTTTTGAGCGTCCGCCCTGGCTTCCTTCTTATCCCCACCGAGTGATAAAATACGCACCCGCCAAGCGTGAAAATACGCTTCCGTGTATGCGGCCTCGTTGATGTTTTGGGGACTCTTTCTGTAGAGGGATTCGATTAATACACCCGTTGCCAGCTTGATCTTGTGGGCAACGTCCGGGGACATCTTACCGCGCCCGGATTCTAAACTTTTCATCGTGTCATAGGGTACGCCAACAAGCCGGGCGAAGTCCGCGCCCTTGTGACCGATGATCTTTTTGAGTTTTTTTAGTCCTACGGGCTTTCGGTTTTTCAGAGGCATAGGTGTAATGTACACCTACGAAGTGTAGCGTAAACACTTCTTTGCATTTATTTGCGGAGCTACTCGCATTACGGTTGCTCTCATAAATGAAAGCAATTCACTCAAAAAACATCCCGAAATATGCGTTTCGGCCCCCAGAGCTAGCTGAGGTATTTGGCAGCTCTGAAATGGGACGCCGAATCGCATACCACTGGCTTAAGCCCCTTGTTCAAGGCAAGAGACTGACGCTTTACGATGCTGGCGACGTTGCCGCCGCCTACCAGCGTTTACGATCCGGAGAACTACCGCCGCCAATCCCGAGGAAGGTGGTAGCGTGAATCCGTCACCCCCTGACCCTGAAAACGGGGAAGGCCTCAAGCGCGACAACGCCGAGGCCCCCGAGACTCAAAACAATTACGACAAGCCGAACGTAGCAGAGGCACACCCGGAAGTCAATACCAAGCCGATGCCGCAGGATGGCTGCGGTTACTATTATGACAGCGAGGGGAAGCGTCATTACGAGCCGTGCGTCATGCCGCCGCAAGACGCGGAACCGTTGAGCGATGCCCAAATGGTTTTAGCGATTATCGGTCATGGTTGCAGCTTTGCACAGGGACACCCCGGCAAATGGGCAGCTTGGCTTTTTGTCACACGGTACGACCTGCGAAGTACCGCAGATATTTCCGAAAGTTTGAAAATCTCGCAACGATCATTTCAGCTTTATGTGAAGACCGCCCGCGCTTGGCTGGACAATCTTCGCGCCGAATTGGAGGCGGGAAAATGAGTGCGACTCTTCCTTTAAAGGGACAACCGTGCCCGGCTTGCCGGGAGCTCGGCCGCGATACCGATGGCGATAACTTGACCGTGTTTCCATCCGGCAAATTTCATTGTGTCGCCTTCGGTCGAGACAAGGGACACAACCGCCGAATCATTCACTTGATGCCGGAGCTTGGAAGCAACGACCGCTATCCGTCATCCGGCCCTTGCGTTGCCATTCGGCCCCGGCCCGCGCCAGTGAAACCGAAAACGCCTTTCGCATGGCCGGAATTGCAGTACGGCACCGCGTCCGATTTTCGCCAGCTTGCACGGTTGCGGGACGTGAACGTGGACAGTTTGAAAATCATGTCATCCCGTGGAATTCTTCGCTTTGCCACTTTTGACGGCGAGCGGGCGTGGGTGGCCGTTGACCCTAGCCTTAAAAACGCACAGGCACGGCTTTTAAGCGGCGACCGCTGGCGCGGGATGGATTGCATGTCCCGCAGTCCTAGAAGCGATTCGGGAGCCGTCCACGGCTGGCCTATCGGTATTACCGCCGCCGATTCATTCGATGCGATTGCCCTGGTTGAAGGCGTGCCGGATTTTATCAGCGTCTTGCACCATGCTGGTTGCACCGGACAGGAAAACCGAATCGCGCCGGTTATGATGCCGGGTGCTGGTGTCCGCATTGCGGACGATGCGCTACCGCTATTTGTCGGGAAGCGTTGCCGCATTTTTGTCCATGATGACGCGGGAGCGGGTGCGGGTGCATTTACGTCATGGTGCGGACAGCTTTTATCCGCTGGCGCGGTTGTCGATGGCTTCTCATTCGATGGGCTTTTTCAATCGGACGTAAGCCCGGTCAAAGACGTGAATGACCTTTGCCGAATCGGTGCGGACTCATGGGAAACGCACCATGATGTAATCGAATCGTGCATGGGCTTTGCAACGGAGGCCGTATGCCCGGAGTGATTCAACCGCCAGTTGAGGCCGCGCCGGAAAAGCTCACCTATCGCACGCCAGCCGAAATTCTGGCCATGCAATTCGATGATGGCGACAGGATTCTTGGCGACAGAATTTTAGCAGAGGGTGAAACGCTATCGGTTTTAGGCGTAGGAGGACTTGGTAAAAGTCGAATCACCTTGCAGATGGCCGCTGCTCAAATCATGGGCAGGCCGTTCCTTAAGCTGGCCACGCATGGCAAGCCGCGAAAGTGGTTAATCATTCAAACGGAAAACTCGAATCGTCGCCTACAGGACGATTTAATCAGGCTAAAATCATGGTGCGGGGATGACTGGCCTTTAGTGGAAGCAAATCTTGTCATTCACACTATTGAAAAAGAGGAAGACTCACTTCTACAGATTGAAGACCTAGAGGCCGTTTGCCGTTTGGAAAAATTAATCGCAGAAGTGAATCCCGGCGTTGTCGTTTGGGACCCGCTCAAGGACACAACCTGGGACGACCTGAATACAGATAAGGTCATGGCCAACTTGCTTAGGACGCTTTGCCGGATGTCCCGCAAGTTGAATCCCAAGCGAGCCGTCGTCATTGTTCACCATGCTCTCACGGGCAAGAGCGGAGCGGCGAAAGCTGCCGGGATGGATCGAGCGTCTTTCGGGCGCAATTCCAAAGTGCTGCATTCATTCTGCCGCGCCGCGATTAACATTGTGCCAGCCGAGGAAGACGACAACCGCAAGCTGATATTCTTTTGCGGAAAAAACAACAACGGCCCGGAGTTTAAGCCTTTCGCCGCAGATCTTGGCGACGACTTCATTTATTGCGTGGACAGTCATTTCGACCTGGAGGAGTGGAAGGGCGAAATGGGTATTGCGACGAAATCGGGAGGAGATTCCAAGGACACCGCCGCGCTTCAAATCCTACGCACTCAGCCGATGGATTTGGCGTCATGGGTGAAGGAAATTAAGGCGAAAGGTGTCTGGTCACGTTCTAAGGCTTACGAGAACGCGGAAAGGCTATCAAAACCAAAGGCTAATTTAGTGGTCATTCATGGAGGGATATATCATGCGAAGTGAAGCGGTTACGCATGAGATGTCCCGCTTTTGTCCCGAGGGACAAACTACGGGACGGGACAAGGGACGCTTGCTCTGTTTGTCCCGTGTCCCGCGTGTCCTAAAAGGACGCGGGACGGGACAACAAGCTGTCCCGAGCGGAGATACCCTGTCACTTACAAGCTCTCCTCTGATAGCCTGCATAAGTTGCTTACTAACAATTAGATATGGGGTAGCATGAAGGCTTCCGCTCCAATATCCAGACAGCGGTTATTTCGTCGGTCTCTATTCGTCCGCGTGTCCACTCCCGCCAAATTGATTCAACAATTCAACACTAAAACACCATGAAAACACAAACCCAACTAGCAACAAAATGGGGCGTCAGCCGCTCCCTTATCTCCAAATATCACAAGGCCGGAATGCCTCTCGAACCGGGAAAAGCTGAAACATGGCTTTGGGCGAACGTGCCTTGCTCCAAAATCCATCTTGGCATCGCGGATGCGAGTGCGCCCTCATCGCGGGAGCTGGAACCTAGCACCGGAAAACTCACGCCGAAAGAGAGTCGGGACATCCTCGCGTTCCTTGCCGAATTGAAAGCGGACGGCGCACACCGGAGCAATCACCCGGAGCATCAAAAGTTTTGCGATGGCGTCCGCATTTATTCGGATTTCGGCACGGCTTAAACCGCACCGCCATTGCGCGTCATGTTTGTGAGGTGAGACTGCTTTGTAAGTTCTTGTAAACGGATTCTGGATTGCGCGTGCTCCCGCTATATTATGGACCTAAATTTTATTCGCAAAAACCTCCGCAGCTTCTTGGGTATCCCTGACAGCATGGCGCCGGGCATTACCGCGTCACTTCCCACCGTCACCGCATCGTTGCCCGTTGCGATGGGCGGAACATCGCCGGAAATGCAACTTGTGCGTCCCGGCCCCGCCCAGCCGGTAGCCAGTGCCGCGCCGGTTGCCACACGTCCGACTGTCCGAACCGTCGCGACTCCCGCGATGCACGATGCTTTTAAACTTTACGAGGAGCAAATCCGCTTGGATTTCGATTTGGAATCGAAGCTCGCTCTCGCCCAAACACCTGACGCCTCGCGCCAGATTCGTGCGGCCTTCATGCAGTACCGCGCGAGCAAACTTCGCGGCAAGACGATAGGTGACATCGCCAAAACGCCCTTCGCGTTGAGGCCCACAAGCAAGGCCGCGCCCGCCCCGGCTCCTGAAGACGATAACCAGACAGCCACCCCCACGCCCACGCCCGATCCTGAACAAGACCCGTCGTTGGATTCGATAATTTCTCAGCTTTGCGACCTTGTATTGCAGTTGAAGAAAACGGTTCAAGTCTCTGGCGATGATGACGCGGAAGTTAATGCCGCGCTTGGCCATTTCGCCGCCGGTCGGAAACTTACCGCAAGCCGTCAACTCATGGCTTTGACTCAACGTCTTTGCCTGCGTCCCAGACTCACCGCGTCGCAGAAAATTTCTCGTGGATTTTCGGCCCAAAGTGGCGTGCAAGCGATTCAGAATTGCTTGCACGGCAAGTCCGCCGCCCGTGCTTCCTACGCACTCGCTCCGGTTGCAGGTGGCCCGGCCCAATCCGCCGTTGCCTCACCGTCTGACCGCCTGGCCAAAATCGCCGCGCTTAAGGCAGAGCGAGACAGCTTGGAAGCCGCGATGCGCAAAACGTACATCTTCGATGCCAAGTCCCTTGCCCGTCAGGGTCAAATCCGCGCCGAATTGCACAGCCTAAAAGCCAGATAGTTCACCCAAAAACAAAAAAAGCTAAACCATGACAACCATCACTGAAATTGACCCGTCCTTAATGTTTGATCGGCCCCGCCAGTCCAAAGTTTCTTCCCCGGCAGTAGATGAACAAATCGCCTTGGCAGATGCCGCCGCCGCCCGCGCCGCGTTAGCCGCCGCAGAAGAGTCTCGGGCACGCGGTGACGCGCTTCGTTTGAGCACGAAAATCCAAGCGCTGAGAACCAAGCGCGATGAAGTCGCGAAAAAGCTCCAAAATTTGCAGGGCATAGACATTCCGAGTCACCGCGCCAAATGCGAAGAGACCGCCGGGAAGTTGATGGGAATCGAACCCTTGGATGCAATTCAGAATAATAGCCTGAATAGCGCACTATACACCTTGGCCGCACTTCGGGAAAAGGAGAGGTTGCTACCGGGCATCATCAAGGAAACGAAATCAGATCTTACTGCCGTCACCGCCGAACTCGCCAAGCTCGAATCGACGGCAAAATAACAATGTCCCGAATCGCCCCGGGGTAATCAGCAAGAGTCATCCTGAGCCGCGCGGGTGAGCGATAGCGGCACCCTTTTTTATGAGTACAGCACGTCAAAAATTGGAAAGGGCAAGGCTCGCGCCGATCAATCTCATGCCGCTGCAGGAAAGTTTCACTGAGGCATTCGAGGCGATTGAACAACTCGATTCAAGACACTCAGACGCACGTGGAACATCTTACGCCGGTATACGCACCGCAGAGACGCGGGACGTTGCGCGTAGGATGACGCAGGACGCGCGATGATTGCGTTATTTCCAAATCAACTTTGCTAACCAGAGAGCAACTAAGCCAGAAACAAGTCCAAACACCCATTTGTAAATTGCGAATCGGTGCTTTTTCAAAAAACCTATGGATGTCTCCTCCTCCTCGGCTCGTTCTAATTCGCGCAATAAGGCTCTCCCGGACGCCGTAAGCGCACCGTCACACAATTCCTCTCCTGTTACTGCCGCGCCTCTCCATCCCGAAATAAGACCCTCATCCTTTAAACGCATTATGAGGGCGTCGTTCTTATCCGTGATGGGGAGGAAAACCGGAGCGGGCATGTCCTCGATCATTTTTAGAAGGCTCTTCTCGGCCTTGCGTTTCGCATCCATCTCAATTCCTTTCGATGAGGATCGCCCCTACCTGTCTGGATTCATTACTGGAATCATTCTGGCGATAATCTTTGGCCGTTAGCCAGACAAAAACCCGCCCTAGGCCGCGCCGGGATGTCGAGACGCCCGCTATGGTCATGCCACCGGGAAGGCAATCGCCCCGCCAAGGGGATCGTGAGCGCATGGCAACCGCTCGCCAAAGTATTTCAGATGATCGCCAGACCGCCCCGGCGCATACGCGCAATCGGGATGCTTGAGCATGACTGCCTCGCCACGATCCGAGACAATGGCTGCATGGAAAGCGCGTAGGACTTCCATCGTGACGGGGAAGTGTTCCACAACTTGAGCAACCGAATTGCCGGAAAGAATCTTGCTGGCCACGTCCAGTCTCCCGGCAAAGGGAAGCGGGCAATCTGGCAGCTCGAAAACATGAAAGCGGATTTGCTTCCATTCGGAATTAATCGGAACCTTCTTTCGCACGATCCCGGATGTTTTCGGCGCACCGAATCCACGCCTTACGAAAAGTTCACCGTCCAACTTCACTTTGGGCACTGACCCCCTGAACCATTCCGGCGCATTGAACACGTTGCCGCTGCGGGAAAGAAGCCTCTTGCCATCCCACATTGCCCGCACGCCGTTTAACTTCTCAGACATGAGCCATCCGGTCACATCCTGGCCCCGGTAATCTTTGGCGTGCATGAAATGGTTCATGGGGTATCTCAGGCGAAAGCTTTGTTGATGTCCGCGTCGCTGGGAGAAAGCTTGGCGTAGTGTTTCTGGACCACTTCGACGCCATCGCCCAGCCATTTGGCGATTTTGTAGATAGAGGTGTCTGCGCTCGCGTGAAGGCTGGCAAACGTGTGGCGCATGACGTGAGGGGTAAGCCATGAAAGGTCTCTTCTCCGCGCAAGCTTCTTTGTGCCGAGGCGATGCCCCGCGCCAAAAGCCTTAATGTATTCCTCGAATGGTTTGCGGAAATCGTAACGGTATTTGTACTTCCACTTTGGAACGTCGGGCATGAGCATAAAGGGTTTTCGCAGGCGGTAGCTCGCCAGAAAGGTCTGAAATCCCTTGGTGAGAGGAATAGTGCGATGATCCTTGTCTTTCGTCTGAAAAGTTTCGGTTGCTTGGATTGTGACGGCCCCGGCCTTTAGGTTAAACCAGTCTGGCCGCGCCTCGATAATTTCAAGCTTTCTCATGCCCGCATGGAAACCGCAGTAGAGAATAAACCGCATGGAGTCGTCAGGTGCATTGGCGATAAGTTCCGCCACGGTTTGAGCATCGGCATATACCAGTCGCACCGTCTGCTTGTATTCGTCCATCTCGACCTTGAGAGCGACGTTTTCCCGCAGCTTGTCACGATCTACCAGCCAGCCGAGAAAAGCCCGCAGACCGAAAATGTAGCCTTGTGCCGTGCTCTCCTTAAGGGCTGGCATCTTTTCAAAGCGCATCCAATCGTACCACTGGCGCACCTTATCGGTCGTTATGTCTGCGGGAGACGTGATCCTGTACTTGTCCCCAAACTGGCGAAGCGAGCTTTCCCGTGTAGGGGCAAAAGTGTGGGAGAGTTTTTTCCGTAGCACCTGGTCTTTGATGTAGGCTTTGACTTCCTTACCGTAGGAGTCGATGGGCACCAAGTCCGGTTGCTGGCGCATGGCGAGTATCTTGGCGACTGCCTCGCCTTGGTCTTCCGTTTCGAGGCTGGTTTGCAAGCGGGCACCATCGACCATCTTGGCGTACCAAAAAACCTTGCCGCGTCGGTATAATCCGCGCATCTTGAGGGGCAATGGACTCGTCTTCTTTTCGTATGATTTTGCGGTGCGTTTCATTGCTACATGATGTAGCAAAAAACGTAGCAATTCGCAAGTTTAAGAAAAGCTATGCGAGGCTATGCCTCTGAAATGCGCGGTTAGCTTAGCGGTAGAGCGTCCGCTTCACACGCGGAAGGTCACAGGTTCGAACCCTGTACCGCGCACTCTTTATTTTTCTCGTTTCCTGAAGGTATCGCGACCATAACCACGCGGGTCTTTAACTCTTATGGTGATTCGTCTCCTCTTTCTTACCTTTGTCGGCGCTTTCTTGTGTGGGGCAGTCAAGGCCGATGCGTACACCTACCCGGATTTGGTCAAGCGGATGACCGATCTGCCGGAACTCGCGAAACTTCCGCCGCAGGGTGAGAAGACGTCGCTGGCTTCCAGTTACGACCGGGACAGTCGGTACGATGCGGCGAGCGATACGTATGTCAAATGGGGTGCCAATGACGATGGCGGCGGCATCATTCGCAAAGAGGGGGATGACC
>Ga0207058_1138_pt1 | contig 12864 bp, 2 predicted proteins | sample Alteio_BWMinCont_34_FD_153271 | JGI IMG/M metagenome (GOLD analysis project Ga0207058, IMG submission 153271) | Enriched cells from forest soil in Barre Woods Harvard Forest LTER site, Petersham, Massachusetts, United States -... | ecosystem: Environmental > Terrestrial > Soil > Temperate forest >...
CCTATGGTAAAGCGAAAACTTCTTTGGAGTTGTGCCAACAATTACTAGAGATGTTGCCGACACAGGATGGATTAGATGCCCTGCCTCCGGAACTGCTTGACATGGTCCGATCTGGGAAGTTGCCAGATCCCGATTCTTTTGTGCAAACGCTCCTGGATAAGACTTTTGAAAATCTCTTAAAGGGAGAAGATAGCGAGGTCTTCAACCATCCTTTAATCTGCGCTTTACTGCGCGATGATCAAAGACATCTGCCGGAATCCTACAGAAATGCGCTCCCCACTGCACTCACCAACGGAGTAGAAAGTTGGATGCAAGCAGGCATCGTGACCAACCTCATGGAATTTGTTTCCGATAGTTCCACCAGGGAATTGATTCTCTGGTTTGCTGAAAAAGGGGCAATGTTAAAAAGCGGGGAGCTAGCTAAAGAGGCGTTAGGCGGACAACTGCTCGACAAGGTAGGGGAATATGTCAAAAGGGATGTCAGAGGCTCACTCGCTAAAAACCAAAAGGAAATCGAAGAAAAGGTCCAGAATTTGGTGGGAGAATCCCAACAATTCATTCCCCCCCAGTTGTTAGAGTTGCTTGGACTCGATAGTGCTTTTGCCGCGGGAGAGTTATCTCTGCGGTTTTCGCGACAGCAGGATGGCAACTATACCCTATCCGTATATGCAACAGGAGCCGCCTTAAATTACCATGAAATCAACCCACAATCCGGGCACCAAGAATGGCCAAAGGTCTTTAAGGATATCCGACAAGAGGATTTGACGGAGAATTTCTTCGATCGGTTACTCTACCATCTGTGCGATCCAAAAGCCATTTCGAAGGTGGAGGACATTTACAATGGACTGTTTCATGGATTTAAAAAATCTTGGGTATCACAACTCCTTCCCATCATGCAGGATGCTCCTGAAGAACGAGAGATCGATATTCAAAACACATCCTCAGCCTATTTGGAACAGTTGTTTTTACAGGAAAAAGGTCAATCACAAAAGAATCTCTCCCTAGAAATTCATTTGGAGGCCTTGCAGCAATTCTGTGCCCCACTGCCACGGGATAATGACCGTTCCCCGATTATCCCTGATCAAGCCACCTGTTCCGTCTTGGAAAAAGCTCTTGCCATCTTGCAAGCAAAAAAACAAGACACCATTCAAGAGATCAATGAAGAAAAACAAGCCATCCTGGAAGCCACCATTCAAGATCTCACACTAACAACAAAAAAGTTTCGAGAGCAGCATCAAGCTCCTGTGAGTGACACCCCTGTGTTTCTCGATATTTTGAAGAAAATAGGAAAGGCATCGGGAGTGACAGCTGAAAGGCTATGTGCCTCAAAAGCGATGTTGTGCTGGGCCTTTGGCGATGAGATCGCACCCTTGGTGGAAACGCTCGCTCAAGGCATTGGCCCCGCAGAATCGCCTGAACCGACAGCTATCCAACCCTTTGAGTCAAAGTATCCAAAAGGATGGTTGGGCTCTCTTTGCTGTCGCATAGGATTTTTTGGCCTCATCGGCATTATCCAAGTTGTACGATTGCTATGTCACTTTAATGTAGGAAACCTCCTCTCCCTCGCCATCGTACAAGGGACAGTTCACCTCTTGCCTCAGATCATCCCTCCCTCTGTCCTAGAATGGTGTGGAGATGTCATGTCCCTATTGAAAAGGAAAATGGTAGAGTGGATATTATATGCCCTTGTGCGTTGCCTATGCTCCAAAGAGGAGGCTAAGCAGCTCGCAACCATCGTCAGAGAAATGAGAGAACCTATCCATCAAATAGCCCACACACTAATGGGAACGCGAAAAATCGGGTATGAGCTAGACTCCCCTGCAAAGTCCTTTGTTCAAAGAAAAGAAGAAATTGGAAAAGATGAGAGGGTCATCGACGAATCGATGGCTGACAAAGCGGTGGCAGGTCACCGCACTCCAGAAAAGATCCCCGACAGACGTTTCGATATCCCTCGATGGGATTCCGACAATTTTTCTTTTCTCACATCGCAAATATCCCATCCAAATCCATTTTTAGCTATTTCCTCAGCACCTATCCCTCCCCAAGAAATCGTCAAAACATTGTCTGAATGGAGGAAAGTAGTCTCCAGCAACCCTAAAATGCCCCATGGAAATGAAATTAGAAACTACCTCATCGAACAGATCCACCGCCTTGAAATACCCGTCAATGGCCAACCAAGCTATTGGGATTCTGTAGAGGATTACCAGGCATGCCTCCAAGAACTGCATCTCCTAGGGTGTGAATTGTTTGACCTGCGTAAAGGTTCTAGCAAAGAACCTATTAACTTAGAGATGATGCTAAGCTCCTACAGCCTGTTAGCCATCATGGACCGCCTCGCCCGTAAAGATCCCCGCAGCGGTTTACATGAAAACCGAGTCAATGCGTACCCCTTGTTGGTTTATTTAAAAAATACAGAACTGGATTGGATGAAGAATCGAAAAACACAAGAACAATTTCTGGCTATCTGCGACTATTTTATGCCTGACATTGATCCTATGAATATTCCGCGCGTCGAAGAGTTGAACAGATGCGCTAAAAAAACCCTCTTTGAATACTCTGAAATCAAAAATTTAGAAACGTTAGGCTCTTCTAACCGTCCAGAACCTGAACTAAACTATCTAAGTTACCTGCTCAAAGACTCCACCGTACGACAGAAAATACGACAACAAGGACTTTTGCTTCCTGAAGATGATCTCAACCATCCGACCTTAGAGTTATATGCACGGTTGTTCGAAGCTTCCCACTTTAATTACCAGACAGAGACTCAAAATCCTCAATCCATCATCCCTCCTACTTATATGTTGATGCGCCTACAGGCCTTACAATGCCATGTATTTCCACTAGACATGACTTATGACAAAGCATGCACTCCCATCAAAGCATCTAAGCATTCCTACTTAACTTATTTTTCCGAAAAGAGTGGGGTGGACCATTCTCCATGTTTACCCGTACCAGAGTATGTTAAGAACCGTTTTTCAGAAAACTTACGTAAGGGAACTTGGGGTGATTGGGTATGGTGGCAAAAAATAGACGAGGCTTGGAATTCGAAAATGACCCCTCCTAAAAGTCAATCGAACTTACTATATTCCCCTCTTCCAGAGTCCTCTCCATCTCTTGCTGAGTTGACTCTTCCCACCGAGTTCCTTGAATTAGAACCTGTCGATTCTTTAATACGTAATTTGGTTGTACTTAGAGAAAAACTAACCGATAAGATTTCTATTCACTATAGTAACCACATCTCCCGGCTCCTGCCCATATCTTTACTCGCCGGAGAACAGTTGAAAGCTAACCCTCAGCTGATGATTGCTATTGGAGAATTTTTTAAAGATGTTCTTAAAGCCTGTGAAGGTCCAGCCAATGATAGCCTTCGTGCAGAAATTTTAAATACAGAAGCGTTGTGGGTCCATTTTTGCAAAGACTATTATTCTGCTTGTTATCCTGACTGCCATTCGAAGGCATTTTCTCACTTTTACACGTATCTAGACAAAATATCTGATATCCATTGGAAAAACGTGTTAAAAGCATCTGTTCTGGAGGATCAGCCTATTGGATTAAGTGATGAGAAAAAACGCCAGGGGGCAAAAACCCTTATCTCTGCAATCTCTGATGAAAAAATGAATAGGGATTCCGCCCCTAGAGAAAAAATGGAATGGAAATACACAAAATGGTTCCCGACAATCCAAGAGCTCATTCAAGATCAAACATTCCGAGATGAAATCTCCCTTGAGCTTGGTCAAACACTTCCACCTTACTTTGTGAAGGCACAACCAGATGTTCCTACTCAACTCTTTGAAAATCGTTTTTTGTTCTGGGAAAACCATCGAAACGATCGAATTGTACTCGACTTAATGGGTGGGCAGATCTATCTCCATGAAAATGCCGCAAACAAAGACGAAGTCAAGCCTGACATTCTGACGTCCGTCACTAAGAAGGGGGAGGATGCCATCCCCATGTCTGGCCACCACCCCCTTCCCAGTGACGAATATCAGAGTATCAAGCCTGACCCCATACACATGGAAAAGGTTCCTGTAAAACCCCAACACCTTGGTCTACTCGAAAAATTCTGTCCTGCCACCCATATTGCCTGTTGTGCACGCGTTGGAGAAACCTATATTTCCAATATCCATTTTCAAAATGTAGGCCTTCAGTTTGCTGTCTATCCCGATGAAAATGGAAAAAGACGCGCCTATGACAATACGTGGCCCGGTTACTTCCTAGCAGAACAGCAGGAACGTCCATGGTTGGATAAATTTCCTGGGCATTTACTGTTGGAGAATGATGCTGGAAACCATAAAGTGGTGATGCTAGGAAAACAATGGCAATCATCTCTGCTATCTCGGGGGTTATCAACGCTAGGCCCCTTGAGTCGGTTTATCCCTGCTTCGCTTTTATCTCTCGGTAATGAAAAAGAGACGGATGAATACCATGTCTACGAGATCGATGTGAAGACAGGTTTTCTGACTGCGGAAGACCCAAAATCTCTGGCCTACCTCATTTCTCTTTATTTGCTCCAGAATAATACAGCAGCCGCTTTGCATACCTGTGAAACATTGAAAAGAAAGTGTGCCGAAAGATACGTTTCTGATGATATTTTGCAGCAATTGTTGCCAATATTCTTTCCTATCAGTGTGACAGGCCTCATTGAAGAAAATGGATCGATTCGTCAGCAAATTTTAATTGCATTAGAAGCGAGCTGCAGCCTGAATCCTGGAGCCGATGCAAGAGAGGAAAACTCAAATAAGCTTCTTTCTCTGTTTTCAATTCCTTTGATTTTAAGTGATCTAAAGAAAAACCTCGCAGAGAAAGACCTTAAAAAACGGTTGACAGAGGATCAAGAGTGGTTCCTATTCAAGCGATTTTCTCGATGTGTGAATACCGTCACTAAGATACTCCCCAAAGAGTCTCAAAACACTATGAAGAAATTTGGATTGGATGATTTGGTAGAATCTGTGGCACTGCCAAAGGATCTAAAAGCCCGCTATCATGAGTTGAGAAAAGACTTTGGATTGAAAGAATTGAAGTCGAGTCGACTTGGAGAAATTGCCTCTTCCATACTCAAATCTTCCGAAGAACCTTCAAAATCTACTTCTCCATTCATCTCCACCCCCTTTGATTCGCAGAAAATTTTCCGTGGGCTCATGGATCACACCAAAAAGATGCGTACAAGGACGTTGAGTGGGACACTCATGTTGGATCTCACCAAGCTCAGCCAAGAGATCTCTTTCGATATCGAAGAAAAACCACCACTTAACTCTATGGAGGTCTCCAATGGAACAATCTTTAAAAAGTACTTCCTCACTTACTACGCAATGGTCTGTGGAGAACATGGAACGGAAACACAGCAGCAACAATTGAAGAAATTACTCCCTTTAATACAAGGGGGATGGGATCAGGAGACCTCCATATTAATACGTTACTTAACAGCTATTTCTGAATCTGTTTCAGCAAAACCCTATCCAAAGACTGAGGAACTGCGATTAGCACTTTTCATTACAAGTGCGAGTGAAGATTCCCCTTTGTTAAAAAGATTCTTCGATAAATTGGATATGGAATTTATTTTATCCCAATCAGCCGTCCAGTTAATAGACACGGTGGCACGTGTCGGAGGAAATATTTTGGGTCGAGGAATAGATATGGCTGCCCAAATGTTAAAGGGAACGAAAAAAAGCCCAGTCGTAGAAAAGCCGCCTGAAGCTATTGTGGTGCCTATACAACAAGATCCTCAGAGCTATCAAAACCTTATGGAAGATGATCGCGCAATTGACAAGCTATTAGACCATCTTTTTAACACAGCATTCGAAGAGGTTTCAGTCCCTTCACAGAACGATTCTTTCAATGTAGAGGCCTTAGGTGCTGCTGAAACACCCGCCCATGAGGATCGCCTCAAAGCAGTGGAAAAGAGCATTCGGGATTTTGAAGCGCGTCCTTCAGCAAGAAAACCATTCTTACAATTGAAAAACAAAGAGAATCTTTGGAAGCTCTACGTATCGATGAACACCCTCTACACACAATTTAAAGCGGATAGAAAGCAAGAACATGCCGAACTGTTAGCTATAGCTAATCAGATGAATCATAAGTTAAAAAGATCCTCAAATGTGACCATGAAAGACTTACATCGTTTCTTCCTCAAAGGAGATACCCGAGAAATTGCCGCGCTTAGCGGATTGCCTTTCGAAAGTCATAGTCACTTGGACCAAATGATCGCTAGAGATATTATGAGGGAAACACGTTTACAGCAGATGGAGAGAATTGTTCGCCATCTGGATGCCCTTGTGGAACTGCATGAGAAATCCCCGGAACGGTTCGACGAGCGGGTAGAGCTTTTGGCCGACGAACTTAAAAACCGTCGAAATTATGATGTCAGCAAGTTGCCGCTCCGTTTATCGCGTCGTTTCATGCTCTTTGAATTAATGGGAGGCGTTTCTTTATGGAGTAAACAGGCGGAGATGATGCGACGACTCCTTGCCGAGGGGCCTGCAGATACAGTAATCGAACTGCTGATGTCATTAGGAAAAACGTTTTTCTGTGTCCCTACAATTGATTCCTTTGAAGCTAATGGTGAGAAAATTGTCGTAAACCTATGGCCTTCCAGTATGTTTGAAACCAATGTACGCCAGATTAGCGCTCAAAGTCATCAAGTGTATCAGCAGATGGTTAACACGCTGCGCACCAATAGAGGACTTCCCTACACCGTTGAAAATATGGAGGCGATTGTCGTCCTATTTAGCAAAGCCTTAAAGCAGGGGGAAACCATCCACATGACCCCTGAAGATGCACAAGGGTTAGAATTACTATTAATAGACCGTTTATTCAAGGCCTCGCATGGTCCTGTATCTGCTGAAGATGAGGAGATGAATGAGATCTTGGTACGACTCCTGCATACTTTACGCACCCAGGGAAAAGCGATCGGCGACGAAGCACATGAGATTTTCAATCCTCGTATGCAACTGACCTATCCTGTTGGGCCACGCTCTGAAATGTCACCCGAGCATTATCTCATCATAGAAACTTGCGTCAAACGTCTGATCGGCCAACCAAAACTACGTGAATTAGTCCAAGGTGGGGATGTCGATGCGATCGCCAAAAAACTCTCCCCTGAAATCATCCCTCAGCTGGCCATGAAAATGAGTGAATATAAACGTTGGGACATCGCCGAAGAATCCCCCGAGCAAGCAGAATTTATTGAATACATCCAAGGCAATGCCAAAATCATCCCCGCTTGGATCCAAACCCATCCGAAATTTGCCGAAATCGCAACAGCAAAAGGAATGTGCACAGAACTACTTCCACTGGTCCTTTCTCGCGTCATCAATGTGGGCTTCGGACAATCCCCCTCTAAAGAGATCAAGATCAGCGTCCCCTACAATGGCAATGCAAGTCCTATTGAAAATGCTTCGATTCAAGATCCCTTTGAAGCCACAGTCAAGACGATGTTTATGTTCCTAGATCGAAAGCTAACGGCTGATGAAGGGAAAAAATTGCTAGAATTCTTGGAGAAAAAACATACAAAAGAACTGAATACGCCCGGAAAATTGCCCGGTCCGACGGCTGTTGAGGCATTTTTCAAGGAGATCTCTCCAGAAGGCAGAGAGGACCCATTATTCCTCAAAAAATTATGTGCGAATGACGATGCGATCTTTATGTACATGAACGTTTTTGTGCGCAAACAGATTAGTTATTGGAAGCAAAATATTAGTAGCAATGTGCAAAATCTAGGTTCTATGTTTGAGTCGATGGTATGTGAGACAGGGACGCCATTCAGTTATGCTGCTTATCCCGATCAGATGACTAAAGAGATCTTGGAAGATCCTGGGACCACGGGAGAGGCTTTAAATATCTTAAAAACAAAGTGCCCCGCGCAGCAAAAGCGCCAGCCTGGAGAAAAGATCTGTCCTACCGATGGGATCAATCTTTTAGACGAAACCTCTCCTCAAGGGATTTTAAAGGAAGTGTTAGAAAACTTCTTCATGAGCCCTGACACCAACTTCACAGCGCTCATCGACGGAGGAGCCCAGCTTCATGGCCTCGATAACAAGAGCGTCGCAGAGGCGATGCGAACATTTGCAAGAAAGCACCGTCCGGATATTCAAGCAATCCATTTCTTCATGCGCAATAAAGATGGTCGTGAGCAACTCGTCTCTTGGGGCGTTGACCTCCTAGCGGTGCCAGAACCCCATAGAGAAGGACGCTACCCCCCTGAGGCTTGCCTCTCCTATTTTGATGAACGGCATGGTTTTGCAGCGAATATCCCCCAGAAGCGCAATGGAAGAGGGTTAGACCTCCTGGGCTCTGGACACACCTTATACCGCCTATTGCAAGAGGTGTTCCGTATGCGCGGTATCAAGGCATACCAGCGCCTGATGAAGAATGGGATATTGCCCTCAGATGCCGATAAAACGCAGTCGATCCATTTTGCATTGACGAAAAAAGTTGCTGAAGCCATTGCAGGAGAGGGAAAAACACCAACGCTTGCTCAGATCATTGCTTTTGCTATTAAAAACGAAGCAGAGATGATTGCTCAGCAAAATTATATGATCTTTAAACAGAAAGTCTCTAATATCGTTCGCAGTGCTGTTTTAGATAAGATCTACCAAGCGAAAAACCACAAACAGCGCCTAGAGATGTTCTCCAAAGTAGAACATGTTCTTGTATCGACAATGGAGGATGATCCAATTGCTCGCTATGGAGGGATCAATTGCGACGTGCCTATCGATGAGGCTATCAAAGCGATCAAAGCAAAGGCGAAAGCGACGATGCTGCGATGTGGGATCTTCTCTCCCGATGAAGAGGCTAAGATCGCCGCCGAATTACAGGCGATCGTACCGCCCCCTATGCCTAAAACAGTCAAGGGATATCGGTCTAAAGAGGGTTTCAGCGTCGATGCTCTCGACAGCCTCGGGAAGGAAGTGCATGAGTCATTTAATGAAAACGAACAAGTCGATGAACAGGAAGAAGAAAACGAATTAGATCAGGAGCTCGAACAGGAAACAAATCAACAGATCAATACCACAAAAACCTCAGTCCCTCGTTATCACGAACTGGCATGGCCGAAAAAGCTTGAAAACCCCCATTCTCTTGATTGGTTAGAGTTTCAAGATCCTATAGAGGCGCGTTGTCCCATGATGAAACGTCAGTTTGATACGATCAAAACAATAGGAAGTGCCCTCTACCATCAATGGAAAAAGACTCCCGAAAAACAAAGCATCCCTCCACTATTCCGAACGACAGATTTGCTGGAAACCTCCACCAATCCTCATTTGAAGGCGGTGGCCCCGCTGTTCGATTCTCGCATCTGGTTTTCCAACAACTTCCTGCCGCAACGTGTTGGTGGAATACGCGAGGGTGTCGTAGACATCGGAACAGAAGGACAGCGTCACTTGCTCGAAGTCCTTGTCCACCTAGAAGAATATCAAAATGAGGAAGGTAAGCCTAGAATACGTGTCCACTCCTTCGGGTGCCTGTCAATGCACGAAGCCGCCCAATGGAGAGAATATTTAAAGGAAAAAGGCGGCAAAGGAAAAATGAGGACGGTACTCTACGATGTTCATTTGCGTGCTGTTGTCGCTGGAGATGAGGTCAACCAAGATGTGTTACGCAAGAGCAAAGATATGCGTCGCATGGAAGCGCAAGTGAAGTTCCTCGATGGAGACGTCAGGTATTCCCGACCCCTGAGACATTCACTTAAAAAACTCCTCAAACAAAAAGGGACTGAAAAGGCCTTCGACGAAATTTTCTCTAGAAGGAAACGGTTCTCTCGCAACATGTCGGATATCGATAACGTTATCGCCGGCATCAAAGGTCGTTCATTAGCAGAACGATGCCTCGACACAGCAGCCTAACCCAAAAGCTGGGAAAAAATCGAGGTGCTGCCTTCATCGCTGCCACGATGAAGGCATGATCTCGATTTTTTCCCAGCCTCGGGGTCAGGCCTGACATTCTCCTAAAGAAAAAGGGATTTTAAGAAATGTAACCCTTCGATCACTTCGATCTGATTTTCAATTTTTTCCTTTCTCAGTGTCTTGACGACCTGAACAGCAGGCAATTGGTATTTATCGTGAAAGTGATTTAAGCTATCTGTAATGACAGGATCCGCATTCTTTGCTTCAATAATTTTTTCTATTGAGTTATCACGCACAAGAGCAAAGTCAACTTCCTGCTTGTCTTTTGTACGCAAATATCTCAGCTCATAATTCTCAGCAAAATAATCATTTTTTGCAAAAACATGTTTTTGCAGACAAACTGCAATGAAATTTTCAAACTGAGCTCCTTCGTCTCCTTTGACCAGACCATTATCAAAAAAATAAATTTTCGGCTCTTTAAGAAGGCTGCGAGCAATGTTATTGGAAAATGGAGTCACCCGAAAAACGATATACAAAGCCTCAAGGATTTGAATGTAAATTTTCACCGTATTGGGGGATATGGAAACATCCTCGGCTATAGAAGTATAAGAGATTGGAGAACCTATTCGTCGTCTTAATAACTCAAAGACGAGTCGAATAGCATTCAAATTATGAATATTTTCAAAATCCAAAACATCCTCTCTCAGTAGACTATCGACATACTGCATGCGCCATCGATTAGCATCAATAAGATCAGTAGCTAAAAATGGCTCAGGGAACCCCCCTCGTTCCAGAAACTGATCGAGGGTATAAGGAAAATTCACTTTATCACATTCAGCTGGAGACAAAGGCATTAGGCGATGTAGAAAATAACGACCAGCAAGGGAATCACCGACTTGATTGAAAATTTCAAGGCGAGCACTCCCTGTGACAAGGATTTTCTGATGAGTGGCTTTCGTATCGTAAACACCTTTAAGATAGCTCTTCCATAAGGACATTTTATGAATTTCATCGAAAATGAGAAGTTCTACAGAGGGATGCCAGGATTCATTTTCAATCATTTTCCTATCTTCGAAACGGTCGTAATTGAGATAAAGAAATGATGGAAATTCTTGTGCAATAGATTTGGCTAAGGTTGTTTTGCCCGCCTGTCGAGGCCCGGCCAAAAGAACCATTTTCTTACGTAAATCACGCAAAATGATCTGTTTTTGAAATCTTTCCATACTTGACTATTATGCAGTGGAATGCGGAAAAGTCAAGACTTTTTCGCATTTCACTGCGGAAAAGTCAGAATCACTCATAAAACACCTGTAACTGCTGTCTGAGGATATTTTTAATCCGACCGGAATTCTGTAATACCCGTACATTTGAGGTGCCACTACCGTGGCACGTACGTTCCATATGCACACACCCACACCTGCGCGTCTCGCTCGAAAGCTCGCTCGCAGCTTGGTGTGGGCTACACAGAGAACCATCGCTACCGCGATGAAGTTCCGTACCCACTTTTAGTCGATGAAAACGTTCCATGTGCCATCAAATGCGGAGTAGGTCACATGCAAAGAGGCATCCTCAAACACTTGGACGGTACTCACGTATTGAATCACTGCCCGCAGAATATTCTTTTCGATGATCTTTTTCAATGGACGTAGTCCATATTCCGGTTGATACCCATTAGCAATCAAGTACCCCCTCACACTTTCATCGAAAGTGATGGTGACATGAATAAGTTCCTTGAGTTTATCTGCCAATTCATTGAGCTTTTGATCGACGATCTGTGGCAATACCTCAGGATGGATTGGATTAAAAATCACTGGCTGGATGCTATTGTAAAACGGAAAAGAGAAATCTCCTATAAGCATTGGTTCGATGAGCTTAGCAATTTCCTCATGCTGATATCCATCCTCAAATAGCTTGGTAACCGCTTGAGAATGAGATTTTGATGTAAAAACAAACACGGCATCACTACAAGAAAGAAACGTTCCATTATTAAGCACGAAATACCCCTGCTCAAAAGCATTCGTCAAGCATTGAAGGAACTCTTTATTGTCCGCGCGGATGTTATCGAAGACGAGAACAGATTTCGGTCGAGATTCCAAAATCTTTGCCAGTTTCCCCCCCATACCTGCCAATCCAAAGAACTCCACCATTTCCATCCCTTCATTAACGACATCCATATCGCAATACCATAGGTCTTTCTCCTTTCCAAATAGCTCTTCATCCAAGATTTTTGCAAGTGTGCTCTTCCCTACCCCTGTAGGCCCAAGAAACAAGAAAACTATCGGGGATTTTGAATCAAACGTCAACCCATTATTGCGATAGAATAAGGTCTGAGAGACCCTCTTAACGGCCTCCGCTTGTCCAAGGATTCGCTCAGTCAATATTTTTTCAATATTCGAGACGTTTTCAATATTCAAGACAACTTTATTATTCGGAATTTTTTCAGGGCTGGGAGTTATCTCTGGAGCATTCCAACGTCCAAGAAGCTCTACAGTATAGAATTTGACGGGAACACCTTTCGTTTGGCTAGCCAATGACATGTAGTAACGGCCATCATAACGATCAAACATAGTGATCCGATCATTAATTCTCGATTGATCAAAGGCTTCTTTGACAAGAGAAAATGTCCAACCCGACTCAAGAACAACCACCTTTTTATCATCTGACAACTGCTTGACGTTTTCAAGAGTAAACGATTTTATATTGAAATTAGCCTTACCGAATGCCTCTGAGTTGATATCAAAATTTTTCATAGAAAAGTCCCCTGATTCATAAAGAACGATTCTCACGGATAACAACGGACAAGTCGTTTCCTGTAAGGAATCTATATTTATTATGACATCCAACCTTTGTTCTCAAGAAATCACCACCCTTTTGAAAGAGGGGTACAGCTCTGATGAGGTTTTGGAGGTGATAGAACCCACTCTAATGGCAGCACTATCCCCCGAGCTATATAATAGGCTGCAGCCTGTGGTTTTTAATCCCATTACCCCAGAAATTATGGAGGCTCTTGTCGATCGATTCCTTG
>Ga0207058_1144_pt1 | contig 12735 bp, 10 predicted proteins | sample Alteio_BWMinCont_34_FD_153271 | JGI IMG/M metagenome (GOLD analysis project Ga0207058, IMG submission 153271) | Enriched cells from forest soil in Barre Woods Harvard Forest LTER site, Petersham, Massachusetts, United States -... | ecosystem: Environmental > Terrestrial > Soil > Temperate forest >...
CATAATTTTATCCCTTTAAATACAGGTTAGGAGTTTTGCGGAAATATGAAAAGACCACCGGCACAAAAATCAGCGTTGTTGCTGTGGCAAAGAGAAGCCCCCCGATGAGAGCCCTTCCAAGCGGGGCATTTTGTTCCCCACCCTCGCCAATGGCAAGGGCCATAGGCAGTGTGCCGACAATCATGGCCAATGCCGTCATTAGGATGGGACGCAAACGCATCACCGCCGCTGAGTGTACCGCTTCGGTGGCATTTTCCTTTTCGAACATCTGTTGGTTGGCGAAGACCACAACGAGGACGCTGTTTGCTGTGGCGACACCTAAGCTGACGATGGCGCCCATGAGGGAAGGGACGTTAAACGTTGTGTAGGTGAGGAATAGCATCCAGATTACTCCTGAAATAGCACCTAGAAGGGCCATGATGATGATTAAGGGATCGAGCCACGACTGAAAATTGATCACCAGAACAAGGTATACCAGGATGAACGCGAAGATAAAGCCCAATATTAAGCGTGAAAAGGCCTCTTGCATATCCTGAACCATTCCCATCATGACGATGCGATTACCCGGTTCGAGCTTATGCTGATACTGATCGATCACCCTTTGAATCGCTTTTGAAGCGCTGCCAAGGTCCCTGCCATCAACGTTAGCGTAAATATCTAAAACAGGTTGTATGTTGTGATGGGAGATGACAGCCGGTACATTTTTGCGTTCGAGCGTTGCTAGATTGGATAATAATTGCGCTTGTCCGGTTCTTGGACTACTAATAGGGCTTGTCATGAGGGCATCGACGCTATCGATACGGTATTTTGGCGTTTGTACAGCGATGAAATAGGGGATCCCCATATTTTGATCCAGCCAGAAGTTGGGAGTGATGTAAGTGCTATCGCTGCATGAGATCACGATATCGTTTGCGACATCTATTTGGGTGAGCCCTGATAGCATGAGTTTAATGCGATCCATATTTAAAAATAGCTGTGGTTGGTCTTGCAGCTGATGCAGCCGTGTATCGGCAATACCTGGAATCTTCGAGATCTCTTCGACAAGTTCTCGGGTAATCGTTAGGTTGTTTTTTCCATACCCAATGATTCGGATATCAAGAGGGGTGGGGAGTCCAAAGTTCAAGATCTGACTAATCATATCAGCAGGCTGGAATAAGAAGGAATAATCGGGAAATTTTTCGACGAGATACTCTCTCAGCATCTGCATATATTCTGATGTGGCATGGGATCGAGAGGGAGTTAGAGAAATTAAAATCGTGCCGTCCCATGTTCCTGTGGTGGTTGTATCGCCAAACGAAAGATTAAATGACGACTGAGGAATACCTATATTATCGATCATCAGGGCAATTTCCTTTTCAGGAATGACTTTTCTAATTTCATCTTCGATGTAGCCAAATTTCTTTGAAGAGGTTTCGATACGTGTCCCTGTAGGCAAGTAGACGTGTAATTTTATTTGACCGGTATCCACTTTAGGGAAAAAATCCTCTCCAACATAATTTAAGAGCATCAGTGGACTGAGAAAAATGATGCAAAAAACAATCAGAATAGCAATTCTGTTGTCTAGGGACCATCTGAGAGCCTTCCCATACCGCTCGCGGAAAGCTTCAAAGCGTCGGCTAAATGCACTTTCATTATGGGAATTTTTTTCTTTTTCCAAATACTTTGTCATGACAGGCAGCAGGGAGAAGGCAAAGAAGAAGGAGGCTATGATGGCAAAGACAACAGCAAAGGCAAAGGGGATAAATAGAAATCGAGAAGGGCCTGTCAGCAGTGTAATGGGGAGGAATACGATGCAAATGGCCAGGGTGGATACTAGGGTTGGCAGAATCACCTGGGTGCTCCCATCGATGATGCCATCGGTGACCGATTTGCCTTGGGATAGGTTGCGGTGGATATTTTCCAATGTCACCACGGCATTATCGACCAAAATCCCCACAGCCAAAATGAGTCCTCCAAGTGTCATGAGGTTTAACGAATACCCTAGCAGGGTGATGCAAATGATGGATGTGAGGATCGACAGGGGGATCATCATGATGACAATCAAAGTGCTGCGCCAGCTTCCAAGGAACAAAAACATCAATAGTCCGGTTAATAGTGCTGCTAGAGCCCCTTCCACAAGAACACCTTTGAGGGCTGCCCTGACAAATATCGCTTGGTCAAAGAGGAGTTCGATGTTCATCCCTTTTGGAGCTTCTGCTCTCAACGTATCGAGGAGTCCATAGACGCCACTGACGATATCTAAAGTGGATGTTTTCCCATTTTTTAATATTGTTTGCAAAACAGCTCTTCTTTCTTGGTGATGCACGATGTTTAGTTGGGGGGCAAAGCCGTCGTGGGCATGAGCGACGTCTCTTAGGTAAATAATCGTCCCCTCTTTCACTCCAATTGGGATAGAATTATAGTCTTCGGGGAGGAGGGGAGTGTTGTTTAAATTCACGAGATAGTCGATCTCTCCAATGCGTACATCGCCTGTGGGTAAGACAACGCTTTGGAAATTCACTCCGGCATTTAACTCTCTGGGGGATAGTCCTCGAGCTTGTAGGGCATCAGGCAAGGCATCGACGACCATCTCTTTCACTTTTCCGCCATAGGGAAGGGGCACTGTCACCCCTGCTAGAGCGGCGATTTGTGGACGGATCCGGTAGGTGGCGTAATCTAACAATTCTTGCTCTGTCAGGGTGTCGCTCGATACGACCATTTGGATCACGGGGACTGTGGCGGGCGAATAGAGCATAATGATGGGAGGGGTGATGCCTATTGGCATGCGCCTCACCACCGCCTGAGAGATCGATGTGGCTTGACCAATCGCACTTTCAATATCGACATCAGAGTGGAAGAAAAGACGGATGACAGAGACGCCAGACAAAGTTTGTGATTCAATGCGCGCGAGGCCTGTGACATAGTTCGATAGGTAGAGCTCGCTATTCATCGTGATGCGTTGACTAAACTCTTCTGCTGGCAAGCCGCTGTATGTCCAAATGATGTTAACGATGGGCATGTTAATATCGGGGAAAATATCTTTGCGTGCCTGGGTGATCTGCCAGCTTCCTAAGATGACGATTAGGATGGCAACGACAACAAACGTATAGGGACGCTGTAACGAAAGTTTAATGATTGACATAATCCGCATCTTATGGTTTTCTATCTGCGGAATTCAAGTAAATTCTTATAGGAGATAGCCGTAACTATTCAGATAGGGTGCTACAACGCAGGCCTTCAGCCTGCAATCGTGTTCTCGACATACCTAGGGCGCTTCCCTAGGCTTTTACAACCCAGGGCGTTGCCCTGGAGGCAGATCTTAGACTCAAGAAAGTATATATTCTTTAGGAAAAACTCTTAAAATATACCAAAATTGTTTTCAGGGCAACGCCCTGAGTTTTAAAAGCCTAGGGCAGCGCCCTAGGTATGTCGAGAACACGATTGCAGGCTGAAGGCCTGCGTTGTAGCACCCCATCTGAATATACTATATTGACATAAATAATACGTATACGTATAATCTAAAGTGGAACAGTGATTTTTAACCATTAAAAAAGGAGCGTTAATATGTTCACACCAAGCCTAGGATTTGTTTTGCTATTTGTGGCTAATCCACAAAAAAGCAGTCTTTTTTACCAAGAAGTCTTGGAAATCAAGCCTATTGAGGAATCGCCTACGTTTGTCATGTTTGCATTAAAAAACGGGGTCATGTTAGGGTTGTGGTCTCGGTATACGGCTGAGCCTCGTGTAGAAGCACCTGCAGGAGCTTTAGAAGTGTGTTTTCCTGTGGAGGATGTCGATGCGGTGTACGAGTCTTGGGGAAAAAAGAGAGTGACAGTAGCACAAAAACCAACTGACATGGATTTTGGACGGACTTTTGTGGTACTGGATCCCGATGGGCATAGAATAAGGATTTACAAACTTCATGAGCAAGGGCGTTAAGTTTAAAGAGATCAGCGTTCATGAGACTCCGGAGCAAAGTCCTGGTTTTCTATTGTGGCATGTGAGTACAGCGTGGCGCAGCTCTATCGAGGCAGTGCTTAAACCTTTAAGTTTAACCCATCCTCAGTTTGTTGTTCTGGCGACATTGGGGTGGTTAACCAGGAATAAGGAGCGCGTCACTCAAGTGGCCATTGGAAAAATGGCTGGGCTTGATCCTAATACGACCTCGCAGATCCTGCGGGGTCTTGAAAATAAGAAATTAATCAAACGTGAGTCGTCATTGGATGGTAGAGCGAAAAATCCTCTGTTGACGGATCTGGGAGCTGATATCCTTATTAAGGCATTACCTGCGGTAGAAATGGCGGACGCCAAATTTTTTAAGGGTTTGAATTCTCAAGAGATGACATTGATCCTTAAGATGTTCAAAAAAATGGGGGATGATTTGATATAAAATGTGATGTTATGGTATAATTCGTTATATAAGGACAAGACATGGAAGTTGTGATTACTGAATGGGCCCTTCAGTCCTATTTGGAGTTGAATGATGTGTTTACAGGTGAGGAAAATTTACCTTTCGAGGGAGGTTGCCATGAATTATCCACAAATTCAAGATGATAGGGGAAATGATCTGCATGTCTTGGATATTCTTAATGAAATGCGAAGTGCTAAACTTGAAGGAGCATTCATTTGTTCATTAATGGAAATTTGCCAGAGATATGAGGGTGTTCGTGATTTAATGGAAATGTGGTTTGAAGAATCTGATAAGAAGGAACGCGATAAAATTATCGTTGATTTGCAAGAAGCCCTTGATGATATTATAGAAGCCCCTCAAAAGCCCGAAGAACGGCCTTCTTTTCGCTTTGATGATTTTAAAAATCTTACGCGCGACGTATTGGAATTTAAACATTTTTTGCGAGAGGAGGTGGATAGGCAGGGAGGGATTACTAAATTATCGCATAAAATTGGCATTCCACAACCTTCCCTTAGTCGTTTTTTTAATTCCAAGTCGGTCCCTCGACGTACCACCTTGTATAAGATAGCAAAAGCATTAAATCTCCCTGAGTCTATGGTTGGTTTTAAGTGGTCTAGGTGAGAGATTATTGTGATGAACCAATACCATATTAAGATCAAAAAAGCGACATTGCAGGGGGAGATATCAGTCCCTCCATCGAAGTCGCACACCCTAAGGGCCATCCTCTTTGGGGCGCTGGGCTATGGGAGGAGCGTGATCTACCACTACCTTCCTTCTCCCGACACACAGGCAATGGTGGAGGCATGCCGGCTTTTTGGCGCTGCCATTGATGTGTTTCCAGATCGTATGGAGATACAGGGGGTGAAGGGGAGGATACAGACCACTGAGGATGTGATCAATGCAGGGAATTCGTGGATTGTTTTGCGGTTTTGTTCGGCTGTGGGGGCTTTGGCAAAGCACCCTGTGGTGGTGACAGGAGACCATTCAATCCGGCATCAAAGGCCCATGGAGCAGCTTCTGGATGGGTTGAGGCAGTTGGGAGTGTCGGCAGTTTCGATGCGGGACGACGGCTATGCCCCTGTGATTATCCAGGGGCCGATGCGTTCTGGGAGGGTTATGATCTCTGGAGAGGATTCTCAGCCGGTATCGGCGCTGTTGATAGCCTCGGCCTTTGCTGAGGGACCTATTGACATTGAGGTGCGCAACCCTGGGGAGAGGCCGTGGGTGGCCCTGACGTTGGATTGGTTTGATAAGTTGGGGATTCGCTATGTCAATGATGGTTTCCAACGCTACCATCTATTTGGAAACAGTCAGTACGATGGGTTTGAGTACCATGTTCCTGGTGATTTTAGTTCGGCAGCATTTCCTATTGCTGCGGCATTGGTGACCCGATCGGAGCTGACCCTTAACAATGTTGATATGGGTGATCCTCAGGGTGATAAGGCGCTTATCGATGTCTTTCAGAGGATGGGGGCACACATCGAATTCGATGAGGGCAGTAAAAAGCTCTTCGTAAGGAGAGGTCAACCTCTTACTGGTATCCATGTCGACATTAATGATTTTGTGGATAGTATCACGATTCTTGCTGTGGTGGGGTGCTTTGCGGAGGGGGAGACCCTTATCTATAACGGGGCGATTGCCCGGCAAAAGGAATGCGATCGTATCCGATGCATTTCCAATGAGTTGCGCAAAATGGGCGCTCATATCATCGAGATGGAGGATGGCTTGCGTGTGAGGAAATCCCCTCTGATAGGTGCTGAAGTGCACTCTCACCATGACCATCGGATGGTGATGTCGCTTGCTGTAGCAGGATTGGGAGCTTCAGGGGAGACAAAAGTTTCCTCCGCCGAATGTGTTGCAAAGACCTGTCCCGCCTTTGTCAGCGACTTTAATGCCCTTGGTGCCGGCATAGAAATCAAAAGCCCCTAAAGTTTTTTTGTTGGATAATTTCTTTTATGTTATCGTGGAAATTATGGATACAGGCATACCTTCAGATTTAGTTAAGAAGTACCGTGAGAGTATCCCTGAAAAGCTTGGACTGATGAACACAATCATTCTGTCTTTGCATCAGGAGTCCTCGCGGGAGAAACTTACGGAGTTGAGATTTATAGTCCATAAGATGGCTGGGAGCGCAAGCATGTTCGGATATTCCCATGTTTCACAGCCTTGTCGCAACTTCGAGCAGTTCCTTGTGGAGAAACTTGCTGCTTCCGATCTTGACCTGAATTTGGCTTGGCTTAAGACGTGTGATACCCATTTTTCGAATGTAAAAACGGCATTTGAAGAAACGTAACACTTTACAAGGACGTTTTATGACGAAAAAGCTCTCTTGTATTTTCTTAGTGGATGACGATAGCGATGTCAATATGATTGTGACCTATCTTATCAATAAGGAAAACTTAGCAGAGAAGATCGCTACTGCATTGAATGGTGAAGAGGCTCTTGATTATCTGAAAAAGAATCCGCCGCCCGACCTTATTCTCCTCGACATCAATATGCCACGCATGAATGGATGGGAGTTTCTCGAGGAGTATAAAAAATTGAGTTCTGAGATCAGGCAATCTGTTGTGATTGTTATGGTGACTGTTTCTCTTAATCCTGAAGATCGAGAGCGGGCTGAGCAAACTGGCATAGCTTTTGTCAATAAACCACTAACAGCGGCGGTGTTAAGAAAAATCATCGATGATCACTGGGGATAGTACCGTTATGTTAAGCAAAGAGATTTTAGCAGACCTCGTTCAACGGGCTCCCGATGCAGTGATTGTAGTGGATGAGGCAGGAACAATCCTATTCGCCAATACACAGGTAGAAGTCATTTTTGGGTATACTCCCAAAGAAATTAAAAATAAGAAAATCGAAGATCTAATTCCTGAACGGTTCCGAGATGTTCATATAAAGCATCGCATGGAGTATGCTAAATGTCCTAAAACGCGTCCGATGGGGAATAATTTGGAATTAGTCGGACTTCGAAAATCGGGGGAGGAATTCCCTGCAGAGATTAGTATTAGTCCTTTACAAGTAGAGAATGGACTTTTGGTAACTGCCATTGTGCGAGATATTTCCAAAAAGACGAAACAAGAGAAAAGACTCTCTACACTCAACGTTGATTTGGAGCGGTTTGTGTATATTGCTTCGCATGACTTGCAAGAGCCTTTGCGTTCTATGCAGCAAATCCTTGGGTTTCTCGAGGAGAGGCTTCAGGGACGTTTAGACCGTGAGGAATCTCAACTCATTAGTGGTGTTGTCAATGCGAGTGTTCGCATGTCGACGTTGATCCAGGATTTGCTTAGTTTATCGCGTTTAAGTCGGCCTAAAGAGCTGGAGATGGTTGACTGTAACCTGATATTGAAAGAGGTTCAAATTAATTTAAAAAAACTTATCGATTCGACAGGGACACAGATTATTATTAAAAACCCTTTGCCTGTTCTACGCGTTTTTACTACGGAATTCAGGCTTTTATTTCAAAATCTCATTGACAATGCGATTAAATTTCATAAAAAAAAAGAGGCTCCCGTCATTACTATCGATGTGAGGAATAAGGAGAAGGAGTGGCTTTTTTCTGTAGCTGATAATGGCATTGGTATTGAAGAGAAATTCCTCGATAGACTTTTCGTCGTCTTTCAGCGCTTCCATAATCGCGATGAATACCCAGGTAATGGGATTGGTTTGGCGCATTGCAAAAAGATTGTGGAGCTACATCAGGGGGATATTTGGGCAGTGTCGGAGTATGGAGAGGGGACAGTTATTTATTTTACGCTTCCACACGATATCCGAGAAGCATTTTAACAGCATAGATTAACAGGATGAACAGGAGCAGGGATGCAGAACGGGGGATGGAGCGCATAGATTAACAGGATGAACAGGAGCAGGGATACAGATATAGGGGATGGAGCGCATAGATTAACAGGATGAACAGGATATTTAGGATATTAAGGATAAAGGCAGGATGGTATCTTCCCACACTGTCTCTTCGCACCTTTGGATAAGAATCCAAAAGTGTGGAGGGACAGTGTGGGAAGACACCATCCTGCCTTTATCCTTGATATCCTAAATATCCTGTTCATCCTGTTAATCTATGGGCTCCATCCCCTATAGGAGCAGGGATGCAGAACGGGGGATGGAGCGCATAGATTAACAGGATGAACAGGATATTTAGGATATTAAGGATAAAGGCAGGATGGTGTCTTCCCACACTGTCTCTTCGCACCTTTGGATAAGAATCTAAAGGTGCGAAGAGACAGTGTGGGAAGACACCATCCTGCCTTTATCCTTAATATCCTAAATATCCTGTTCATCCTGTTAATCTATGCGCTCGATCCCCCGTATCTGTATCCCTGTTCCTGTTAATCTATGCGCTCTATCCCTGCTCTTCATCCTCGCGGTCGTCGAAGAAACACCCAGTATAGCTTGGAAATTTAATTTCCCTTATTCGTTTTGCTAACGACACGGCAAGCATATGTGTTGGGTCATCTGGTTGTTTGAATTGCTTTTTCGCTTTAACAATCATGTCTTCTAAGGGGTAATGGTAATCACCAATCGAGGCTCCAGCACGCTGTCTATCCCCTCTAAAGAAGGTTAAGGCCAGGGCAAAGTTGTTAGCTAATAAGGGATACATCGCTTTCATGACATTGAAATAGGTGGGCACACATGTGTCGAGGATATCGTCTAGAAGGTTCTGAAGGGTACCCAGGTCGGGTGGTTTTCCTTTTATTTCTTGAAGTCGGGTTGTGAAGGCAGTTCTTTCGGCAGATGTGAGGGGGGTGGATCCTTTCGCAACAAATTCCCCCATCTTCTCAAGGAGATTTTCTTCGGGTATGAGTTTTGATGAAAGTTCTCCATATCCTTTGAGGTATTCCCTTTCGTTGGCTAAGCGTTGATAGAGGGTTTTCTTTTGACGATTAGAAAGGCGTGGAAAAATTTGGTTTGCAATGATCCTTTTTTGTTCTTCACTGAATGGTTGTGGAGCTGCTGCTGCCGCCGCTGTTTTTTTTGCGAGATCCCCTTGCGCTAAATCCCATTCCCGTTGCAATAGAGTCCAAAATTTGCTTGGTTCGGACGTTTCCTCTTTGGGACCTAACATCGATTGGACGAATTTTGTTCTCAATGATGCAAGAGTGACTTGATCCCAATTGGACAAATGTAAATCGTCATATGGTGGATTGCCCACCTGATATCGCATGTGAGAGAACTCAAACGGTGCAATGCAGGGAGTTAATGCCTCAATGATGCGGTCACGAGCTTCTGGTTTTAGACGTTGGTAGATGGGGGCGTCCTTTTTGTCAACCCAGTATCTAAGGCGTTTTTCCCGTTCTGGATCTAGAAGAGAGTCGATCACCTCTTTGGGCAGCGACATATCTTTCCATTTTGTTTCCAAGAAAAAGGAACGGATGGGAGTATAGAATTTAAGCTCTGTGCGATCATCTTTAGAACTTTTCTTACCGAGTTCCATCGATTGCAGAAGGTTGCTTTCACTCAGGCTCATATCTGTATCAAAGATAACGAGGTCCAATGAATTTTCCAAAATCTCCTTTAATTCGGGGAGTTGGCCTAATGGCTTTGTAATCAGCCTTTTATCCATTCTAAATTGAAGGACGGTGTCATCATTGATTTCTTCATTGAGATATCTAAGCCACAAAAATTGGAACGTTAATTCGTCTGTCTCAAGGATGCGTTTGAATGTGAGTTCTTGATAATGTTTTTTTGCAGGGTGGTCAGATAGAGCAATTCCTATGTTTGCTGCATAGAGGTCGAGTAAACCCACTTCACCCATTAGCATTGCTTTGAGGATGCCATCTGCGCCCAATTGATTCAACAGACGCTCTACAAAACGATTGGAGTGCTGAGGTTTCTCAAACATACGTCGAATTGTGGAGAAATTAAACATATCACTGATATTCGGTTTGACTCTGCATTTTCCAAAAGATCTTAATTCTTTTGCTTCACAGTCCTCCAAGACCTCCTGAGTCATTACTTTCCAACCGGAATCAGCTTGAGGAATGAGGAAAAGATCGGGGGAGGGGGCTTTTGTGTACTCATAAGCAGCCGTTATCTTGGATATAAAGCTGTCGTCTACGTCGATGCGTGTTAGCCTCGGACTTGAAACCCCCTGTTGGACCGAATATAAGACGACTTCTTGATTCCATGGACCGTTTTTGAGGAAAGAATAAAGGTCATCAGAAGAGATTGGTATTAAATCAGGGAAAGGTTCCCGTGGATCCTGTAAAATCCAGTCCCTCCATCTGAGGTTCCGATCAGGAGGAGGGGGCCTTGCACAATATCTTTCTAACAGTACATTTTCTATGGGAGACAGCTTTTTTTTAATCTCATCCAGGGTTGCTTTTTCGAGGGTTTCAGGACGCACCGCCCCAGCGAGTTTTTTCTGTAGTCCGGGAATGGCGAGATCCTTTGTGGACCCTTGTACGAGCTCAACAGCCCCCACAACAGCACGTCCTGTTTTCGATAACAAATTGATGAGTTGATTAGCTGTCCGCTCTTCATATGTTGCTATTGGGCTTGACCGTTTGGCTACAGCTCCGCCATGAACCATGACCATGTGCTTGCTATTTTGGTTTTTTTTGATGGGCCTATTGTTGAGACAGAGTTGGATGAGGAGCTCTCCGCGAGCCATCGCTGCTTTGCCATCTTCTGCTGCACCTGGTGAAATTCGGTGGTAAGGATGTTTTTGAATTTGCTTTTTAGCATCATTGAGAAGGCTTATGGTTTGACCGTAAATCTGTTCGTACTGCTTTTTTTCTGGAAAGTCCAATGTTTCTTCTTCAGGAGAGTCCAGCTTTAGCTTTTCTCTTACCAGATTTTCCATACCGAAAATGATGGCGGGTAAAACCCTTTCCGATGCGAGATCCATGTGGGTGATATTGAGCTTCTTGTTAAGCTCGGGTATTAAAAGATTTAATAGAGAGAAAGTCTGTTGAAATAGCATCTCAGGTTGAGGGGAGGGGGCTTGGATAGCAGGAGATTGTCCACTAACATATGATGGACTTACAGGACTCACCGCAGCAGCCGCAGCCATTTCGACCTCCTTGCTCTTCTTGCCATCCTATGGATGTTCAAATTTTCTGTCAAAAAAAAAGATTCTATCCTATGCTGACTAAAAGAAACTTTATTAAGATTTTGGAGGCGTATGAAATTGATCCGTTTAAAACTCGTCTGTTGTGTTCTGTCCCTGTGTTTATTTTTTCAGAATTCCCATCTGAGGGCAGATTGGAGCACCCCTGTACAGCTATCTGGAATTGATTCCGAAGCTTATGGGTATGATCCGGTGATAGGGATGGACCAAAATGGAAATACTGTAGCGAATTGGTTTCAATCCATTAATAACGGTGATTTTTACTACATCTATTCCGAAACGCTTCCCTATAAAGGTAACTGGAGTTTACCGACAATCATGCAATCACCTGCAACTCAGTCTCCCCCTCAATTTTCTTTAATAGCAGATACGCCATCTTTAGCGATGAGCACCAATGCGAGTGGGTTTACTGTTGCTGTGTGGAACGCCTCGGATAATCAATATAGCAATGAAAATGATTTTGTCGTTGCAGCGACATTATCCCCTGGAGGACAGTGGACAGTGCCTGTTGCGATCAGTACTCCTGGCGCTGATGTTGACAATCCTTATTACATATCGAGCTTGCAGGTAGCTGTGGATCCCAGTGGAAATGCTGTTGTCGTTTGGATTGCCCAACTTAATGAAAATCTCCCTACGATTCTTTCAGCCACTTATCGTTCGGGTGCTTGGCAGACACCTACTACAGCCGTTCCAGCGGAATATACCTATCTGCAGACCCAGTTGGGTGTTGATGCTTCAGGTAATGCCCTGTTGGTCTATGCGGCCTATACCAGCTCTGAGTTTACCGTAGGCTATAACACACTGCCTTCTGGTGGTGCTTGGGGTGGGCCAGGTGTATTACAAGACATTACAGGTAGTATTGTGACAGGGTTTTCTGCACCATCATTAGCGATGAATGGTTCAGGCAATGCTGTAGTGGCATGGGGACAAAGTGATTCAAATGTTTATACCGCTAGCTATTCTTCCGGTTCTTGGAGTGGTATTAATATTATTAATTCTCCAGATATTGTAGGGGATCTTGATCTGGTGATGAATGCTTCTGGATTGGCAGTCGTTGCGTGGGTAGACGAGATAGAAGATGATTCAAGTCAAATTCTTGCGGCCACACAACCGTTTGGCACTGCTTGGAGTGCTCCTACAATAATTTCTCAAGCTCTTGTCGATGGCATTGAGATGTTTGATCCCACCGCAGCCATCAATTCTTATGGGAATATTGTCGTCATGTGGGGGTATATTGACTCCGAAGAGGATTTCTTGC
>Ga0207058_1145_pt1 | contig 12670 bp, 20 predicted proteins | sample Alteio_BWMinCont_34_FD_153271 | JGI IMG/M metagenome (GOLD analysis project Ga0207058, IMG submission 153271) | Enriched cells from forest soil in Barre Woods Harvard Forest LTER site, Petersham, Massachusetts, United States -... | ecosystem: Environmental > Terrestrial > Soil > Temperate forest >...
ATTAGAAAGGGTTGCTCGTGCCGCACAGCGTTTCCCGCATCGAGGTCAAGTGCGCCGAAAAGGGCTTGAAAATGACCGGCCAGCGGCGGGTTATCGCCCGCGTACTGTCTGAGTCGCACGACCATCCCGATGTCGAATTATTGCATCATCGGGCGGTTGCCGTCGATCCGCATATCAGCATCGCTACCGTTTACCGCACGGTCAAACTTTTCGAGGAGGCGGGCATTACGCAGCGCCATGATTTTGGCGACGGGCGTGCGCGCTATGAGGAAGCTTCCGACGAGCATCATGACCATCTCATTGACCTGAAAACCGGTAAGGTCATTGAATTTACTAGCCAGGAGATTGAAAAATTACAAATGGAAGTAGCCAAGAAACTTGGGTATAAGCTGGTTGATCACCGGCTGGAACTTTTTGCCGTGCCGCTTAAAGTGAGTGACAAGTGATAAGTGGCAAGTAAAATACATAGTCATTGCGTTTACCGAAACATTACCGGGATAAAAAATGAATTATTCTAATCACTTGCCACTTGCCACTTGCCACTTGTCACCTCTTGGGGAGTTGCGCGCCGGCAATCTTGAGGTGTTTGTGGCTAGCCGCCGCGAGGATGTCGAAGCCTCGCAGAAATTGCGTTACCGCGTTTTCTTTGAGGAAAAAGGCGCGCCGCCGACGCCGGAAATGATACGCACCGGACGCGACATGGATGCCTTCGATGCTGTTTGCGATCATTTGCTGGTGGTCGAACATCAGACGGACGAAAGCGTGCGCGTGGTCGGAACTTACCGTTTGCTGCGTCGCGACATGATGAAAAAGATCGGACGATTTTATACCGCCGGTGAATATGACATCGGGCGCATCGAGCAGTGTAAGGGAGAAATACTGGAAGTAGGGCGCTCATGCGTCGATCCCGAATTCCGCAATCGTGCCGTGATGCAGCTGCTGTGGCGCGGCATCGGGGCTTATGTGGCTAAGTTCAATGTGGAGCTGATGTTCGGCTGTGCCAGTTTTTTCGGTACCGATCCTAAGCAACATGCTATGGCTCTTGCCTATCTGCATCATTACCATCTTGCGCCGGAAGCGTTGCGGCTCAAGGCGCTGCCGGAGCGTTACGTCGAAATGAATCTACTGCCGAAAGACGCCATTGATGAAAGGGAAGCATTTGCATCGTTACCTGCGCTCATCAAAGGCTATTTGCGGCTGGGCGGCTATGTCGGCCTTGGGGCGGTTATCGACCCCGAATATAATACCACCGATGTCAGCATTGTCGTTAAAACCGATATGGTGACGGACAAATATTTCCAGCGTTATGGCAAAGGTAATTAGCCGTCACTCCCGCGAAGGCGGGAGTCTATTCGCGAATGGATTCCCGCCTACGCCGGGATGACGGAAATGACGGAATTAAAAGCTTCCCTGAAATTATTATGCCTGCTGCTATGGATTACGTTCTGGTATCCGCCGGTTTGGCTGGCAAAGAAATGGGATAAAATCCGCTGGCGCGATTTCATGGTGCGCCTGTGTTATATCGGCATTCTGCGCATCATCGGCGTGAAGCTTAAAGTGATCGGGCAACCTGTAAAAATCCGCCCGCTGCTGCTGGTTACCAACCATCTTTCCTATCTCGATATTTGTCTTCTCGGCGCTGCTGCGCCGATGCGTTTTGCTCCCAAAAGCGAGATCGCTAAATGGCCGGTAATCGGCAGCATATGTCGGATGTGCGACGCCATTTTCATCGACCGCCGGCCCGATAAAATCAAGGAAATGACCCTGATTATGCAAGCTGCGCTCGGCAGGGGCGAGCTGGTATGCCTGTTCCCTGAAGGGACAACCGGCGATGGGCTGCATTTGTTGCCTTTCAAATCGGGGTTTTTCAGCCTGGCTGAAGAACCGATTGACGGGCATGAACTTACCGTTCAACCCGCCGCCATTATTTATACCCATATCCGCCGCCTGCCTATCGATACCACCCAATGGCCACATATCGCCTGGTATGGAGATATGGAGCTATTTTCCCACTTGTGGAAACTGCTAAAAATGGGCTCCATCCATGCCGAACTGATATTTCTGCCGCCTATTACCAGAGCGCAGGGCGACCGCAAGCAAATGGCGAATTACTGCCATCAGGCGATTGCAAAGGCGGGGAGAAATAAGTAATTATTAACTAATAATTAACAATAAATTGATATACTTAATATCGTATTAACATGGGAGGAACATATGCTCTCCGCCATCAACATTGCCTTATCAGGACTCAATGCCGCTACCACGCAATTAAATGTCAGCGCTAACAATACGGCTAATCAATTTAGTACTGAAACGGACACCAACGGGCAGGTAACGAACCAACCCTACATGCCGCAGCAAGTTGATTTAGTGGCGCTGTCGGGCGGCGGTGTGCAGGCGAATGTGATCAATGTCAATCCGTCGACGGTAACAATTGCCAATCCTTCCAGTCCCAGTGGGCTGAGCCAATTGCCGAATGTGGACCCGACTCAGGAAGTGGTGAATCAGCAAGTCGCTTCCTATGATTTCCAGGCCAACCTCAAAACCATCGAAGTGGCCAATGACACGCTGCAAAGTTTGTTAGACATTAAAACCTAAGTGGTTTCTTTCTCATCGGCGTCTTCCTGAACCAGACGGTTGCTCCGCCATGCCAGGCGCAGCTTGTTCAGTAGTTCTCTTAATTCCAATTGATTTTCATTTTTTGCTGAGGTTTCCGTTATGGCAGAATCCTGTAGACGTTCTTTAGAAGTTGAAAGTTGTTTTTTCGCAACTTTCCTTTTTTCGTCAAGTTGTCCACGCATGAGAGCCACTTGTTCTGTGGGATCATCTCCTGCCATACACAAACCCCTAAAGCGATTCATGAACTATTTTCCTTATAGCATATTTTTATCCACAGGGCAATCCGCTTTCGCAAAGCTGCGGATGGTATAAGAATTGCTGGATATGAAGGAAAATGATATTAGATTTCGGCAGCCAGAGGAAAATCATGAATAAAAAAACGCCGCGTGAAGCGTTTGAAGAATTAGTGATACCGCGTAAGGAATTACCGCAGTTGTCGGGTCGTTACCGCGTTTATAAGGATGCGTCGGATTATATCACCGTCGAAGCCGGCAGCGCGCTTGAGGCCCTGAAGCTTTGCGGACTACCGAAAGTGCATCGTATCGAGCGCGACGCCATTTATCTTACTAATGTCCTTAATCTGCAGGCATTGTCGAATACCCCGGCTCCTGCTGCTCCTACGGTAGGGGAACTCGAGCTTGTTCCCGTCGCCGGTGCCACGCCTCCGGAAGCGCCGGCTGCTGCTTCCGATGCCGCACCGCTGGCACTCGATGCCCAAGCCCCGGTTGCCGATGCGGCGCTTTCTACCGCCGATGTCGATAAGTTATTGCAAGGGTAAAAGGATAATCAGCGTATCACATCGAAGGGATTGACTAGTGGCAACGCTATTCCCAAAGGTGCAATTTTTTGAGCTATATTGATGAAATCTTGATCGCGAGTGACAAGAACGGCATCATTCGCTAAGGCAATGGCGGCAATCTGTGTGTCCAGAATTTTATCTGGATAATGCAGGGCAATGCTGGCCCACACATGCGCCACCCTTTGATCAAATGACCAGATCCTTCCTGCATACGTCAATTCCATGTGCGCCAGAGCATCTATAAACCGATTAACTGAGGTGGGATAATGGGATTGCAACCGCTTTTTTTCGATGCCTTTTCTTATTTCACCAATGGTAATAGCGGTTAGATAGATAGCGGATGGATCCTGTTTCATGAACCATGCTACTACCGAAGAATCCGGTACGGGTTTGTAGAATTCGGAAACAATGTTGGTATCGAGAAGATATTTCAAAGGTCGATGTCCCTTACCGGCCCATCGATTCGTTCAAATGGATCTTCCCCGTTTTCAAACCATTCAGCGGGCAATTTTGGCATGGATAATAAAAATTCAACGAAATTTTTTTCCGGCTTTTTTTTGCCGTGCGACGTTTCGTATTCATCCGCCGACATTACCACAACGGCGGGCTTTCCATGCCGTGTAACAAGCTGCGGCCCTTCATGAAGCGCGTGCTCCACCAGTTCGCTAAATTTGTTTTTTGCATCTTGTAATTGCCATGTTTCCATCTAGACAGTCTAGACAGAATATTGGAGATTGTCAAGTTTTCTTTTTCCTAAACGGCCAGATCATCTGCCCGATGAAACTATTAGGTATGTCGCTGCCTGGTACGCCGTAATGCTCGGGCCTCCGGGCTTCCGGCATATAGAATGTGCCGAATACGATATCAATCAAGGGAAATGTCGGGGCGAAATTCTTGTCCAGCCCTTCTTCCTGCGCCGTATGATGCCAGCGATGAAAAACCGGGCTGGCAAAGCAATGCTTAAATGGCCCGAATGTCCAGTCCAGGTTGGCATGTACCATCGCCGAATAGACCATATTGACGGCAGCCATTGCTGCTACCGCTTCCGGTGAAAATCCGACGAACATCACCAGTATATCGACCAGCGTAAATGTCAGCCATAAATTGATGGGATGGAAGCGATAGGCCGTAAGCCAGTCCACTTGCTTCGGCGAATGATGAATCGCATGGAACCGCCACATGGTTTTGCCGTGGAACAGGCGATGCGTCCAATAAAGAATTACATCCGTAACCAGGATGATAAGGGCCGCCTGCAGCCATATGGGCAGCTTTCCCAGCGGGCCATAGCCGTTTGCCAGATAGTGCGCAAAAGTATCATCCAGGCTTGCGCGGAACAGGAAATGCGCACCTGCGGCAATGAAAAAAATCCGCACGAAGCGGGTGAATATCGGGATAATGAAAAAATATGTGATGTCGGTCAGCGAATCTTTGCGCCACAAGGCCTGCCCGGGGTTGCAGGCAGATATTTTTGCCAGGAGGCTGAAGACCACAAAAAAAGCGCCGAGCCAGACAAGCATTATCAGCGAGGAGTGGAGAATGGCGGATAGCATCTGCTGCATATTCAATACATTACCATGAAATTATTTAAGAAAACATAAAAATAAGCTGGCGAAGAAGTAAAAAAAGCCCGCTTCCCAAAGGGAAGCGGGCTAGTGTTACATTCAGCGTAATGCCGATTAACGAGCGGCACCGCCTAATTGGTTACTGACCGTGGTGAACGTGGCAGTCAAGTTTGTTCCGACCGCGGTCATTGCGGCAATAGCAGCCACCGAAATCAAAGCGGCGATCAAGCCGTATTCGATGGCGGTCGTGCCTGCCTCATCTTTAAAAAAACACATCATGGTTTTCATGCGTAATACTCCTTCTTAGTGGTACTGTTGCCGATTGGCAGGCGACTACCAATCATGCTATTAGCGACCCGCACCACCTAATTTATTGCTTACCGTGGTGAACGTAGCAGTTAAGCTTCCACCTACTGCAGTCATCGCAGCAATGGCGGCCACCGAGATTAACGCGGCGATCAGGCCGTATTCGATAGCGGTCGTGCCTTCTTCATTCTTCAAAAAGCTAATCATGGTTTTCATAAACAGTACTCCTTTGGTCATGGTTGGACAAATCGCTGAATAGATCAGCTACCAAGGATGATAGCAAAGTAGAATGGCAAAAGCAACCATTTTATTTATATAAATCAATATGTTTTTCGTAAAAAGCCAATCAAATTTTGCTAAAATTTTTCCTATCTATTTAACGTCCTATTCCAGCAAAACATAAATGGATTAGGTGGCATTTAAATTAAATCACCGCTCCCACTGTTTTGCTAAAATATCCAGCCCATCACGCAGATCGGTTATCATATCGGTGACCTTTACAGATTTGCGTACGTTTAAAAATTTTGGGCGGTCATTGTGAATGCAGATGTTGATAAGCAGCAACGCATGGCCACTATCGGCCAATTTTTTCATGGCATCGTGGTATTCTTTCTCGCGCGCGGCTCGCCATTCAGGATCGTCGAGGCTGGTTTCCGTGCCACCGAGATGCGTCGGATCGATGGCACGTGTACCTGGTGCGCCGTAGCGCAGCGTGTACAGCCAGCGCAGGTGGATGCCGCACCAATGCTGCCGGCCGCTGATGATGCCGCGCTCAAGGCATAAATCGAGCGATTCGGCCGTTTCTCCCAGCAGGCGTTTCATAACCAGTTCCGGCGTGCCGGAATCACTGTCAGGTCGGCTTACCCTGGGGCGGCCACGACGACGGGGGAAATTCACGATGGCTGAGCCGGCTTTATCATTACGATCAATGGGTGTGTTCATCATTGTCCGGCCCAGCAGCCTGTGATTACCTTATTCTGCACAGGCGTATCCTCGGCTGGGTGATGATTATCTTTTACGCGCTTTGTGGGATTCCGGTATCCCTTGCGTTCCAGGTAGCGTTTGCCTTTCCTGGGTTCAGCCCGCCAGGCGACTGGTGTGATAAGCGTGCGCTTGGCTTTGCGCCGGATATAATCGGGATCAAAGCCGGCGCAAAGACACACCATCACAAAATCCTTGCCGTTGCCGGTGAGCCAATGGATGGCTTCGTTTTTATGGTAGATGGCTTCGGCGTTGTTGACGCGGCTTAGGGCATCCATCATCGCCTGTGTGATAACGGCAATCCAAAGGGACATTTCACCACGCGTGTGGTTATAGGGTTCTTCGAGCCAGGCGAATGATAATGATTTTCGGCGATTGCTTCGCACCCGCGTGGCGGGTGCCATGGGAATCTTTGTGGTAGAGACGTTATCATGGGAGTAGATGTCTTGCGTCATAATGAAACCTTATCTGTCCAGTAGTGTTATAATGAAACGGTTTTGTCGGGATTAAACTTCAAGATTATGGATGTATCACATAAAATATAAGATATATCCAAATAATATGTATTAATACAAGAAAATAAATAATTAGATACAATCTATAATAAAGGCACGATTTTTTCAACGATCACGATGAAGTGCTTACAAATGCAGTTGAAGAAACAGCGGATGATGTGAAAAACATCCATCATGTTTTATTTGTAAGAGGGTAAAGAATGTCCCGGAAGGGACTTTTTTAATTAGGATGGAAATGCTATGGGGCGCCGTGTGATTCTGCGTTATGGCTGCCGTCATCGTTAGCGTGATTACTTTTTTCTTTGCGGCGCTTTCTTTCTATTTCGTAGAATGACATGACAGGAAAAATTTTTCCATGATCGGGCGCGTGATCTTCATCCGGGCGTACATGTAAATTCGTGCGGTAGGGAGGCGGATCGATCTCGCCGTTTTCTTCTTCTATTTCCTCTTCGGTTAATTCAAGATCATCGAAGAAATTGTTGCCGTCGGGATCATGAAATACCGTACCATCGACTAATACTTCCTGCTCGGCTGCCTGCAATTCGCAGCGTGTGCACCATTCGGGATTAAAGCCATGCTGCCGCAACTGGTCGATAACGGTTTGCGGCAGGGCAATGCCATTGATGATGACCGGTTCATGCGTACTTGGTGCGGATTGATTATCGGCGTTTATTAAAGAAGACAGCCTACCCCGATTCGCTGTGCGTTCAGCCAGAGATTGCGCATCTTCCGGCACCGTCAGGCCATCGACGAAAATATCACTCAGAGATTTGAATAAATCATTGATAAGCGCCATAGGTATCACATCGTTATTATCCCTCAGCTGAATCATAGCAAAATGGCGCGCAGACTGTGTGACATCTCGATGAAACCCTGTATGACAGAATTGTGACAACCGCAAAAATATACCCTTCCTGGGTGTAGAATTCCTTGGTATTTTCGATAATGTAACCTCTTACAGGATTATGTTATGGAACCCTCTATTGCTCCCAATATAAAAGACATGCAGCTCCTCAAAGCCGCCACTACCTTATTGTTAGAACATGCCTACAATGAATTGAAAGATAAGGATATAGACGTTGTCGGCGATAATAATCAAGGCAATCAAAAACCGCCGAAAACCAGCATCTTCGGCCACGCTGCTCCGATAGTGACGCTGGAAGGGGCTGTCCGGCTGTTAATAGCATTGTCCCGCGTGGACGAAAATCAAGGACCGAATGCGCCGGAACTTCCGCTCTCCGATGCCGATTTGCTGCTGGTAGAAGGTTTTTTACACCGCGTCCGCAAAAATGACCGCCAGCAGGTGTTATTGCCGAATCCTAATTCATAATACTGCCTATTTCTTATATATAATATATGCCAACTCTCAACGATCTGCTTCGGCTGGATCTGCCGACGTTTATCGGGAAAACGTTCCAGACAATCGACCCGGGAACCGCGTATCTTCCCAACTGGCATATCAACCTGATCGCTGAATATCTGGAGGCGGCGCGGCACGGCGAAATCAACCGCCTTATCATTAATATGCCGCCGCGCTCGCTGAAATCCATTTGCGTCAGCGTTGCATGGTCGGCGTGGCTACTTGGGCATGATCCCAGGAGCCGCATCATGGCGGCAAGCTATTCGTCGGCGCTTTCTCTTAAGCATTCGCTCGATTGCCGCAGAGTAATCACCGCACCGTGGTATCAGGCGCTTTTCCCGGAAGTAAAACTGTCGCGCGACCAGAACCAGAAACATAAATTCATGACAACGGAACGCGGATTCCGCTTCGCCACTTCGGTCGGCGGCACGATTACCGGCGAAGGCGGCAATTTCCTGATTATCGACGATCCGCTCAATTCGGCGCAGGGCATGAACAAACATTGGCGCGAACATGCCAATAACTGGTTCGATCATACCTTCGCCAGCCGCCTCAATGATAAGCACAATGGCGTTATCATCCTGGTCATGCAGCGATTGCATCAGCATGATTTGACCGGTCACCTGCTGGCTAAGGGCGGCTGGCAACATCTTTGCCTGCCTGCCGTAGCGCCGGCTAATGCTATTTATAAATTTGGAAAAACGTACAAAAAGGTAAAAGCCGGTGATTTGCTTCATCCTGGTCGCGAGAACGCTGCGCTGATAGAACGCGCGAAAATCGAATTAGGCAGCGCCGCTTTCTCCGCGCAATATTTACAGCAGCCGTTACCGGAGGAGGGGGCTATGCTACGGCCATGGTGGTTCGGGCGTTATAAAATACCCCCCACAGTATATGACCGCCGCGTGCAAAGCTGGGATACCGCTATTAAGAGCGGCAAACAACATGATGCCAGCGTTTGCCTGACTTTTGCCGAGCGCTCCGGTGAAATATACCTGCTCGATGCGGCCGTGTTGCGCTCAGAATATCCGGATTTGAAGCGCGCATTCTATGCGCTGGCCGAACAATGGAAACCGAATGTCATTCTTCTCGAAGATAAGGGCAGCGGCCAGCAATTGCTTCAGGACGTACGGCGCGAAACACTATTGCCGGTAGTAGCCTTCAATCCTAAAACAGACAAGGTAACGCGCTTTGCCGCGATTACGGCGATAATCGAATCGGGGCGGGTGTTCCTGCCGGAGCAAGCGCCGTGGCTTGCCGATTTTGAAAGCGAATTATTCGCTTTCCCCGGCGGCGCGCACGATGACCAGGTGGACGCGCTGACGCAATATCTTGACTGGTTGAGGGGGACGGTCCTCGGAAACCCGGGAATACGGGGGATATAGATTGTTGTCATCCCCGCGTAGGCGGGAATGACAGAATAATAATATTGTTAACCTATTATTAAATTTAATGCGCTATTATTATTAATTACCGGCAATATAGTTAATATATGAGGTAGCGTTATGTCGTACGAAACTATAGGCGATTGGATTACGAGCGCGAAATCAGGAGCATTGGCAGCGCCTAAAACGCCCAACATCAAAGTCATCAAGCGTGTGCCGAAAAGCAAAGGCAATATTATCATGGAGGTAGCCGAAAAACTGCTTCCCTGGCTGATGCAGGTATTTGATGGTGCGCGTGATGAAAATGGAATGTTGGTGCAGCGGTCACGGATACGTGCGATTGCACTTAATGCCGCGCAGGGCATTATTGCTGAACAAGATAAAAAACATTCCGCTAACGCATAAGGGGAAGCAGGATGTCTACTGTTCTACGAGATGTCACACCGCAACAAATAGCGCATAATGTAGGGCTTGCTGCTGAGGGCATAACCCGTGCAAATCCTAATCAGCCTATTTCATGTCCCTCCAATATCTGCGCAGAAGTGAATGCAATTTCTTCGGAGCTAGCTGTGGCAAACAGAGGTATGCAGCGATAACAGGATAGTTTATCTGCTAGGTAGAACCAGCCTCCGCGCTGGTTTTTTTGCGCCTAAAAAAATATTTTCAAAAAAATGATTTTTCCCCCTTCCGGGACATGCGCACCGGACTTACAACTTTAAATGTAGGCTGAACTTCGTGTCACAAGAGAGTGACGAGTGGCGAGTGGCCAGAAAGTTTTCCCACATTTTCTTTCTCGCCACTCACCACTCGTCACTCACCACTTTTTCCCAAGGAGACAGGCATGACTGCAACGCAGGCTCATCATCCGCGCGCTTTCGACCGGCTGCGCCATTGGTTCAAACCAAAATTTGGTAAAGATATGGCGGGCAAAAATATGTCGCGCAAGGATCTGTTCACCGATGCCGCCACGGCAGGCGCGGGGATGCGCTCATATATGGTAATGCCCGGCCAGCCGGTTTGGATGGACCGCAACTATTACCAGTTCGCGCTCGAAGCCTATATTAAAAATGTCATCGCACACCGTGCCATGGGCATGGTCTCCGGCGCAGCGTCTTCTATTAAACTTAAGTTATATGAACATGATGCAAGAGGGCGGCAAGAGCATGCAGTACGATCAGACCTATCAATACCCAGGCCAGCGTTTCGTGCAATTCCTGCAGATTATGTTTCAGTATTTTATCCGGCTGAACAAGATCGGGCAACGTGAACAACCCGAAGACCGATACCGGAAGGCCGGCTGCCGATGACATGCCCCAGCCCGAAAGCGGCATGGCGAACATCAGCGCATAGAGCGTCCAATGCCCGGCCTTGGCGGCGAATTTTTCCCATGCGGCCATCGCATCGGGCAGCAACGGCGAAACATTGGCGAATTTCCAGCCAAGACGCAGTGCGACAAGCAACAATACCGTAATGCCAGTCGATTTATGCAAGCCGTAGAGTTTGAATTTATCGGGGCCGAGCGGCACCCCTTCCATATACAGCCCGAGCGTCAGCATTCCGATAATCAGCAGCGCCAAAAGCCAATGGAATGTTTTAGCGGCACTGCCGTAAGTAGTGTTGGTGTTATAAAGTGGCATAGGTTTTACGCTTGCAACAAATATCGTTGAGTATTATGTGGGTACCATAATTATTTTTATCTCCCAAGGAGAATAATATGAAAAAAATTTTACTGCTCATTTTATGCACCGGCGCGCTTGCGTCCTGTTCGCGCAATATGAATTCCAATACCTATACCGATTCCAACACGCCGGGCAAAGTGCTCGAAGGCACCATCATCAACGCCCGCACGGTCACCATCAAGGCGCATGACAAGCTGCAGGACAACACGTTAGGCGGCGTAGCCGGCGGCGCGGCGGGCCTGGGCGCAGGCTCGCTGGTCGGAAACGGTTCAGGCAACATCGCCGCCGATATCGGCGGGGCGTTGGTCGGTGCGGTCGCGGGCGCTTATATAGAGGATGCGCTCGGCACGCAGGACGGCATGGAATACCTGGTAAAACTGGATAAGAAATATATTCAGGACTACGATGCAACCACCCGAAAAATTCAGGCGAAGGCAGGATCGCCCGTGGAACAGGATATGATAAATGCAACCAACGTTGGCACTAAAACCGATATTGTTTCCGTCGTTCAGGTAGCTGATGCATCGCTGCACGAAGGTGTGCATGTCTATATTATTTATAACGACGACAGGCCGAGGCTGGTGGCGGAAAAATAGTAATTATTTTATATCCATTTTTTGATCATCACCGTTATCCGGCAACGGCCCATAGCCAACGGCAGCGCGTTTCTCATTGGTGGTGAGGAAATTCGCTGTTTCGACCATATTCCACATGGCTTGATTCTTAATCGCCAGCGCAGAAATATTATCGGTATCGGGGCATAATTCAAATTGGTTGCCGAACATCGGCGTAAGCCAGCCGTTGAGCGCATCAGTGGTGGATTTTACCAGCGGAATGACCGTCTGTTCCCACAATGCCAATCGCGCTTCCTGCAAATTGGAATAGGTATTGTCGCCGGGAATGCCTAGCATCTGCGGTGGTACGCCGAAAGCCAGCGCGATGTCGCGAGCAGCGGAATTTTTCGCCTGTACGAAATCCATATCCTTCGGGCTTATGCTCATTTCCTTCCAGTCCAGCCCGCCTTCAAGCAATATGGGGCGTCCGGCATTGACAGCACCGGTGAACTGGTCGTCGATCTGTAATTTTACGCGGTTATATTGTTCCTCGGATAGCGTTCCGCCTCCGGTACTATCGGCGCGCACGACCAACGCTCCGCTCGGCCTTGCGCCATTTTGCAGCAATGCCTGGTTCCATGCGCCCGCCTGGTTATGCTGGTCGATGCTGTAAGCCGCCGCCTCAACGGGCGAAAGGCCATACCAATCGTTGAGCGGATGGAAATTCTTGAGATGCAGAATCTGCGATCGGCCGGTAATGCGACCCACGGGATAATCCGTGTAATCTCCATTGACCGTATAGCGGTATCCGGCCGGCATCGTGCCTTTTCCGGCGATGACCGCCATGCGATCGGGGCGAAGCAGGTGTAATTCACGCGGCGGCATGTCCGTCGGGCCTACGGCCTGAATAAAA
>Ga0207058_1147_pt1 | contig 12548 bp, 11 predicted proteins | sample Alteio_BWMinCont_34_FD_153271 | JGI IMG/M metagenome (GOLD analysis project Ga0207058, IMG submission 153271) | Enriched cells from forest soil in Barre Woods Harvard Forest LTER site, Petersham, Massachusetts, United States -... | ecosystem: Environmental > Terrestrial > Soil > Temperate forest >...
TCGTGGTCCGTTCCTTGAACGGCTGCCCGAGCGCGTCCGTACCCGATACCGTGATCGGGATCGCCTGCACGATGCGCGTGCTGCGGCGCTTCTGCGTGCCAGGATCGTTGGATGGCAGTGACTCGGTCACCATTCCTCCGGAGAGTCGACTTCTAAGGGTAGCATCCCCGCCCGACCTTGGCCGATAGGCAAGCGCCCCTGTGCGAAAGGGTTACTTGGGCCGGAGGGACAGTCCTTGGCTTTCTGAACCGGTCACTCCAGCCGCCGACTACCATTTGTGTTATTTTCTTTCGATCGATTCGGTAAGATGCTTTGAGCTGCATTCCGCGCCAGATACTGGCGCAGGAGGGCCCCCGAACCGATGCCCCGTTGGCTGGTAGTAGTCGCCGCATTGTTGCTCGTGATTCTCGTTACCCTCGTCGCGGCCGGGCCCTTCATCAAGTCCAAGATTCGCTCCCGCACCGAAGCCTATCTCCGGGCCCGGTTTCAGAGTGACGTTCAATTCGCCAATTTCGATATCGATTTGTATCCACGCCCCCGGGTCGTGATCAACGGTCTTACCCTTCGCCTGAAAGGCCGCACCGATGTTCCGGCCCTGATCCAGATTCAACGCGTTAGTTTCAGTGCCAGCGTTCCGGATGTGCTGCGCCGGCGCTACACCATCGAGCGTGTGCAACTCGACGGCCTGCAGATCCACATTCCGCCCAAGGGCAGCGGTGCGCGCCCCAGAATTCAGGGTACAGACGTCGATCTCGCCAGGAAATACCCGGTTCTTATTAGAGAAATTCACGCAACCAATGCCTTGATCTCAATTCTCCGCGACGACCCCGCGAAGCCTCCCCGCGAATTTCCGATCCAGAGCGTTCTGGTCGAAAATTTCAGCTTTGACGATCCCGCCAACTTTCACGCCCAGTTGACCAACCCGGTCCCCAAAGGAGAAATCGATTGCGTCGGCACCTTCGGTCCCTGGGTGGCCGACGAGCCGCGCCACACGCCCGTCGCCGCTAATTTCACTTTCAGCAACGCCGACATGGGCACCATCAAAGGCCTCGAAGGAACTCTCCAGTCCGCCGGCAAATTCAGCGGTCCGCTCGACTTTCTTAACGTGGAAGGCACCACTGACACGCCCAACTTCATGCTGCGCATCAGCGGCCATCCCGTGAATCTCCACACCGATTACACCGCGATCGTCGATGGCACCAACGGCAACGTCATCCTAAAACCGGTTATCGCCCACTTCCTTCACACCACCCTGATCGTCAACGGCGAAGTCGCCGACCTGACTCCGGAAAAAGGTCGCACCATTGCCTTGAATGTGGTCTCCGCCACCGCGCGCATCGAAGATTTGCTGTATCTCACCGTGAAATACGACAAACCCATCATGAATGGCAGCACCACCATCACCGCCAAGCTCGAAATCGGGGAAGGGGAACGCGACATCATGCAGCGCATGACCGTCGACGGCCAGTTCGGCGTGGCCAACGCCCACTTCACCAGCCCAAGCGTGCAGGAAAAAATCGATTCGTTCAGCCGCCGCGGCCAGGGCCGGCCCGAAGACAACGACATCGAAAACGTAGTCTCCGGCCTCGCCGGGAATTTCCGCATGGCCCAGGGCTCGATCGATTTCTCAAAACTCAGTTTCAAAGTGACCGGTGCCAGCGTGCAACTCAGCGGCACCTACGCCCTCGAAGCGGGCCAAATCGATTTTCACGGCAAGCTCTTCCTCGACGCCAAACTTTCCCAGACCACCACCGGCGCAAAATCCTTCCTGCTCAAAGCCGTCGACCCCTTCTTCAAAGGCAAACAGGGCGGCTCCGAGGTCCCCATAAAAATCACCGGAACGAAAGATCACCCCACCTATGGCCTGGATCTTCACCACAAGAGCAACTAGCCGCTAGCCACCAGCGACTAGCCACTGCATTTTTCGTCCCAACCCGCTGTCTGCCCACCGCCGCATCCGTCTCTACAATCCCACCGCAGCACCTGTAGCGGCCGGCTTTAGCCGGGCAGCCATCGCTTCAAGCATCGTTACAAATCGTCACACGTCCGCCCCGGCTCTGCCGCCGAACTTCGTCCAGGCACACACCCGCCTTTGGCCGTCATCCAGAGGAGCGTCTTTCGCGACGAAGGATCTCTCTTCGATGTCAACTTCGCGCAAACTTGGAATCCACTTCGCAGGAACGTTAAGAGGAGAAAAACGAGGAAACACCACAACCACAACGACAAACCAAAAGCGCCCTACAAATCCCGCCTTCCCTCCATCGCCTTACTCATCGTCACTTCATCCGCATATTCCAAATCCGAGCCCACCGGAATCCCCATCGCAATCCGCGTCACATGCACACCCAGCGGCTTAATCAATTTCGACAAATACACCGCTGTCGCCTCGCCTTCCGCCGTCGGATTCGTGGCCACAATAATCTCTTCCACCCTGCCGCCTTTCAATCGTTCGATCAGGCTCTTAATCCGCAATTGATCCGGCCCGATCCCTTGCAGCGGTGACAAGGCTCCGCCCAACACGTGATAAAGCCCGTCGAACTGCCGCGTCTTTTCTACCGCCTGAATGTTCGTCGCTTCTTCCACCACGCAAATGATTTTCGTATTCCGTGAAACGCTGGCGCAAAAAATGCACGGGTCCGCATCCGTGATGTTGTTGCAGATGCTACACTCCCGAACCTTTTCCTTGGCGTCCCGGATCGCATCTGACAGCGCAAAAGTCTGCTCCGGATCAACCCGCAGCAAATAAAATGCCAGCCGCTGCGCCGTTTTTTGGCCGATTCCCGGCAAACGCTTCAATTCATCGATGAGCTTGGTGACCGAGGGAGCAAAATCAGGCATGGAACTCCAGTGACTGAAATCCTGCGAGGGAATCTAAATCAACTACGTTGAAACCGGTCAAACCACTTTGAGTTGCGCTGCAGCTTAAAACAATCCGGGAATTTTCAATCCCGCCACGCCCGGCATCCCACCCGACAACTCTTTCACCTGTTTCGAAAGCTCTTCGTCCACCCGGCGCGTGGCTTCATTTACCGCGCCCTGGATCAAATCCTGCAGCATTTCCTGGTCTTTGCCCTTAAATACGTCGGGCTCGATGCGCACTTCCGTCAGCTGCTTCTGCCCGTTCATCTTCACCGTGACCATGCCGCCGCCCGCCGAGGCTTCCACCGCTACTTCCTCGATCTGCTTTTCCAGTTTTTCCTGGACTTGACGGAACTGCGACAGCATTTGTTGTAGCGCTTTTACTTCCATGGGTTACTCACCGCCCGGGCGCTTGACGTTTGAAATCTGGCCGCCAAATTTTTCAAGCATGGCCCTAACGATCGGATCCTGTTCGAATCGCGCCCGCAATTCCGAACTGTTTCCGGAACTCGGTTGCGTCGGCACGCCTCGACTGGAATCCAGTTTAACACATACGCGCAGTTGCTGGCCCAGCACTTGGTTCAACGACGTGCGCAAACGCTCCATCGGCTCTTTCGATTGGAGCATTTCCGACAGTGAACGGTTGTCCGGATGGAAAAATAATCGCAGCTCGCCGTTTTCCATTTCCCAGCTCGTCACCGCGTCCAGCATCGACAACAAAAACTTATTCGCAGTCAGCAACGATCGAATCTGTTCGATCCGCGCCGCGTCCAGAACTTTCGACGAATCGCCGGCAACCAGCGGCATCGCCACCGGCGCAATCGCAGCGGCCGGGGCTGCGACCGAAATCGTGGCCGTCGAATTAAGTTCGGGCCGCGCACTCTCGGGCGCCTCAACTGGAACCACCATCGTGGCCGGAGAGGGAACTGACGATCGCGGCTCGATCACCAACTTCGGCAGAGCGCTGCTGGAAGAGTTCGATAATTTTGGCGGCATCTGAAATGCTGGAGCCGGCGCCATTTTCGCGGCCGCGCCCGACGAACCAACCGCATGCGTTGTTGCCAGCGCTGGTGCCGGGCCACCAGCGCTGGCTCCCAAAGTCGGCTTGGCAAAACCTCCGCCCGAGGGAGCGCCCGATGGTTTCGATCCCGCACCGCCCTCGCGCAATTCCGCGAGCACTTCTTCCAGCGGCGCCAATCGCTTCGCGTTCACCAGCCTCAATAATCCAAGTTCCAGATGCAGCCGCGGGTCGGGCGCGCGCCGCAATTCCGCATCCGTCGCCATCAACGCATTGAAGAAACGCGTCAAATCCTCTTCCGTGAAACGCGCCGCCTGCTCGGCAATCCGTTCGCGTTCATCCTTAGGCGCCTGCACCAGATCGGATTCCGCGCCGCACACCCGCGCCACCAGCAAATTTCGAAAATGCCGGATCGCCTCGCGACAAAAATGCTGCAGGTTCTGCCCGTCGTTAATTAGCCGGTGCACCAAACTCAGCGCGCGTTCCGCCGACTCCTGCGCAATCGCCTCAACCAGCTCGTCGAGAATGCTTTCCGCCACCACCCCCAGCAGTTCGCGTACCTGCACGTCGGTGATCGCGTCGCCGCAATACGAAATGGCCTGTTCCAGTAACGACAGCCCGTCCCGCACGCTGCCTTCGGCCGCCCGCGCCAGCACCGCCACCGCGCCCGGCTCGATCTTTATTTTTTCTTCCTTCGTGATCCGTTCGATCTCTTCCGCGATTTCCGCGAACGACAGCGCCCGAAACTGAAAAAGTTGCGCCCGCGATTTGATCGTCTCCACCAAGTCTTCCGCACGCGTCGTCGCCAGAATAAACACCACGCGTTCCGGCGGCTCTTCCAGGGTTTTCAGCAGGGCATTCGAAGCCTCGTCGGTCAGCTGGTGAGCTTCGTCGAGGATCACCACCTTGTAGCGGCTGTTCGCCGGCGCGTACCGCACCATCTCGCGCAATTCGCGAATCTGGTCGATGCCGCGGTTCGACGCCGCGTCAATCTCAATCACATCCAGCGACCGTCCCTCCGCAATTTCCCGGCACGACGCGCAGGTTCCGTCCGGATCAGCCGTCGTCCCTTTCTCACAGTTCAACGCTTTGGCCAAAATCCGCGCGGTCGTGGTCTTGCCCACGCCGCGCACCCCCGAAAAAATATAAGCGTGCGCCACACGATTTGAAGTAATGGCGTTTGCGATGGTCCGGGTGACGTGCTGCTGGCCTACGATTTCGTTGAAGGTCTGAGGGCGATATTTGCGGGCAATAACCTTATAACTCATGTATTCGGGAGCCCCATGGTGCAGCGCAGAATGAAATCTTGCTGGAGCGGCGATAAAAGGAACTTCGGGTGTTCCGCGGCACACGAAGCTGACCCGTTACCGTTGCTCCCTTCCGGGCCTGGCGGGGTTCGCGGGGAATCGTTGCACAGAGCCCGAAGTCCCATCGATCGGCAGTCGCGCACAAAAACTTTTCGCACGACTGCGTCGCAAAGTTTATCACAGCGTTGCGCACCGTGAAAGCAAGCTGGAAGGTAGTGAACGGTTTTTATTCTTTGAAGGAAAAAACGAATTGGGCTATCGACTCAGAATGGCGCGACTTTCGCTCAAATCTTCTGTTACCGCTTCGAGTAATGCAGCGCTATAGCTCCAGACTTAAAAGTCTCGGACTCGACCAGCTTTAATTTCAATATCTCCTGCCGGTGAATACCTTCCAACAGCCGTCTCCCTTGGCCCGCAATTACCGGATGAACCACAAAATGATATTCATCAACGAGGCCAAGTTTTATAAGTTGTGAAGGGACATCGACGCCGCCGGCCAAAATATTTTTGCCTTGCTCCTGTTTCAATTTAAGGATCTCGTCTCGAAGATTCGTGCGCACGATCCTCGCATTTTTTCCTTCCGCGCTCTCTAATGACCGTGAGAAAACAACGATGTTTTTGGAGACAAATGCTTGCGCAAATTCGATGTCTTCTTTGGTCTCAGCAGGATTCTTTGCGACATCTGGCCAATAAGGAACCATCAATTCATAAGTCTTACGACCGTAGACCAGCAGGTCGGCGCCTCGCAGCAGGCGCGTAAAATGTTCAAGGAGTTCCGCGTCGGCAATCGGGAGGGTGTGATCGAAGCAGCCATCTAACGTCACGTTGATGGCGTAGATGAGCTTTCTCATTTCGCCTCGGATGATGCGGGCTTTCGTCGCTCGTCAAAAGTTACTTGGCCGCGCCCGGCATCGTGTTCTTCAACGCTTCGCGCTGCTCCGCATATTTCTCCGGGTGAGGCAGCGGCTTGCGCGGCAGCATCTGCTCCCGCATTGCGGTGTCATAAACGAAAGTCGCCTCGACGACCGCCGCCTGCTTTAGATCCGAAGGCGACAAGCGCTCGTATACGTCCTGATTGGTGTGCACGCTGCGCGTCTCGTAATCCCGCGGGTCCTGGATGAATTGAAATCCCGGAATCCCTGCCTGATCGAACGACTCGTGATCCGTACCGCCGGTTTTGCGCGAACTCACCGTTGTCACGCCAATATCCTTTAGGGGCTTAATCCACTGCTCAAAAATCGGCCTGATCGCCGCGTTATTCTCGGTATAGATGCCCAGCAATCTTCCGCCACCGTTGTCGATGTTGAAGTATCCCGAGATCAGCCCATATTCCGGTTTCGTTTTGAGCGGTCCCACTTGCTGCCGCAGAAAATCCGGCACTTCCATCTGCGCCGGATTCGTCGAGAGCCCGACGGTGGCGAAATGATTCCGCACATAATTCAGCGAACCAAATTCTCCTTGCTCCTCGCCACTCCACAACGCGATCCGAATCGTTCGCCGCGGGTGCACGTGCAACGCCGTCAGAATGCGCATGGCCTCCATCGCGATAATCGCTCCGGCGCCATTATCCGTCGCGCCGGTCCCGGCGATCCAGCTGTCCAGATGCCCGCCGACCATCACCACTTGCTCCTTCAAATTCGGGTCGATCCCCGGAATTTCCGCGATGGTGTTGTAGCCCTGCTCGTGCTCGCCGGTGAACTGTGTGTTGATGTTGACCGTCGCCGTCACCGGCACGCCCGCCTGCAGTAACCGAGCAATGCGCCCGAAGCCCTCATTCGCCAACACCGCTGAAGGAATCGGCTGTTTGTGGTCGGCCATAAATACGCGCTGGCCCATGGCCTCGTTGTTGTCGTCGCGCATGATTCCGCCGTCACCGGCGTAGCTCGAGAGAAAGATGGCCACCGCATGTTCGTCCGCTAAAAATTTCGAAATCTTCTCCTTGAAGTTGACCTGCTTGAATACCGCCGCCCAAAAATTCGGATCCGGCGATTCCACCGACTGGTCCTTAAAATCTCCGTCCAACGGATAGTCGAAAATCTGCCGCAGTTTCGCTTCATCGTAGTGCTGCAAGAGCGGCGCGGGATCGGGCGGCACCACGGGCGGCCTGCCGAACAAAATAATTTTCCCGGCGAGCTTGCCCTTCCATTGCGCGAGATCGTTTTCGTCCTGCGGGTAGGGAACTGCAATCACCTCCGCGGTCACCGCCCCCGGTGTGGCCGGCGACCACGGCGTGGCCTGCGCGATCAACACCGCCGTATCCGGCGTGGCCATATCCACCGAAGTGCTGATCTGCCGCCAGCCCATTCCGAATTCGCCCCAGCTTTCCAGCTTGGCGTTCGCGCAGCCCATCGCCGTCAATTGATCGCGAGTCCACGCATTGGCCTTGGCCATGTTCGGCGATCCGGTCAGCCGCGGCCCAATGCCATCGAACAATCCGCTGGCATATTCCATGATGTGCGAATGGTCCAGGCCTTCTACCCGGATCCGTCCATACATTTCCAGATCCAGATTTTCCGTCGCCGGCTGCGCCTCCGGATGTTCGTAGTCGTATCCTTTGGCCGCTTGTTCCGTCGCCGCCGGCTGCGCTTTTTTACTTTTCGCCGATTGTGCCTCCGCCAGCGGCAACACGCAACCCAGCGCCGTGGCGGCAATCGCCACCCACACCGAAGTCTTCACCGAAAATCGTCCGTCAACGCCACCGTTCATTTTTTCTCCGTGAAGCCAGAATTCGGCAGTCAACTCTATCAGTGACCCCAGACCGAAGCCTACTCGAAGTTGATATTGCGATGCGTTTCCGTGCGGCGGAGTCGTACCGTCAGAAGACCGGCGACAGGTTTTTGCGGCGCTCGACCCACTCTTCACTGCGGAAAATTCGAGGCGTAAGTTCCACCAGGCGGGGAAGCAAATTGAAGATGGCCACCGGGCCCCAAGCATTGCCGGAGCGGGTCTGAAATCCGCGGCGATTCAGCTCCTCGGCCACTTTCGTGATCGAGATGTCCTGAATAATCAGCTCCATCACCGCGAAAAGAAATTGCATCTCGTCCGGATCTTCTTCGTACCGACTGCCTTCCGGCACCACCCGCGCACCAAACGGCGTTTCTTGGGCGATCGCCGCGCGCAAAGCCGCCACCGAGTCCGCCGGCGCGGTTTCGGGTTTCGCACCCCGTAGCGCGGGTGCCTCGCGCTCCCATTCCACTCCCACCAGTCGCCATCCAGCGTCCTGCCGTTCGCGCAAATATTGCGGGTCCAGCGAGCCATTGCAGAATTCACGGATGCGTTCGGGATTGGCCACGGCAAACCTCCAGACGAAAAAAGTGACTGCTCCGCGAGATTCATAAGCACGCGAGTTGCCGGAAGCGCTATAGCGTCAACGCGTTTTGCAGCCAAGTACTTAGCCGCCGCGCACGTCGGCCACGCCCTGCTCCTCTGGCCGAAAGCGGGATGCGTCTGTCGCTGAAGCGGACACCGCCAGCGGCGGCGCCATCCGGTATCCGAATTATCATACGTTTTCGCTAAGCCAAATCTCGAGGCGGCCGAGACTCGCGCCGTACGCTCGCAGGCCCACGAAGAAGAGCAGAGCGGCCACCAGGCAAGCGGCCAGCGGCACGATCAACAAGGAATAACGCACCGCAGCGTCGTACCCGAAAACGCGATCGGTAACGAGTGCGATGGCCGTAGGCCCCAGCCCCAATCCAATCAAATTCACGATCAGCAGATAGACCGCCGTCGCCTGCCCGCGCATGGCATTCGGCACCGTCTCCAGGATCGCTGCCGGAATCAAGCAGGTCGGCATGCACAGAAAAAAAGTTCCAACATAAAGCAAGACCACCACCGCCGTGGTATTGGCCACCAGCGGATACAAAATTCCTGGCACCACCCATCCGGCGCAGGACATCAGCGCCACCCGCATGTACGCGTCCCGGTACCCGCGTTGCATCAGCCAGGAAACCAGTTTGCCCGCGGTGATCATGCCCAGCGAACCGCTCACGATTTGCGCCCCGCCAAAAATAATTCCCGCCTGCGAGGCAGCCATGTGGTGATCCCGCACCAGAAAGGTAATGGCCCACGCTGAAGTCCCGTAAGCCCCGAGCGCCACCAGGGCCATTCCCACAATCAAGGAAGCCAGGGTCGTGCAGTTTTCCCGGAAGTATTTCCAGATCACTCCCAGCGGCAGCCTTTCGATCTTTGCCTTTCCCGCTCCCTGCTCCAGAACTCGCGCGCCCTTGCGCGAAGGATCCCGCAGCGTTAGCAGCACCAATACAAACGCAATTCCCGAAACTCCCAGAATCAGAAAAAGCGTTTGCCAGGCGCGCACCGCACCGAGCCACGGCAGCTGAAAAACCTCCTTCGTGCCGAAGGAGCGCAACAGCAACCCGCCAAACAGAAACGCGACCCCTCCCCCCACATACGTGGCCATGGTGTACACGCTGAAGGCCACCGAGCGCTTGGCCGGCGGGAACGAATCCGAAATCATCGAATACGCCGCCGGAGTCAGGGTCGCTTCGCCAATGCCCACGCCCATGCGCAACAAAAACAGCGGCACGTAGGAACTGACCAGCCCGCATCCGCCGGTCATGAAACTCCAGGTCAGCATGCCGGCGATAATCAACCGGGGCCGGCTCACCCAATCCGCCAGCCGCCCGAACGGCAGCCCCAGCACCGAATAAAAGATGGCGAAGCTGAAGCCGATCAGCAGGCTCATCTGCGTGTCGCTGATCGCCAAATCGCGCCGCACCGGCGCCACCAGCAGATTCAGAATCTGCCGGTCGATAAACGAAAAAATGTAGGCGCACAGCAGCACGATCACGGTGTACCAGGCCCACCGCGCCGTCGGATAGCCCGGTTCAACTCCGCCACCCGCCACAGGCGATGCACCGACTGAACGGCTTACCATCGGGGAACTCGCCGTTTGCCTTGCCCAATCTTCAAAATTTCCACGCTCACTCTCCTTCGAATTCGGGGATAGTATCAGTCAACATTTGAAACAGAACAGTAATTAATAACCAGAAGTGCGACGGGGATTCGGCGAGGCGGAAAATGCGGCGAAGAAATTTCCTAAGAACTGCGGGCGCAGCGGCATGGAGTCTCGCCCTTCCGGGCCGAAGGCACTTCCTTAGCGGTATCGACGGCTCCGGCACTTCGAAGCGAACCTACCGCGTGCTCGGCGTTCCGCTCCGCAGCGGCTCGCTTTATCCGGGCAACGAAAATGACGCTCAGGCCTATCGCGACGCCAAACTCGTCGCGCGCCTGCAATCGGCAGGTTGCCAGGTCGTCGACGAGGGCGACGTCGCCATACCCAGTTATCTTCCGCACCATTCGGTGCCTCCGATTCGCAGCTGGCCGGGTCCGCGCATCGCCTGGGAATGCGTGCGCGATCGCGTCACGCCGATCCTGCAACAGCCCGGCCAAATTCCGCTGGTGATTGGCTGCGATTGCAGCGTCGTAGTCGGCACCGCCGAAGCGTTACAGCACGAGCACGCCTCGGATTTGCACATCCTTTATATCGATGGCGATTTCGATGACGCTATCCCGGTTGCCGAGGTCAGTCACAGCGCCGCCTCCTGCGCCGTTTGGCTGCTCACTCGAGAATCTCCATTTTGTATCGGGCCGCCGCTCTGTCCCGATCAGCTCACCGTCGTCGGCTGGAGCAATCCCACCCGGTCGGAACGCATCCAAATTCCCTCGGTCTCCCTAGCCGCCATCCGCCGCTCCGGTCCCCGGGAATCCGCGCGCGAGATATTGGACGGCATCACGCCGTCTGCGTCCATCCTGGTCCATCTCGATATTGACGTTTTTCAGAAACAGGAATTCTCCGCGGCCTATTTCCCGCACGATCAAGGCCTGACGCTCGCCGAAGGCAGGGAACTGCTCGCCGTGCTGTTAAAAGATCCACGCATTCGCCTCATCGAAATCAGCGAGTACGCCACGCTGCGCGATCTCGATCAGCGCAATATCAATACGCTGGTGGACCTGCTCGCCGCAACCTTAAGGTGAAATCTGCGTACCCTCGGTTTTTTTCTGGGTCCTCTGGGGTAAATCTTTGAAGCCGCCCGCGCCCAAATCCACCACCGCCTACCCGAAACACCGGTTGTCCTTTGGAACATCCCTCCCAATTTCTCGCCAACCGCTTTCCACCCCGGAGTATCGTAGTCCCCGGTGCATCCTCCGCACCTACCGCGCGCCAGCGGACACCCACGACACGGGAAGGCCTGAGCCATGCCTCGAGCCGCCCTTTGCGGGAAAAATCCAAGTTCCCGCAAAGGTCTAACGGAGGAGGTATGAAGAAATTTGTGTCGGCTGGCGCATTATTGTTCGTACTGTTGTGGCTTACCCCGGCGGTGCACGCCCAATCCACTGTCCAACCCGGCACCCAGGTTCATCTCACTCTGGTCAACGGCCTCACCACCAGCGTCGCGCACGACGGCGACCCGTTCGCCGCGATCGTGGCCGAGCCGGTTTTCATCGGCAATCAATTGCTGATTCCGGCCGGCGCCAAAATTCACGGTACGGTAACCGGCGTCACCCGGCCGAAATGGTTCGGCATGATTCGCGGCGGCGCTTCGATCAATCTGGTCTTCAATTCCATTGAAATCGAAAGCCGCATCTTCCCGGTGCAGATGAGTATTCTGTCCTTTTATACCGGCGACATGGATTCGGGTAAAAAGCGCAAGGACCTGAAAACCACTGAAGGTGTAGTGGTGGAAGAAAAGCGCGATCTGAAATCCGACATCATCACCGGTGGCCTGGGCACCGGAGCCGGCGCGTTAGCGGGGCTGATTTTCAGCAATGTGGCCCGCGGCACGGTCATCGGCCTGGTCGGCACCTCGGTGTATATCGTGGCCAAGAAAGGCAAAGATGTCGAACTACCGGCCCAGACCGGCATGGTGGTGCGCACCGATTCCACCGTAGCCTTGCCCAGTTCGTTGCTGCACAACGCATCCTTCAACACCACGACCGGCGGACACTAGGCCCGGCAGCCCGAGGCCCAACGAAAATGCGCCGCAGCGGAATCTTTCCGCGCGGCGCATTTTCCACCAGCACGAATCCGGACGATACGAATCAACCTCGACTCTAGTCCACCCGTCCACGGATCGTCCCGCTGCAGCTTCGCCGCGGTCACATTCCATCCCGTCTCATTGCGCTCGGTGCGAACCGCCCGAAACAAGATCGGGCGCAAAAGCTCGGTGCCGCCATCATGGCCGGCCAAAGCTCGTACCGCCACAATCGCGTCCGCCGCAATCTCCGTCTTCAATCTGAATTTGCAGCCCGATACGCTCACCTCGCAAGTTTCCGTGCGCTCGGTGAAAAAACGCCCCGCCCGATCCAACCCGCAGGTTTCAATCTGAAATGGAACCCCGTGCCGG
>Ga0207058_1151_pt1 | contig 12393 bp, 12 predicted proteins | sample Alteio_BWMinCont_34_FD_153271 | JGI IMG/M metagenome (GOLD analysis project Ga0207058, IMG submission 153271) | Enriched cells from forest soil in Barre Woods Harvard Forest LTER site, Petersham, Massachusetts, United States -... | ecosystem: Environmental > Terrestrial > Soil > Temperate forest >...
GATCATGTTATGCAGCATGACGGCATTGGCATTCGGCACCATCGAATCATCGCCGCTCTTGATGCGAACGAGCAGACGCTGTGATTCTCGCGTATAGAAATATCCACCTTCACTATCGGCAAACAATTCTTCCGCGCGCGCCATGAGCGACGTCGCGGCATCGATATAATCTCCACCCAGCGCGAGCAGCCCTTTAACCAGAAACGCGTAATCTTCCAGTGTCGCATCGATTTGCGCCCGGCCACCGGCGATGATACGCTTTAAGTCACCCTCATTGTCGATGGCCTGTTCGAGCAGGAAATCAGCTGCTTTCTCTGCCCGCGCCGTATAGGCCGGCTTGCCAAACACTTTCCCGGCATGAGCAAACGCGTCAATCATCAGCCCGTTCCAGCTCACGATGATTTTATTATCGAGGTGCGGCGCTTTGCGCTTGTTACGCACTTCGAGCAATTTATTCATGATCTGGCCGCTCATCGCCGCCAGTTGCACGTAAGGCATATTCTGCTCGCGCGCGGCGACATCCAGCGGCTTGCGCGCAATAATCACCTGCCCTTCCGTATGCTTATGTCCGGGGAATTGCGGAATGTCGGCCAGCGCATAGAACGTGGTAAAAAATGTTATTTCATCCGCCGTAAGCAACGCCTGCAATTCCTTGGCTTCCCAGGCATAATACGCGCCTTCGACGCTGTCGGTTTCAGCATCGATAGCGGAATAAAACGCGCCGCTGCCATCGGTGAACGGGCCGCTCGTAAAATCGAGAATGCTCTTCGCAACATCGGCGAGATATGGATTGCCGGAGAGCCGCGCCGCATCGGTATAAAGCCGCGCCAGCTGCGCCTGATTACAGAGCATTTTTTCAAAATGCGGCACGTACCATTCCTTATCGACGGCATAGCGGTGGAAACCGCAGGCGACATGGTCGTAAATCCCGCCCGCCGCCATTTTGCTTAAACTATGCGTTACCATGTCGAGCGCTTCCACCGACTCCGTTCGCTCGTAATAGCCCAGCAGGAAATTCAAAAAACATTCATGCGGAAATTTCGGTGCCTGAAAAAAACCGCCGGCGCGGGCGTCGTGATTGTCTTTTAGCAGCGCGAATAATTGCTGCGCTTGCTTTGTTATATCTCCCGCAGAAGCAGCGCCCTCGGGAGCAAACACCAGAAACGGCTTCATACTTTCGGTCATTTTATCTGCCGTGTCGCGCAGGGTTTTTTCTTGTGTCGTCCAGTTATAATGCAACCATTCGAGTAAGCGCGGAAATGCCGGCTTACCATATGCATCGTCAGGCCCATAGGTTCCGCCGGCGAAAAACGGCTTGAGATCGGACGTGAGAAAAATATTATTGGGCCAGCCGCCTTCCTGCGTCATCAGCTGCCGCGCCACCATGTACATCTCATCGAGTTCGGGATGTTCCTCGCGGTCGATTTTGATATTGATGAAATTGCGATTCATCTGCGAAGCAATGGAGAGATTCTCAAACACCTCGCGTTCCATGACATGGCACCAGTAGCAGGTCGAATAGCCGATGGAGAGCAGGATCGGCTTGTTCTCGGCGCGCGCGCGATCCAGCGCCTCCGGCCCCCACGGATACCAGAACACCGGGTTATGCGCGTGCTGGCGCAGATACGGGCTGGACGACCCAGCCAGCGGATTGGTAAAGCGCGGATTTTTTTCGAGTGGGCGAATGGGATTATTCCTTCAATCTACTCTCAATATCCCGCAAAATATAGCGGTGATCCTCGCGCCCGGCAATGTCAAACTCTTGAAGTGTAAGCCAGGCGCACTCTGCCGTGGTCGGCGCCACTTCGCCTGAAAACTCTTCTGCCCCCATTTCTGCCGCAAATAACCACATTTCTTTGCTTTTTCCCGTCGTCGCTGAGGAAAACCCATACGACCCAACGTCGAATAATGCTTTTATATTCGTAAGGTTAAGCCCAAGCTCCTCAATGCCTTCGCGCAGCGCGGTTGCCGCCAGCGATTCCTTTATCTCCGCGTTCATTCCATCTGGCATATCCACCCAAACACCGCCGACCTTCATCATCCGCGTCCCTTTGCAGAGCTGGAATTTCGGCGCATCCAAGCCAGGATTTTTAGCCACCGGCTTCATGAGATAATAGGCTAATTGCGCCTTACGCTGGATAAACGGCACAACACCGGCTTTGGTATAAAAATCTCCCTCCCCCCTTGAGGGGGAGGGCGGGGTGGGAGGCAAGTCACAAGCGCCCCTCCCCCCTGAATGGTTAAAAAACGACGTCCGGACGTCGTTTTTTGAACCATCCAGCCCCTCCCTCAAGCGGAGGGGGGAGTTTTCTTGCAGAAATTCCTGAACTCGGGCATGAATATCCATAACCCCCAGCATCGGGAAGGAACGCTGATTTTGCAAGTCGATAATCGCATAGTCGCATTGGCGGGCCGCATGGCCGATGAAGCCGGCGATATTTTGCGCCGTTATTTCAGGCAACCGGTTACAGTAGAAAACAAAGCCGACTTGAGCCCGGTCACGCACGCTGACCGCGAGGTCGAAACGGCATTGCGAAAACTCATCGAGGCGGAATATCCCGAACACGGCATCATCGGCGAGGAATTCGGCAATGTGCGACCGGATTCGCCGTACCAATGGGTGCTCGACCCGATCGACGGCACACGCTCCTTCATCGCCGGTTATCCCATTTTCACGACGCTGATCGCGCTCGCGCATGACCACGTTCCCATCCTCGGCATCATCGACCAGCCGATTTTGCGGGAGAGGTGGGTAGGAGTGGAAGGAAAACCAACACTTTATTCGTGTCATTCCCGCGTAGGCGGGAATCCAGCACTACTTGCGGAGCAAGGACAAAAAACTTTTTCCGGCGCAGACGCGCCTTTACTGGATTCCCGCCTACGCGGGAATGACAAAAAACAATTGGCCACAGCCACCGTCGCAACGACTTCCGCCCCGTATTATTTCAATCCATCCGAAGCAGCGGCATTTGAACGGGTAAGAAAACAATGCGCCAATACCATCGTCGGCGGCGATGGTTATGGCTATGCCATGCTCGCATCCGGGCAAATTGATTTATTCATCGACACATGCCTCAAGCCTTACGATTTCTGCGCGCTAAAACCCGTCGTCGAAGGCGCGGGCGGCGTGATCACCGATTGGAATGGAAAGCCGCTCACGATTAAAAGCGATGGGCGCGTGATCGCCGCGGCCAACAAAGAACTGCACGGGCAAGCGCTCAAATTCCTGGCAGCAGCCTGAAACTCACTCCGCCATCACGATATCTTTATTCTGCGCGATACGGCTGAATTTTTCCTCACGCGTGAAGGCTTTGAGCGGATCGGCGGCATTGAGAATTTCGCCGATACCGGATTCCTTGTTGCCACCGAAGCCCATGCCGAAGGCGGGCGTGCCAGTGCCTTTGGGTGAATTGATGACGCTGTGACCGGCGTCATTGACAGCCGCGAAACGATCGGCTTCTGCCTGGCTTTGCGTGTAAATGCCGTTGACCAACCCGGCATTGGCCGGCGCATTGACCATCGCCAGCGCTTCATCGAAATTATCATAAGGCGCGATGAACAGCAGCGGCGCGAAGGTTTCTTCGCTCATAATAGGCGTCTGCTTCGGGATCACCGCCAACGCCGGTTCAACATAGAAAGCACCGGGCGTTTCTTTCTCAAACAAGCGATTACCAAACAACACCTTCCCGCCTTCGTCAGCCACGCGTTTCTTGGCCGATGCAAAGCGATGGTAAGCATCTGCATCGATCAGCGGCCCATAGCCGTATTCTTCCCATTTATCCTTGGTGAAGGCTTCAATATGCTTACTCAACATCGCTACCGTTTTATCAACCATGGCCCGCTGCACAATGAGGCGGCGCGTATTGGTGCAGCGCTGGCCGGACGTACCGAAAAATGAATTGAGCAACGACCCAAGCGACCATTCCAGATGCGCATCCGACATTTTATCGGAAATGATGATGCCGTTATTGCCGCCAAGTTCCAGAATCGGGCGGACGGCATTGTTTTTCTTTTTGGCGAGCGCCGCCTTAATTCCCTGCCCCATCGCCACGCTGCCGGTCGCGCTGATCATATCGATAGCTTCATGCGCCACGAGCGCCGCGCCCACATCGCGCTGGCCGATCATTACCTGCAGCACATCCTTGTGCTCGCCCATCGCCTTATCAAAAATGGTTTTGTAGGCCAGCGCCACCAGCGGCGTTTTTTCCGACGGTTTCCACACCACACCATCTCCGGCCAAGAGCGCCGGGGCCAATGTCCAGTTAGCCACCACCAGCGGAAAATTAAACGAGGTAATGAGTCCCACGACGCCAACCGGCTTTCGCTCTTTGCAGCGCAACATGCCGTTAAACTCGGCAAGCGACGCATCCTTGATGGTTTTAAGCAAAATATCCGCCGAACCATCGGCTTCCGCGAGCGCTTCCTTGCCGGTTTTCCCGCCTTCCAATGTAATTAATTCAGCCAGTAATTCGCGCTGCTGCTTTATCGCCGCCGAAAGTTTTTCCAGCCACTGGGCGCGCCCGTCGCGCTTGAGCTTGGAAAAAACCTGCTGTGCCTGCCGTAGCTTAGCCGTTTTTTGTTCCAGGTTTTGCGTGGTATCGAGCGCTATATGAGCTAAAATAGCGCCATCCGCCGGGGAAGTGACCACCAGCCCTTGCGATGCAGCGAACGCCGCGCTATCGCCCAGGCTATTGAAAATGGCGGCTATGCGCTGTTTTTTATCCATAATAATCCTTAATTATGTTGACCTAACCAAGCCAAACCATTAAATTTATTGCCCTTTTACTAAAGGCGAACCCAACTATGACCCAAGCGGCAAAAAAAAGCCATGAAGAATTAAACGGCGCCGACATCATCGTGAGGGCGCTCGTCGCCGAAGATGTCGATGTCGTGTTCGGCTATCCGGGCGGGGCGGTGCTGCCGGTCTATGACGCTTTGTTCAAGCAAAACTCCCTGCGCCATATCTTAGTGCGCCACGAGCAAGCGGCAACGCATGCCGCCGAAGGCTATGCGCGTTCGACGGGGAAAGTCGGTGTCGTGCTGGTGACGTCCGGCCCCGGCGCGACCAACGCCGTGACGGGGCTTACCGACGCCATGCTCGATTCGATCCCGCTGGTCTGCATCACCGGCCAGGTACCCACCCATCTCATCGGCTCGGACGCATTTCAGGAAGCCGACACCACCGGCATCACGCGCTCCTGCACCAAATATAATTACCTCATCAAAGACGTGAATGATTTAGGCCGCATTATACACGAGGCGTTCCACGTCGCCCGCACCGGGCGTCCCGGGCCGGTCGTCATCGACGTGCCGAAAAATATCATGAACCAGTTGGGTCGTTATGCCGGAAAACAACCGGTCAACCGCCCATCTTACCGACCATCAACGGTTGCTGATTCTGCCCAAGTTGAAAAGGCCGTCTTGCTCATGGCAACCGCCAAGCGACCGATTTTCTATGTCGGCGGCGGTGTTATCAATTCCGGGGCAGAAGCTTGCCAGGCGCTCAAAGAATTGGTGCATCTGACCGGTTTTCCTATCACCAACACGCTGATGGGACTGGGCGCATTTCCGGGAACCGATAAGCAGTTCGTCGGCATGCTGGGTATGCATGGCAGCTTAGAAGCCAATATGTGCATGGCTGAATGCGATGTCATGATCAATATCGGCGCGCGCTTCGACGACCGCGTCACCGGAAGGCTTGACGCCTTCTCAAAAAATTCAAAAAAAATCCACGCCGATATCGATCCGAGCTCGATCAATAAAACCGTGCGCGTGGATGTGCCCATCGTCGGCGACGCTTTGGATGTCATCAGGCAGATGACCAAGATGTGGAAGGAAGAAAAACCAAAAACGGATCTGGCCGAATGGTGGCAGAAAATCGACGGCTGGCGCGCGCGCAAGAGTTTTTCCTATAAGCAAGATGGCAAAACCATCAAGCCGCAATATGCGCTGGAGCGTTTATACGAACTTACCAAAGACCAAAAACCCTACGCCACCACCGATGTCGGCCAGCACCAGATGTGGGCGGCACAGTTTTTGAAATTCGACAAGCCGCATCACTGGATGACCAGCGGCGGCTTGGGCACGATGGGCTACGGGATGCCCAGCGCCATGGGCGTGCAGATCGCGCATCCGGACGATCTCGTCGTCTGCGTCACCGGCGAGGCATCGCTCATGATGAACATCCAGGAATTATCGACCATCATGCAATACCGCTTGCCGGTCAAAATATTCATCCTGAACAACCGCTATATGGGCATGGTGCGCCAGTGGCAGGAAATGTTCCACGGGAGCCGCTATTCCGAATCCTACATGGATTCGCTGCCCGATTTCGTAAAACTCGCCGAGGCGTACGGCATCGCCGGCCTGCGCTGCGATAAAATTGAGAATGTCGATAAGACGATTCAGGAAATGCTGGCCATCAAAGGACCGGTGCTGGTCGATATGCTGGTCGACCAGAACGAAAACGTCTACCCGATGATCCCCGCCGGCGCGGCGCATTACGAGCTAGTCTTAGGGCCGACCGACGGCGACGGCAAGGGCGGAATTAAGAATAAGGATTTGGTATGACCAGATACAAATGAATCAACACCACCGATATAAAACAAGTAAAATTAGGGGTTTTGAAATTACTGGATAACGCTTCTTTAGACCCGGCAACTCAATGGATCGGCACCACCCATATTACAACAAGTATTATTCAGGGCGCACTTATACTGCGCGATCCGAAAGATCCCTCCAAAGTAAAACGTTATCACCACCCATTTCATTGTACGGAAGACTTGTTAAGCCAAGCACTCGGACAATTGCAGAATGAGCGCCACATAGAAACGGATAGTGACAATTTCGGAACAAGATACCGCATTACTTCGCCGGGAAAGGCTTTCCTCATAAAAGAATGGGGGGAAATTGTATTACAGGAAGCTACAATCGCAACGCGGAGGTTTAACCGGCACACTTAAATACAGATGACAACGGGCGTCCATTATAATGAAATACATCGTCTACGATATCCCCTCAACCAAGCAAACCAGCCTCCGACATAGGCTAGCAGTGCTGGAACCAGGGAAAAAAGCGGAAACGAAGAGCAAGGATTTAGTATAATATGCGCACCCCAAACACAAACTCTGAAGTTATAGAAGAGGAGATAAAGAAATTTTTGGCAGCTCACGAGGGAAAGGCATCGGTGCACAAGATACGCAAAGAAATGTATCTAACCGACGATCATGGGAGACGCCTTTTGTGGATGCGTAAACCTCATAGAACCAAGATTGAAAGCGTGGTGGAACAATTGATAGCCGACGGCATTGTCCGCAAGAAAGGCAGCTATGTTGAGTTAGTTACGAAACCCACCCGACAGGAATCACATAAAACAATATAAAAGTAAACATAACAAGAGGTTTATATGAAAAACGGAATCATATCTTATAATAATGTGGAAAAAGCAAAGCAGGGCGTGCTGATGCTACTCAACAACGCCGCTTCCGGTACCCATGCCGAATCTATAGCTACTCAATGGATGGTGGTGGGGCATCTTTTCGTCCAGTTGCAGTCTCCTAAAATCGTGCTGAATGGCAGGATACACCGCAATGATTTTCGTACAGATCGCGATACTATCGAGGCGGCAATCACCCAATTGCAGGAAGGCGATGCACCCTTAATTACGTTAGATAAGAACAGCAGACACAGACTTTACTGCATTACCGATGAGGGTAAAAAATACGCAAAAACCTTGCCATTACCTGAAGAAATCGTGTCGCCGGAAGCGCGTATCACTCGAGATTCGGTAAATGGTACGACCCATAGGGCGCGCGGCAAGGGATAGGGATTAAAGGCGTGAAGATACATGGGGTGATTAGTTGAAGAATACCATGGATTACCCGATAACAATCATATTTTAGCGGCAGAAATGATACCTTCTTCCGGGCTGCTGGCGCTGGCCGTTTCCCGCCTCGGCATCCGCCCGGCATTGTAGGCCAGCCTTCCGGCGATGACCGCCTGCTTCATTGCTTCTGCCATCATCAGCGGATTTTTCGCATCGGCCAGCGCGCTGTTGAGGAGCACGCCATCGCAGCCCAATTCCATTGCCAGCGCCGCATCCGACGCCGTGCCGATACCGGCATCGACCAGCACCGGCACTTTCGATTGTTCCACAATCATGCGAATATTATGCGGGTTCAAAATGCCCAGTCCCGAGCCGATCGGCGCCGCCAGCGGCATTACCGCGACGCAACCGGCATCTTCCAGCTTCCTTGCAGCAATCGGGTCGTCATTGGTATAGGCCATGACCTGAAATCCGTCTTTAACCAAAATTTCTGCCGCCTTCAGCGTTTCCGCCACATCGGGATAAAGCGTTTGCTTGTCGCCGATGACTTCGAGTTTCACGAGAGTCCAGCCGCCCAGTTCACGCGCGAGCCGGAGCGTGCGCACCGCATCCTCAGCTGTATAACATCCGGCGCTGTTGGGCAGGTAGGTATAGATTTTTGGATCGAAGACATCCTGCAATGAACCTTCCTTAGAGAGGTTCAAACGCCTGAGCGCCACCGTGATAATTTCCGCGCCGCTGGCATCAATGACGGCCTTTGTTTGCGCCATATCTTTATATTTCCCTGTGCCGACGAGCAGGCGGGAGGCATAGGTTTTTCCAGCCAGAATAAAAGGATCGCTCATAGATTACCCGCCACCAATAAATGTGACAATTTCAACCTCATCGCCTTCGGCCAGCATAACATCGCCATAGGTGCTTTTCGGCACGATTTCGCGGTTGCGCTCGATGGCCACCTGCCGCGGGTTCGCCCCCAGCGCCTGCGCCAACGCCAGCACGGTGGCGGAGGATGCCAGAGTATGCGGTTTGCCGTTGAGTTTGATTAACATAGCCGTTAGTCTATAGTCTCATGTGACTCAATAAATGGATTGGTAATTATGCCCTCTCGCATTCTCCTCGTCAATGGCCCCAACCTCAACACGCTGGGTAACCGTGAGCCCGATATTTACGGCCATGAAACGCTGGCCGACATTGAGGCTAAATGCAAAAAAACCGCTAAATCACTTGGGCTTACGCTCGATTCGTTCCAGTCCAACCACGAGGGCGAACTGGTGGATAAAATTCAGGCAGCGGGAAAAGAGCATCAGGGGCTCATCATCAATGCCGGCGCATATACCCATACCTCGATTGCCATCATGGATGCGCTGCTGACGATTAGCATTCCGATTATCGAAGTGCATATGTCGAATATTTTCCGGCGCGAGGAATTCCGCCATCAGTCTTATGTTTCCAAAGCCGCCAAAGGCATCATCTGCGGCTTCGGCAGCGAGAGCTACCTGTTGGCATTGCAAGCAATGGCAGAACTGGTATGACGCCTATACTTTACGGCGCGCCGCTGTCGCCATTCGTGCGCAAGGTCGCCGTGCTGCTTGAAGAAAAAAACATCGCCTATGAATGGAATCCGGTCAGGCCGCACGACAGGCTGGAAGAATTCCAGCGCATCAGCCCGCTGGGTAAAATCCCAGCTTACCAAGACGACAAGGTGGCGCTGGCCGATTCCTCGGTCATCTGTTTTTACCTCGAAAAAACACATCCCGAAAAACCGCTTTATCCTACCGATACGCTGGAACTGGTGCGCGCCCTATGGTTCGAAGAATATTTCGACGGCACGATGATTACGCCGCTTAGCACCATCTATTTTCAGACATGGATGAACCCGCTGCTTGGCAAGCCCGTGGATGAAGCGGCGCTTAAAGCAGCGCATGAAGCCGTGCCGCCCATGTTCGCCTATTTAGAATCGGAGTTAAATCCGAACCAATGGATGGTGGGCGACACATTTTCAATTGCCGATATCAGCCTGACCGGCGGCTTCCTAAACCTTCGCCTGACCGATTTCAAGATCGATAAGCAGCGCTATCCGAAGCTTGCCGCGTATGTGGAGCGGGCGCTCGAACGCCCGTCGTTTAAAAAATGTGAGGTGTTCATGCAGGGATTTATCGCCAAGATGAAAGAAAAATTATTAGCGCAAAAGGGATAAAACATGTGTTGGAGTGGTGAAGCATCAGCGGCGTTAGCAACGGTAGGATTCCTGGGCACGGCCTATGCCGCCTATAAGAAAGAACCGGCGGCGCTATGGATGTCGCTCGGTTATTTTTCGCTGATGGAAATATTGCAGGCCTATACCTATTCGGTCATCGATGAGTGCGGCAATCCTTCCAACCAGATCGCGACGCTGCTCGGCTATCTGCATATCACGTTCCAGCCGTTTTTCATCAATGCCGTATCGCTGCATTTCATCAATCAGAACGTCGCGAAAAAAATCGCGCTGCCGACCTATACGCTGTGTTTCATCAATGCGGTGATGATGCTGGTGCGCGTCTATCCTTTTTCATGGGCGGGGCAATGCCAACCCGGCGACATCTTATGCGGCGAGATGTTGTGCTCGGTGCATGGCAGCTGGCATATCGCGTGGCTGGTGCCGCTTAACCGGATCATGGAGAATTTTCCGTGGTATTTCGCCGTGGGCTTCCTGATGCCGCTGCTGTACGGGTCGTGGCGCTTTACGGTATACCATATCTTCACCGGCCCGCTGCTGGCCAGGCTTACCACCAGCAGCCTGAATGAATGGCCTGCCGTGTGGTGTTTACTGTCTATTGGGCTGCTATTGCTGGTCGTCAAAACGCCGATTCGCCGCATCCTCTATGTGCGCCGCTTCTGGTTATGGCGTCTATTGCGTTTGGAGGGGTGACATGTGCTGGAGCGGTGAAGCATCGGCAACCGTAGCGACAGCAGGCGTTTTGTGCACGATCTATGCCGCCTATAAGAAACAGCCGATGCCGTTATGGATGTGCCTGGGCTATTTTTCGCTTATGGAGGCACTCCAGGCCTATACCTATTCGGTTATCGATAATTGCGACAGCCCTTCCAACCAGGTAGCGACGCTGCTCGGTTATCTGCACATCACGTTCCAGCCGTTTTTCATCAACGGCGTCGCGCTGCATTTCATCGACCAGCGCGTCGCGAAAAAAATCGCGCCGTTCGCTTACACCGTCTGCTTCGCCGCCGCTATTTTGATGCTGATCAAGATCTATCCTTTCGGCTGGACCGGCCATTGCAGCGCGTGGCGACCGATGTGCGGCAAGCTGCTGTGCGCCATCCACGGCAACTGGCACATCGCCTGGTCGCTGCCGGTGAATAATATCGGCGAACGGTTTTCCGGGTATTTCCTGGCTGGGTTCGTGATGCCAGCGCTTTATGGCTCATGGCGCTGGGTGCTCTTTCATCTGCTGGCAGGACCGCTCCTGGCCTATACAACCACCACCAACATGAATGAATGGCCGGCGATATGGTGCTTGTTTTCTTTCGGATTTTGCTTCATCGCTTTTGAAACGCCGGTGCGCCGGATGCTGTATGTGAAACGTCTCTGGTACTGGAAAGGAACAAACGCATGATGTGGAAAATAGGCCATCGCGGCGCCTGCGGCCATGCGCCGGAAAACACGCTGGCGTCAATGAAACAGGCGCTTGCCTTCGGCGTGCACGGCATCGAATTCGACATCCAGATGAGCAAGGACGGCGAACCGGTCGTCATCCATGATGACACCATAGACCGCACCACCAACGGCAGCGGGCTGGTATCCGCTTACACGCTCAAGGAATTGCAGATTTTAAACGCCGGCGGCGGCCAGCGAATTCCGTCGCTGCGCAACGTGCTCGATATGGTCGACAAGCGCTGCCGCCTGTTCATCGAGTTGAAAGCCGAAAACGCCACCAGGCCAGTAGCCGAACTGCTGCACCATTACGTCACGCATTTCGGCTGGAGTTATGAGCAGCTATTCGTCATCTCGTTCGACCATCCGCAACTCGTCGCCATCCGCGAGATTAACCAGGAACTGCGCACCGGCGCCATCATTTGCGGCATTCCGGTGGGTCTCGCCGCATTCGCCGAGGACGCCAACGCCTGGGGTATCATCGCCGATGTCTTTCACATCAACCAGAAGTTCGTCGATGATGCCCATCGCCGCAAGCTTAAAATCTTCGCCGGAACCGCCAATGACCCACTGCACATCAACAAAGCGAAATCCCTCGGTGTCGATGGGATTATTAGCGATTATCCTGACCGGCTGTGAAAGAAGAAATCACCTGGGAACTATTGCTCTCCGCCTATGCCTCCGGCTATTTCCCGATGGCGGAAAGCCGCGACGATCCGCAGCTTCATTGGTTTTATCCCGAAGAGCGCGGCATCATTCCATTGGACCAGTTTCATGTGCCGGCGAGCCTCGCCAAATTCATCCGGAAGAATCCGTTTGAAATAACGACCGACACCGCGTTTCCCGAAGTCATCAAAGCCTGCGCCGAGCGCGACGACGGCACATGGATCAACGATACCATCCTGCGATTATATTGCGA
>Ga0207058_1155_pt1 | contig 12265 bp, 6 predicted proteins | sample Alteio_BWMinCont_34_FD_153271 | JGI IMG/M metagenome (GOLD analysis project Ga0207058, IMG submission 153271) | Enriched cells from forest soil in Barre Woods Harvard Forest LTER site, Petersham, Massachusetts, United States -... | ecosystem: Environmental > Terrestrial > Soil > Temperate forest >...
AAGGACTACTGTTCCTGGACCCGTTTGTGTGAAGCCCCCGGAGCTTGTTCCATCGATGATCGTGCCGTTAAATACGGTCGTTGATGAGGGGGTGTTGATGGTGTTATCGGTTCCTGTAAGGGCTACCACGCGGTCAATCGTGGGGGCGGTTGTTTGGAGTGTGCCGTGGTGGAGAGTGAGGGTTCCGGAGATATTCCCGAGGTTGTGATCGGCAGAGACGATGACAGTGCTGCCTCCAGAGACGTTGGTGCCTCCCGAGTAGGTGCTGGTACCTGAAAGTGTCACTGTTGTTGCTGTGTCGATATCGAGGACTCCAGGCCCGCTCATGATTCCTGAGTAGGTGACAGGACCGAAAGCTCCTTGGGAGAATTCAACGATGGTTGTGTTTGTTCCAGTGACCAAATTGGCGGTAGGAGGGATGCTATTGGCATTGGATGTTCCTTGCAGGGTGAAATCAGCACTGGGGAGCGAGATGGTGCCGGTATAGGTGCTGTTGTTCGCTGTGAGGATCATGAGGCCTCCGACAGCTGCTCCCGCAATCGAAAAAGATGCCGTTCCCGAAATCTGGCTGTTGAGGGTTACGCTAGAGCCTGAACCGGGCGTTTCAAGGGTGCCTCCGCCAGCAGCGATATTGACGGCGCGTGTCGTTGTGCTATCGGTTCCACTCCACTCTACGGTGCCTCCATTTAGGGTTAATGCCCCTGAAACAGCCCCCAAAACGGTATCGTGCGGGATTAAAATGGTCCCCGCTTGAGCTGTGGTCCCTCCGCTATAGCTGTTGGAGGTATCGGTGATGGAGAGAATGCCCGGACCTGTCGCTGCAAAGCCGCCTGCACTTGTTCCGTTACTGAGCAGGCTATTGAGGGTTAGGGTGCCGGTGGTTACATCGATGGCATTGGCTGTACCAGTAAAATCTATAGGACGAGCCATTGTGAACGAACCGGAAGTTTCCAACGTCCCAGAATGCAGCGTCAAGGTCCCTGCACTTCCCAGGTTAGCCTCAGAGGTGATGATGACTGTACTAGCGCCAGAGACATTGGTGCCTCCCGTGTAGTTGTTCGAGTTGCCGCTAAAGTTGACAGATGTGGCTGCGTCGATGTTGACCACCCCAGGGCCGCTGATTCCAGCTGTATAGGTCACTGGATTGATAGCCCCTTGGGAGAACTCGACAGTAGAGGTTGTGGCCGCAGTGATGATGTCGCTGTCGAGACTGAAGGAATTGCTGGTTCCCTGCAGATTGAAGTTGGCGGGGATGGAGATCGTTCCGCTATACCCGCTGTTGTTGGCCGTCAGGATGAGGTCATTGCCTCCCGTTGCTGTGACAGCTAGATTTCCAGTCCCTGAAAGCGCCCCATTGAGTGTGACGGTGAAGCCTTGCAGGTTTAAGGTGCTGTTGGCGAGGACATCGACAGGACGTGTTGTTGTGCTATTAGTGGCTGTCCATTGTGCGGTGCCTCCATTGAGGTATAGCGTCCCTGTGGCGGCTCCCAAAACGGTATCTGCAGCAAAGCTGATGGTGCCCGCGGTGATTTCTGTGCCTCCAGAGTAGGAATTGGATGTATTGGCGAGTGTTAATGTTCCGGAGCCTGTTTTTGTAAAACCACCAGAACTCGCTCCATCCGTGATGAGGTCGTTGATGGTGACTGCATAGCCTTGTGTGTTTAAAACATTGTATGTGTAGTTGCCTGCGAGAGTGGTCAGGTTGGCACTTGTTCGGAATGTTCCGCTGTCAGCAGCTGTCCATTCTACTGTTGTTCCATTGAGCGCTGTTCCAGTGATTGCCAGGGTGCCACCTGTTGAACCTCCGACGGCAGCCATGGTGTTGATTTGCAGAGTTCCTGCATTGACATTCGTTCCGTCGGTGTAGGTATTGGTGTTGGTGAGACCTAATGTTCCGGTGCCAATTTTTGTGAATCCCCCGGCAGAGACTCCATTGCTGATGAGATCGTTGATGATGACGGTGTTGGTTTGAGGGTCTATCGTGTTTGCTGTTGCAGGTCCTGCGAGGGTGAAGGAATTGGTGTTGTTTCGGAATGATCCATTATCGTTTCCAGACCACTGGAGGGTAGCATCGTAAAGGGCAACGGTCCCACCGCTGGTACCTCCGAGGGCATTCATCGTGGGGATGTTCAGGGTGCCGGCATTGATATCTGTGCCGCCCGTATAGGTATTTGCTGCATTTGAGATGGTGAGCTTTCCGCTACCGATCTTTGTAAATCCCCCTGAGCTTGTTCCGTTGGTGAGGGTATCGGAGATTGTGACATTGTTGGACTGTGTGTCCAGGATATTAACAGAAGGGGAGCCTGCGAAAGTGAGCGAATTAGCGGAGGTTCTGAATGATCCATTATCGGCAGTTGTCCATTGGAGGGTTGCGCTGCTGGAAGCCACTGTAGCCCCACTTAGAGCAACAGTTCCTCCTAATGTCCCTCCTACAGCGGCCATCGTGGGAATGCTTAAAGTCCCTTGGTTGATGTTTGTGCCGCCTGTGTAGTCATTCAAGGTATTTGAGAGTGTCGTTACCCCGCTACCGACAATTGTGAGGGATCCGGCATCTTGAACTTGTCCTGCGATTGTTTGGGCTGAAGAGCTCCCCACGGTTAAATCTTGGTTGATGAGAAGGGCATCGGTAGCGATGTTGGAGTTAATGTTATTGAAGGTTGCTGCAGCTGTGCTAATGGTTAGGGTGTTAGCTCCTCCTGTCATAGTGATGTTAGCTAGGCCAGATCCTGACTGTCCTCCTGCGGCGCAGGTCAGAGCGCCACTTCCACCGAGGTTGTAATTGATGATTCCACCGGTGGATGCGCTACCGCCGAGTTCTATAGCACCTCCCGCTGTAGTGATGATGTCAGTGTCTGTGGCGGAAACGCCCCCTGAACCGATTACTAAGACTGAACCGGAAATAGCTGTCACGGTCACGGAAGGAGTCCCAAGGAGTGTGAGGGTACCAATTTCCATAACACCAGAAGGTACCTGCGGAGGATATAATGTTCCACCGGCAATTTGGGCGATATCACTGATTCCTGGAGGGCCAGTATTGGGATTCCAGTTGAGGGGTTCTGTCATTGAATCGGGATCGCCTGTATTGCCTCCTACCCAGTCATAGGTGGTCGCAGGCAGGTTGTGGGAGAGCAGTAGGAGTGCTGTGAGGGCTAGCTGTATAATTTTTTTGCATTCAAGCACTGTGTAATCCCCATAATATATGACACTCGAGTGAATCTCCTGGTTGTAATATTTAATCTTTATTTTGTCCACTCTTTTATCACTGAATGGACAATGGACCGAAATGGACCCGAATGGACCGAAATGGACCGAAATGGACTAATGGACAGTAGATCGTCCATTAGTCCATTTCGGTCCATTCAGGTCCATTTCGGTCCATTCGGGTCCATTGTCCATTTATAGGCGGCTGATAGCAGCTAGGATTGTTTCGCGGTGTCCGAAGGCGCTGAAGCGCAGGAAACCCTCGCCTGCTTTGCCGAATCCGGAGCCTGGCGTGGTCACGAGGTGGTACTTTTCCAAAACCTCTTGGAAGGCCGTCCACGATTCTTTTTCGGGGAACCTCACCCATAGGTAGGGTGTGTGGGTGCCTCCATAGACATTGTGTCCGAGCTTCTGGAGGGCCTGTTTCAGTAAAGCTGTATTTTCGAGGTAGAATTGGATGGTGCGTTGCACTGCCTGCATCCCTGTGTCGGTGAGGACAGCAAGGCCGCCTGCTTGGGCGATGTTGGAGGCCCCATTAAAAATCGTTGAAATCAGACGCTTCCAGTCGGCTTTGACAGAGGTGCCGTCGCGGTATTTGAGGGCTGCCGGGACGATTGTCCATCCCAGGCGGATTCCGGAGAAACCTGCGAGCTTTGAGAAGGAACCCACTTCGATGGCGACCTCTTCTGCTCCGGGGATTTCGAAGATGGAGCGTGGGAGGGAGGGATCTTGGATGTAGCCGGCGTAAGCAGCATCGAAAATGATGATCGATCCGTTGGCTTTGGCGTGGGCGACAAGAAGTGTGAGCTGTTCTTTGGAGGAAATGGATCCTGTGGGATTGTTAGGAGAGCACCAGTAGATTAGGTCCATTCCTTTTACTTGTGCAAGATCGGGCCAAAAGTTGTTTTCCGGAGTGAACGGCATGAAGGTAATTTTCTTCACCCCCTGCAGGAGGCTGCCGTCGAGATAGACCGGATAGGCGGGGTCTGGCACTGCGATCGATACTTCCGGACCGAATAGAAGTTGGAGACGTCCGAGATCGCACTTTGCTCCATCGGAAATGAATAGGTCATCAGCGGAGACAATCCCCTTGTAGAGATAGTTGGCGATCTGTGTGCGTAGGGATTCCATTCCCTGCTCTGGACCATACCCTGAGTAGCCTGTTGCCGTTCCTAGGCGATTAGCTGCGGCAGCGAGTTCTTCGGCGATACAGCCGGGGATCGGTTCTGTGGTGTCGCCGATGCTGAGGTTGATCAGTTGAACTCCGGGGTGTTGCTCCAAAAAGAGTTTTTTCCGTTTGGCAACCTCTGGGAAGAGGTAATTTTGGGAAAGCACCGTGAAAGAGGGGTTGCGTTGAGTCATGTTATTCGTCGTTCCCCATCCATACTACCCCATCTTCTAGCCAACGGTACGATTTTTCGAGGGTTTTCTTAGCAATGCCATTTGCTGCACGGTCGTCGTTAGCGGAGAGGGCTTGGAATCGCTCGAGGATCCGTCTTCTGGCGAGTTGACAAAAGAAATCGGCTAATTCGAGGGGCGATTGATCCTCCTTATTCTTGCTGCAGAGGGATTGTGCATAGGAACAGGTTGCTGCCATAGCAAAAAGATCGGTGCTGATATCCATGAGTCGACCGAGTAGCATCTGTCTTTTTTCCAGGTTTTGTCTGTATCGTGCCATCGCACCAAAGAGTTTTCTAGCTAGCCTGTGAGATTGTTTTTCGATGAAGCGGTAGTGCTTTGCCAAAGAGCCCATTTCATTGTATGAGGCTGTTTTTAGTCCGGCAAAAAACTGTTTAGGCACCCACATCCCATAAAATTTGATCGCATGCAAAAGGGCTTTCAGCTTTGTAGAAATAGGGGTTTTTGGACTCAAAAGATCTCCAACACGCTTCAGATGAGAATCCATCGCTTCGCGTGCAAGGAAGAGTTTCATGATCTCCGATGATCCCTCCAGAATGGTGTTGATACGGCAGTCGCGCATGATCCTTTCAACGGGAAAAGGCACTTCCCCGCGTGCTTTTAAGGAACGTCCTTTTTCGTAGCCACGTCCCCCTCTGAGCTGCATGGTGAGGTCGGCGATTTTCCATATCGATTCGCTGCAAAAGAGCTTTGCCATGGCTGCTTCGATGCGGATATCTACTTTTTGTTGGTCGGCCCAAGCGCAGGTCAGCCAACTGACGGCTTCCATCGCTAGCGTTGTGGCGGCGATGTAGGCAATTTTTTCTCTTCCCGATTCATGGAGACCTATAGGCATTCCCCATTGCACGCGCGAGTTGCCCCAGCGTCGTGCGATGGATAGGCATTGCTTAGCTGCCCCTGTGCAGGCCGCAGGGAGGGTGAGCCTGCCGACATTGATCGTTGCTAGGGCGAGAGCTAGGCCACGTCCCTCCTCCCACAAGAGGTTTTCCGCAGGCACTTTGACATCGGTGAAGTTGAGAAGCCCGTTATAGATCCCTCCGAGTCCCATGAATTCGCAGCGGTGAAGGATTTCGACTCCTGGAGTGTTTGTCTCGACGATAAATGCTGAGATTTGTTTTCTTTCTTTGCCTTTAATGATTTTTGGGGCTGTCTGTGCCATGACGACGATGATATCTGCGACAGTGCCATTGGTGCACCACAGTTTTTTGCCATTGATGGTATAGGTTTTTCCATCGGGAGAGAGGGTCGCTGTCGATGACATCTGCGCAGGATCGGAGCCCACATCGGGTTCTGTGAGGGCAAAGGCAGAGATAGCGCCCTGACGGAAGCGGGGGAGGAATTTTTCCTTTTGTGCTTCGGTGCCGAACATTTTGAGGGGTTGAGGGACGCCGATGGACTGGTGTGCGGAGATAAGGACGGCGGTAGAGCCGCAGTAGGAGGCGACCTGCATGACCAGTCGGCAGTAGTTGGTTTGGGAGAGGCCTAGACCTCCATATTCTTTGGGGACTTTAAGTGCGAAAATTCCTGTGCGTTTCATTTCGTCGATGACATCTTTTGGGATAGTGCGCGTGGCATCGACCTCTTCGGGATCGAGGTGTGCTTTGAGGTATGTGATGAGTTTGTTGATGATGGCATCGCCAATTTTTTTGTCTTCTTCGCTTTGCGTGGGAAAGGGAAAGAGCAGGCTAGGATTGAAGTCGCCGAGAAAGAGCTTTGCTCCAAAAGAGGGAAGTTGATAACTGCCGCGTGCCGATTCTGTGATTTCGATCGCTTGTCGCTTTTGTTCGTTGCCGCCGGCGGCTGAAGCTGCCAGGTCGTTATCTTCCGAGAGATCCGGTTTTTGTTGCAGTGCTGTCATAGTGCCCATCCTTGGTTGTTTTCATTAAATCGGATCACCTTTTCTTTGTAAAGAATTCTATAAAAAGAATCGGGTCTTGACGAATTTAAGTTGATAACTTAAAATGGCCATATGTTGATCAAACGAGATATAGCCACCCGGCTACAAAAAGATCGAGGCGTGTATATTCACATCCTCATTGGTCCACGTCAATGTGGAAAAAGTACCCTATTTGCTATTTTGGGGGCAGGTCGCTGTCATGAAGTGACATTTGATGATTTCCAAATGAGGAATTTGGCAGAAAGGGATCCAGCTTTATTTCTTGAGCAATATCCTCCACCTCTTATTATCGATGAAATCCAGTATGTGCCTAATATTTTTCCTGAAATTAAGCGAGTGATCGATCATTTGAAGCGAGAACGTGTTTTGGACAGTCCGCGAGAATCCATCGAGGTTCTTTTTTATTTAACTGGCTCCAATCAGATTTTGTTAGACAAACAGGTGAAAGAGACTTTGGTGGGACGAGCCAGCTATTATTATCTCAATACACTTTCTGTTCACGAGATCAGAAATGCATTTCCAAAACTTTCTTTGATGGAAGTGCTGTTTAAAGGAGGATGGCCTGAGCTTTATACTAATGAGGCTTTGGATCCCGTTCAATATCTTAACGATTACATTCGCAATTACATAGAGAAGGATATTGTTGCTAGCGCTGGTATTATTAAAAAGAAGGAATTTCATACGGTTTTAGGGATGCTGGCTGCAAGGACAGGGAATATTCTTAACCACTCTTCGCTTGCAAAGGATAGTGGGGTCAAGTCGGTGACTATCAACGAATGGATTTCCGTTTTGGAGCGGACCGCTCTTGTCTATCTGCTTCCCCCTATGGAATCAAATTTGAATAAGCGGTTAACAAAATCTCCAAAGATTTATTTTTTGGATACCGGCTTGGCAGTCCGTTTGCAGGGGTGGATCAATCAACAGCCCTTGTTTACGAGTCCGCAGATGGGTTCCATTTTTGAGACACTTGTTTTAAGTGAAATTGTCAAATGCATTGCGAATTTCGGCAAAAATTGGAAAGTGGCTCTCTGGCGCACAAAAGATGGAGAAGAGGTGGATTTCATTATTGAAAAGGAAGATGGTGTGATGCTCGCATTGGAGGCTAAACTAAGCATTCATGGTGCCGATCCTATTTCTCTTCCCCCTACGCTTTCTAAAACTCTACCAGATCTCAAGGAAATTATTCTTGTGACTTTTGGTGGAAAAAAACATTGGTTGAGCAAAGGGTGTCTCCAAGTTCCTTTGGATCAGCTTACAGCCTTTCTCTTAAATAGCTAGCTATTTTCTCGGCTTTATGGTATGATATACCGCATATGTATATACACGATTTTTGTGAACTAGATCTTCCGACCTTGAAAGCTCTCCTTAAAGAACATGGAGAGAAGGAATTCCATGCAACCCAGCTGATAGAATGGGTATATGGCAAGGGGGTGCTCGATTGGAATGCCATGAGCAATTTAAGCAAGGATTTGCGGGCGAAGCTGCCTACTTTTCTCCGATTGCCGACATTGCAGCTCGTGCGCATGCAAGAGTCTGATGATCTAGAAACTTATAAATTCTTATGGAAATTGCCCGACTCTCGTCTGGTGGAATCTGTCTTGATCTGCTCGGGAACTCGCCGCACGGTCTGTGTTTCCTCACAAGTAGGTTGCCCGGTCAAATGCGCTTTCTGCGCTTCTGGTAAAGAGGGGTTTTATCGCAATTTGCGTCCTGCTGAGATCCTGGAACAGGTGGTGCAGATCAATGCATGGCTGATCGCTAAGGGAGAAAGGGTCTCACACATCGTCTACATGGGCATGGGCGAGCCCCTGAAAAATTATGATCCTGTTGTGAAATCGATCCGCATGCTAAGCGATCCTGATCTATTGAATCTTTCGCAACGGCGCATCACGGTCTCAACGGTCGGTATTGTCGAAGGAATCAGGCGCTTGACTCATGAAGATCTTAAAGTGAATTTAGTTCTTTCTCTCCACGCTCCAAATCAAAAGATCCGCATCAAAATTATTCCATACGCTCGTAAATATCCCTTGGATGAGATTTTGTCGGCGATGGACGACTACGCCAAAGTCACAAAACGAGATATCACATTTGAATATATTCTGATTGCAGGTATCAATGACCATCCTGACCATGCCCACGAGCTCGCTCATCTGCTGCATGGTCGGCAGTGCACTGTCAACCTCATCCCCTACAATCCCGTTGAAGGATTGCGGTTGCATCGTCCCGACAAAAAGGCTGTCAAGCAGTTCAGAACGGTCTTGTTTGGCTCCCGCGTCGTCAACACCTGCCGCTATACCAAAGGAACCGACATCGCCGCGGCTTGCGGTCAGCTCGCCATGCAAGAAGGTCAGCCTGAGTCTCAACCAAAATAGTTTTCTACAACGCAGGCCTTCAGCCTGCAATCACGTTTTCAGCGTACCTAGGGCGCTGCCCTAGGCTTTTACAATCCAGGGCGTTGCCCTGAAGGCAATTTTTGGAATCAAATGGGATCCATTCTTTAGGAAAAATCTCTGAAATATTCCAGTATTGCTTTCAGGGCAACGCCCTGGGTTGTAAAAGCCTAGGGCAGCGCCCTAGGTATGCTGAAAACGTGATTGCAGGCTGAAGGCCTGCGTTGTAGTAAACTTTTGCAATTATGTCTTAAGAGTCTACTGGGTCTTGACGATCCTTTTTCTTCTTTCTACTCTTTTCGGGGGGGAGAGGATTCAGTGTAGCTACTGGAGCTGCAGCGGCGGGTTCCGGCGCTGATGGCCGCACTACTAGAGGGGCATCCGCAGCAGCTGCCACTTGTAAATTAGCTTCAGTATCCAACACGGTCTGTGGTGGTGGGGTAGTTCTGGAGGTATTGATGGCGGCAACCAAGATTTGTGTAGCTGGGCTTTGGCTAGGGGGCTCTGAGTCTTCTGGTGGATCGACTTCGTCCATGAGCTCTTCGTGTGTGACTGTACCTCCAACGGTTTCTGATTCGTGTGCGATAGCTTGTCGAACAATTTTTTCGTCCATCTGTGCTATTGCCGCCTTTAATTCTGTGAAACTTTCAAAAAATGTCCTGTAGTATTCTTCGAATTGATCAATCCTTTGTCTGATTCTAGCAAGAGTTGGAAAGTCTCTAATTTCGGGATTGACGACTTCAAATGGAGCTGCATCTGAAGGTCGCGCGGCTGAGGAATCTTCTTCGACCTGAGAAGGTTGGGTCGATGAATCTTTGGGAAGGAATGTTGCAAGGTATGGGTCGTCTGGAAGGTATCTTGCAATTTGTCTGTTGAATATTTTTATTTTTGTTGCCATGATGGTAAATTCATCTTTTTCCCATAATTTTAGAAGTCGTTCTTTAATATATTGGATTCGAGACATCTTGCTTCCAGGTATTTCTGCGTTGATTAGGTGATCCCACTTACGTTCCTGGGAACTATCACGGGAAGTTGTTGAGGCGGCAGCAGGAGGAGGGGGCGTTGGTGCTCGCTCTTTCATGAGGGAGAAACGGCCGTCAAGAATACCTTGACTGTTCTCAAGAGAGATTATAATGGGGTCTTTTTGCGGTGCTGACGGATCATGGTACGTTGTTTTTAGTGCTTCAAGACCTTGGTTTGCTTGTGCGTCTATCACTTCTTTATCTGCATTTTCCATGATAGAATCGTATATTTTGCATAATTCAAGATGTTCGGGTAAAATGACCAGTTTGTCGCGCTGGCGTGGGATTCCATTCCGCGTGATTCCGTTCATTGATGTTTCTGTTAAGGACGTTAGGGTTCTCATCAGTGTTTGTTCTCCTCCCCTATATTGAGTGGTAATCAACCCAGTGTCCATATCAATGAGCATTTTTATTTTAGACGAGGTCTCTTCTGAACTTTCATTTTGTCCCGCGCGGATAACAGCATCCTTGAGTCCGACGATTCCTAGAAAAAGCTTTACCAGTACAGGATCGCAGACAGGTCTACTTCTCGCTAATTCGGCCCGTAGGCTTGTAATTCGTTTCCCTGCCTTTGTGCTTGAATCGAGTTCTGGGCGCGATGTCGGTCCGTTTTGTGCTATCAGAGTTTCCGCGGCTGTGAGGGCCGTGTTAGCGGCCCTTTTGGCCCCATCAGTGACTTGTTGGCCAAATTGTCCTAAGTAGGTACCTGCGAATTTTGTTGCGAGAGAATATAGAGTGCTCATATTAGATCCTTTGTTTAAGAAGGTTGTTTGATTATGCTGATGCTACGTTAACATATTTTTGAATTTCCCCAATAATTCCTTTTGTGATACAATCCCTCTCCATATGAAACCAGAAGATTTAGTCCCACCATATCCCCGTCATGATCAACGCACTGCGATTTGCGATCGCGTGTGGTATGTGCCCGTTAGGGAGTCGGTTCCCTCTGACTTTATTTTTCCTGGTTGGTCGCATCCCGATTTATTTGGTAATGACAATCCAGTCTATGTGGAATACTGCAGCGGCAATGGAGCATGGATTGCCGATCGTGCGCTCTGTTATCCCGAATTCAATTGGGTGGCTGTGGAGAGGAAATTCGATCGGGTGAGAAAATTGTGGTCGAAAGTGCACAATTTAAAGCTAAAGAATCTCATTGTCCTTTGTGGAGAGGCGCACCATGCCACTAAAAAGTACTTTCCTGATAGTAGTGTGGAGCATATTTACATCAATTTTCCCGATCCATGGCCCAAGCGTCGCCATGAGGATAACCGCCTGATTCAGCCGGCGTTTTTGCAGGAGTCATGGAGGACGTTGCACCCTGCAGGCAAAATGACTTTCGTGACTGATGACTCTCCCTATTCGACATGGTTCATTCGGGCGATGCATAAGGATGGTCGGTTTGTTTCGCAGTATCCTGAACCTTATTATCGTACCGATTTGGAAAATTATGGGACCTCTTATTTCGAGGAGTTATGGCGCACCAAAGGGCGTGTGATTTATTACCACTCTTACCATAAGCAGTAGGTGAGGCGATGTCGGAGGAAGTTTCGGAAGTCGAGGAAATTCAAGAAGAATACCGTCCGGCAACGATCTTTGATGCACATGCCCTTTTCGAGGAGGTTCCCGGGGGATTTGATGCCGTTAGAATCCCTCTAGATGGCTCCCTGCAGGCTGATCTTTCCTGGAATGATGTGCGACAGGCCGCGGGAAAGTATGTTTCGAAGGGATTGCGCCTCTTTTGGGATCTCGATCTTGGACTTTTTGAAAAGCTTCCCTTTTCGGTGGAGCATCAGTCGCAGTTTCTTTCGCTAACGCTATCTATTAAACACTTTCAGGAGAGCCTTTGGAGTCATTTTCGCGAACAGACCGTAGGCCTTTGCCTCTATCGTGGACCTGTAGATTTTAATCAAAAAATCACTGTGGATGTTGCTGGGGAGTATTTAGGACTCCTTGTCGATCGCATCCCCGATTCTTTGCCCTGCTTCGTTCTACTGGATGCACAGAGTGTGAAGAGTCCTCTCGCTTTGGCGCAGCACCTCACCAAAGAGCGGTTTCCTCGCATTCATCTTGGTGTTAGAGGGGGACGTGGATTAGGTGGTGAGCTGGGGTGGAACGACAAAAAATTGTCTATGGGGGTGCTTGCGCGCGAGTTGTCGGATAATGGAATAGAAAAGGAAATTCGTACGGCGGTGTGTCTTCCTTTAATGGCTCGGCAGGCCTCTTTGAATATGGTTCCTTTGGAGGAGGCTTTGATCGATTTGGAGAGGTCTTCCATTCCCTTTCGTGTGATACCAGAGCCTCTACTAACTCTGGAGTGGGGTGGTCTGGATCGTCTC